>Ga0180431_10000648_pt1 | contig 49734 bp, 78 predicted proteins | sample SS_ome_11_FD_132459 | JGI IMG/M metagenome (GOLD analysis project Ga0180431, IMG submission 132459) | Hypersaline lake sediment archaeal communities from the Salton Sea, California, USA - SS_1_MS_1 metaG | ecosystem: Environmental > Aquatic > Non-marine Saline and Alkaline > Hypersaline >... | reverse complement strand
GCGGCTTACATCCCGCTACCCTAAAGAGGTTTGGTCGCAGACTCGTTCGCTTCGCTCACTCGCTTTGCGACCAAACTTTTCTATTCTATAGAAAAGTAGGGGTTTTACGCCGCCGATCATAAAACGCAAAGATACTCTGGATTTTCAGGTTTGAAACCGGCACCGTAGGGTCCGGTGAGAAATCGGTCAAGTATATTCTTGGCTGCATTAACATCAGCATTATCAGTATGACCACAACTCTGACACTTGAATATCTCGCCTGAGGTTCTTGGATGCGAGCCCTAGAATATGAAGGATATACCATCGAACCTGTCAATGATGAAAACTTTTGAACCTGGGACAGTTGTGGTATTTGACCCCAACAACCTAAATCCAGAATTTTGGGATAATCTGTTGGCTAACTTTTGATTCCATATCCTACTCTTCCTTAACAAAGTCATACGATGTGGCAGGGGAAGAACCAAAGGGCAACTGAGGTTGTCGTCGCAAATCATATCGTTTTTTCCAGCCTTTTAGCCTTCGTTCTGCCCCACGCATTCGTCGTGCCAAATATGCCACATAATCTTCCCAATCTTCTTGAGCCGTCACGTCCCTGCTATGGCCCCACCCAGATATGTGTCGAGTCTTCTCTGGATCTCGGGGGGGTTGTTTTGATACGCTGTCGTGTGTTTTTCGTAAATGCTCAATGTCGCCACGCAACTCATCGTCATGTCGATCTAAGATATTGCCTAATTGCGTGTCGATAAATTTCCTAATAATTTCCCTGGCTCCATCTATTCCGAGATTTTCCCCGTAATGTAGAACCCGTTTTTCGATTTCGTTCACAAATTCATACTTCTTGTTCTGCATGTCTGCAAGGCTTGGGTAGCGGTAACTACTTGAACTGACGATCTTTTTGCGAATATAAGCAACTAACTTAGGAGGATACTTGCGTCGTAGTTCTTCATCTAAAATTGTATTAAGTGCAGGTTGGACGGCATTTCGCCAGTGGGAAGGCACTATGGTTCCATCTGAGGGCTTCCAATTCCAAGGATGCCCTCTGGAGACTGGAGCCTTTGAAAGATCTGGGGCCGAAGCACCGTATGCATAAAAATGAGTTGCATCATACTTGCCCTGCAAATAGCGTTTTTCTTCCTCGTCAGACAATCCATAGTTTCCATAGTCGGTATACCCGGCCAGATAGGCCTCTTCGCTTCGCTTGGTTCCTATGGGAGCTAGATCAACAATTAGTGAAATCTCAACATCAGACCCTTGATCGAATTTTTTGCGTGCGTCTGTCCAAGCATCCCAGCCCGTTTTATCTTCATAGCCGAAATTCATTTGTGTCCAGAAACTAGCATTGTTATCATCCTTGACCGTAATGTGGATGTCCTTGCCAGGAAAGAAAGTGTCGAAGAACTTATCACTCTTGACCTTGCGTTTGAAGGTGTGTTTTGGATTGCCGCCAGCTTTAGCATGTTTAGACATCAACCACTTGCGGGAAACTGAGATGTCTAGAGGTCGCAGATGTCCAGGCATATTGACATTGGGGGAAATAGCCGCCGCCTCAACCTTCAATAGCCATTCTCTGAAACCACTCATGTATTTATTTAGATGAGTTAAATAAAAAAACCCCTTTTCGCCGTAGGCGAAAAGGGGTTGATGTAAAGCCGCTCCCGGCTTTGCCGGGAGCGGCCTATAGAATCCGACCAATATGCAATACCAGTGCATTTTAGCCGAATCCGGCCAAATCCGGCCATGAATCCCGCCTTTTTGGCTTGATAAACACGGCTAAAAACCAAATTTTTGACGAATCCGGCCATAATCCGGCCAAATCCAGTCATTACATCAAAAGGTCGAATCGACCTTTCTCAATTACGGCCTTGACATTCTTGGTCTTCTTGCCGGTTCTATGATCCACGGCTCGCGATTTGATGTAGTTGTACGTGCGGATTTTATTCCCACGTCCTCCTCCATCAACTTGCCGTTTCCTTTCAGCACTCCTTTCTGCGGCCTTCTGGGCATTGTGATGCTGATTGACCTTAGCAGAAAGTATCTCCAGAGCGTCAGCTTTATTTCTATGCTGACAGCGACCACCATCCAAATAGACCTTGATCTTGGTCGGCCTGTGAACCATTGTCACGGCTGATTCCGTTCGGTTTTTATGCTGCCCACCTGGACCTGATCCGACCGAGAACTTGATATCGATCTCGCTCTCGGGCAACAGACTTCGCTCTCGTCTGGGCGGCATGGGCAAAACAGCCACACTTACTTGTGAAGTTTGCCTACGGTCCCGCTTTTCAGTGGGTGGGATTCTTTGAATAGTGTGCTTGCCACCTTCATTTACGAAGGCTTTACCCGCACCATCTCCGCAGAATTTGGCAGTTATGCTACCGTGGGAGGACTCAAGGATCTCTGACTTGAGTTTAAGAGAATTGCCGTACTTGACGTAAGCGGCAAACAAATCGTGGACGAAGAGTTTGCTATCTTCGCCCCCCTCACCGGCTCTAATTTCGAGAATAATCTCGGTTGCGGTGAGGCTAAAGACAGTTCAAGTTCTTCGCATGGATCTCAGACCTCCTTTGTATTTTCTTGTGCTTCTTCATGGTTTTTCTCCTTGTACTGGGTTCTCCTATGTTTTTTCCAGTTTCTTTGAGGACGTTTCCAAATATCATCCCAGGCTTCCACTAGATTCTTCTGGTTTCTTCTGGCACGGATTTTGTATTCGTGCCGCATTCCTCTGCTGTTTGCACGACGTTCTTGTGTCGTGCGAGGATAACGCATAAATCCTGACTTCATATTTAATCTCCATTAGGTGAAATTACCTAACGGAAATTAGCTCTAGTCCTTATCATAGAAATCTCCTCAACTATTTACTTCCATCGGTCGATTTCATTCCGCATTCAAGGCAAACTGCCTCGGTACATTCTTCGTTCCATTCTACCCGACCGCGACACCCATTGGTACACGTCCAGAAGACAAATGGCACATCGAATATTTTATTAAACTCTGCTGCTTGGTCCTCCCAATACTCTTTGGCATACTTGGCCTCAAGCCACCCAAGCTGCCAATCCGCAGCCTTCCGAGTTGGTATCTGATGCGGATTGTCGGCCAAAGTTTTCCCATCATCGAAAGCTCTGGCACCCTCCTGACATTCGTAGAGAATTTTCTTCACATCCGACATAAATCTTTCGAATTTTTTGATATCCATTACCTTATTCCCTCAGATTCCAACTCTATAATTCGCTTCTCCCATTGCTGCTTGGCCTCGGTAATGTTACCAAAAAGTGCAGACTCAGGCAAGAGACTTTTCCGGGTGCAATTCAAAAGAGCTTGAAGCCTTTGGTATTCCCTGGTTTTTCCGATGGCTGGGGGAATATGGTCATCCACCACTTTTTCGATCATATCAAAAGTGAACCTATCAGGATAGAGACTCTTTTTGGCCAACAGGTTCGACCGCAGAGAGGCGAAACCGGCAGCGGAATATCCCTTCGTCAAGAAGGCGATCTGTGACCGCTCTTTGGAATCGTAGTTGTCACAAACTGACGATAGGACCCATTCAACAAAGTCTACATGGTCGTTCCCCTCTGGATCTAGGATCGGGATAATTAAGTCGCCAACCCGTCCAGGGCGGCGAATGTCGGCAGATAGCAAATTGATCCTCGCGGTCATCAAGAGCCAAGTGACTTTACCTCGCAGCTTAGGGTCGGACATCATTGCTTGAATCTTGCCGGTAAGGCGACGTTCGGTAGAATGTGTTTCTGCTCCCACTCCTCCGAATTGCGTGTCAGCTTCATCGACAAAGATAATCACCTTCTCCAAAGCTTCTAGCACTCGCCGCAATCTTTCAAAAATCACATCGGTTTGACCAAACCACTGACTACGAATATTCTTCAAGACCAGGACAGGGACACCTAGTTCCGCAGCTACAGCCTCAAAAATAAATGTCTTACCACTCCCGATTGGTCCTGCTACCGCCGCTCCCGGCAATGCGTGTTCTCCCGACGCTTTGAACCGAGGAATCAATTCTTCTTGCAAGAACTTTTTCAGGTGTGAAAAACCCACAATGTCCGTAAGGCTGTGATCGGGCTTTTTGAACTCAACAACATCATCTCCCACCTGTCCCTTGATGTATTCTTCCACCTTGTCTACAAGGAGATCGGGAGTAATGGGTGTACCCGAATATTTCGCACCAGCCAACAATTGTTGAACCGCATGAAGAGATAGACCCGCCGTCAGTTTCGCTATGGATGGATCTACTTCATAGTCAAACCAATCAATGAAAGCCTGTCTTTCAGACGTGTTGGGCGAAGGGATTTCAACCGAAAGCACTTGGGGCAGACGAGAAACCCTGGAATGTATCAAGCTCCTCGATTCTGCGATCAAACACACAGCATCCCCTCCAGCACAGAACTGGGGATCAGAAAACCAATCCTGCACGATGGAGATGCGTCTTCGATCAACCTCGTTCAAAGAAGCAATGTCTTTTCCGGCAGGCAACAGCATATCCGCCGCCTCAATGATGATGACGAGGTTTACCTTCTCTCCTACCTTGTTTCGCAAATATTTCCTGGAGAGCGTGGTCAATTGACGAAGAAATTGGAGTGCCAAAGTGGCATTACCTTGGCACTCCCGAAGCAGACTCTCAAATTCATCATCTAAGAACTTAAGCAGATCTACTTTAGGCGGCAACTTCCTAAGGCTGTTTTCAATGGCGATGTCATTCGCGGATTTCCCAGCCTTGCCCGCAATATATGCTTCCTTCAGCATTTGCTTGTCTTCGATGCGAATGGGCCCGTTAAGTTCATAGACCACTTGCATGATATTCGGATGCTCTATCTTCTTCAACAAGAAATCTATAAGGGGCAAATACGTCCCCTCATGGCGAAAGAGATCATACACATTGCCACATAAAATTACACTGCGGCTTTGCCGAGCGTTAATGATTCGGGCGAATTTCTTGTAGAATTGATAGGTCATTCGGAAGACTCTTCGTCGGGCCAATTCGCTAAAACCGGGACAGGCAGACGACACTTATCATCCGATGTCATGTTGATATGGAGACAGAAGCCGTTTTCATCGTCGTATAGTGCAGACCACCAAAAGCTTTTGTCCATTCTCTCCATATGAAACACACACTCGCCCTTGACAGACAAGAGGATTTCGTCAATCTCTCCTTCGCTGTCGTAACGAAGCTCGATGTTGCCGATCTTTCGCCTGACATTAGGCTCGTCCCTCTCCATGTCGGGAGCCTCGTCGGCTGTGGTGATCCGTTTGAGATAGTCGTCGCTCATGTCAGTCTTTCTACGAGCTTTTTTAAAGCGTTCTGCATTCCACAACGGGCAATCCAGCAACTTTTGTATTCGGTTACCAGCATTCGCTCATGTCGCTTATCGATCTCGGCCAGAAGTTCTTGAACCTCATCGTCTTGAGGCAGTTTCTCACGAAAATAAGTTACCTCGGGGCCTGAAGAAGGAATTAGATCGAAAAAGGGATTTTCAAACAACGGAATATGCGATTCGACCTTCTTGCGTTCCTCGTCCTCTTCTTCAGGAGTCGGTAACTTAATCGTACCATACTTCTCTCCAGGCTTTGCTCCTGCATATTTGTCAGGATCGAACGGAATGATGAATTTTCTACTACCGATCTGGCTGAAAAAGTCTTTTCTCTTTTGGATGTCTGCAAAACTTGAAAGACTGACGGGTTTTGAGTCGGCGGGATTGATTGAGGCATTCCCCTCCTCATCAAAACCGACCCAATGAAAAAGAAAATACGGGTTGCCATTATCATCAATCTTCTTTTCCCCCCAAATCACCGCCTCTTGACCATAGCGTCTTCCTAAGGTAATGATATCATCTTTCGTGATATGGGGAATTAAAAATGAATCTTCCCATCGACCGTACTTGCCTTTCATTTTGGCAGGACCGTAACCCGCAGTACGCAAGTGATCCCACAAATGTCGGTTTCTTTCCTTGTTGCTGTCGTCCGCAAATTCATCACGATATGCTGGATTGTGTGCCGTCATGATACCCACTGTGTTGATGTGGGGCACATCACCCATCATAATTCGTCGGGCTCTTGCGAAGCCTGCTTCTATCAAATATTTTTGAAAACTCATCTAGCCTCCTACTCTTACAACAAGACACACAACTTTGCCTGCACGCTTGTTGATTTTATCGCACTCTTTTTTGGCCGCCTCGAAAGTTTCATATTCTGTTTCTTCCCAAGGCCAAGAGGTTATATCGCAGTCTTCGATTCTTTTATCATCCTCATCAAAAGACGGATATGCCACGAAAAAACCCATGTTCTTTTTCCCTATTTAGACAAAATCATTATAGTCTACAGGGACTTTTTTGTAAAGTACCTCCAGGGGGGGGTGTAACATTGTTTTGCACGATAACATGGGCAATGTTATCGTGCCATTTATAGTAGCTTAAAAAAACCGCTCCCGCAGGCGGGAGCGGTTTTACCACTGATTTATCCAGGCGGGCTCAGTGGGAGGCTTAAAAGCTATCGCCGCTGGCGTAGCTCTACTCTTGCATATCATTCACAAGAGGGACTTCCCAGTAGGCTTCACTTAGCCAGTGCTTCCAGGTTGACAGGACTCGACCCTGAGTTTTCAGGAGTGAGAACTTCGGCTTAACCGGTTCTTTCCTGAGCTTCATACCAGCTTCCTTTGGGGTTCTGTTAGCCTTCTTGGTATTGCACTCGGAACAGGCAAGGACGCAGTTAGTCCAAGTAGTTAGACCGCCTTGTGCCCTCGGAGTAATGTGGTCGATTGTCAATTCCTCAGTACCCGGTCGGCAACCGCAGTATTGGCACATATAGTTGTCCCGCTTGTAGATTTGCCTACGAGAGAACTGCACAGTTCTTTCCGGCATACCCTCGTAGTCATTCAAAAGAATAACTTGGGGAATCTTCCACACTTGCTGTGGGGACACTATGACATCTTCGCCTTCTTCCGGCTTCAATTTAGACCAATCGGCCCAAGTGTAGGTTTCATAGGAACCAAGCGGTGGCGGCGTGATAACTTGTGCTTTCGGCCCGTTCTGATTAGCGAGCAGACTGATAGCCCGCTCAAGGGTTGCGATACTCACAGCAGTCCACAACTTATTGAGAACTAGAACGTTACGATTTTTAAGTACAGCCATAATTAAACCTCCTTTCACAAGCTATCTACCACTATTATGCTGCCTCCATCTTTATTTATTGAATCAAGCTTCACATCTGTACCTATTAAGTCTTCGTACAGAATATCGCACATTTTACATGCTTCTGCCAAAAACTCATTGACCATGTTGACATCTTGCTTTTTCAATCGAATCTTCCAGAGTTTCACAGGAAGCCACTCGCCGGGTAGCTTCAAAGCCTCGCAGCGAAACAACCGGACTATTGCCCACCAGTTTTCATCATCGGTAGGGCACAATCCAACCGGCTCTGTAATTCGTTGGAAATATCTAACTTTGTTTCTGAATCGATCTACAAGATCGTCAACAGTACAGTAATTCATGGTTACGCACAGCTATCTAAGTTTGAGATGCCCGGTGATCGGATCGATCTTATCAGGCAAATCGGGACCGATGCCAACGCATGTATTTGTGGGTTCAGCGAAACAAGTATATCCACTGTCTGTTATCAGATGGGTTTCTAATCCTGCTTTTTTGGCTTTCTCATAGACTTCCAAAAGTTCTTCTTCATTATGAGCAACTAGAACAACTTTGCGGAAGCTACCGTTAATCCAATCTAATTCCGGCTGAGAAAAACACCCGGTTAGAACCATTGTGTGGGTTGCTGATATTTGTGATCCAATGGCCTCCAATCGATTGGTCAAAAAGGCCATAGCAGCATGAGCTACTTGGGCACCTTCTTTACCTTTTGGCATGTTTAGATCACTTCGGATCACTATTACTTGTTTTGGTTCTTGGCTCACGCTTCTCCTTTCCCATTAAACAGGATTCACTTACGTCTTTTACACCTTCGGTATTTCGTAGTAATTCCGTGTACTCTTTTTCTTTCCCCAATGGCACTTCTACGGCAAATCTGGGAAACAAGGTGGAAACCAATGTACCAAACAATTTATGTTCTCCGAGGATACTTTCAGCATCGGTGTCGCTTATGAAGGTGACAAAAATGGTGCTAAAAGGCATCATTCCTCCCAAAAATCTAAAGTGAGCCAATCCCTTGGCAGACTGATATGCTCTTTCATTTCACTGGCAAGGTTGACGTTGGTTATACCAATAAGTTCCGCTTCTTTCTTAATATTGATTATCACATCCTCAACAGTTTTCCAACGAATCGCATTGGGCATTGATCCATTCCAAATCATTCTTCTTCCCATCAATCCCATCTCAACTGCCGTATGACAAATCCCGTCATGACGTGTCGGCCTAAGACCCACGAAGCATTCTCCGTAAACCTCCTTCATATCCCTTTCCCGATCCTTTTCTGACAACGGAGAATTGATCTCTAGAAATTCAAAATCGGGTAATTCTTTTTGAACCTGTCGAATAATGTCGAAACCATAGAGCCATGTATTTCTACTGTCTCCATAGACATATATCTTTTTGCCCAGAGGAACAGCTTTAAAGTTCTCGTCGGAAAGAAAGATAGGCAAGTAAACATGCTTCAGACCGAATTTTTCTAGATCGTCCGCAATAAACTTGGAGGTTGCCACATGACGTATGTGTCGGGCCTCTTTCAAAACTCTGTATTGATCGGGTTTGCGAGCCAAGAATCCGCCGTCTGAGCCTGTCCAAGCACAAATAGCTAGGTTCTTGTGGGCCATAATTTTCTCCACATCCCCTTGTCGATAATAACAGCCATAAAATAACGCCGGTTTAGTCGGATCGCTATAAGGCTTAAAGTTGAATTTTTTTTGCAATGGTGGGGCGAAGAAACTTAGGGCTCTTGACACATGGGCCTGACAAATCTCCTGTACTACCGGGAGATTCGATTTGAAAACTTTTAGGTTCTTCTCTAACCTTGCCCGCACTCCTTCGGACACATCATCAAATCTCAACGCTGTCTGAACTGCCACGACCGCCCTTTCGTATTCCTTGAGATGATAGTGACACATAGCCATCTTGTCCCAAGGCACCCAAGTGTAGGCCGACTTATTGAGGAATAGCCGTTCCTCAAAAGGTTCACAACCCGCCGCGATTTGATACCACCACGCTGCTTGTGTGTGATCGTTTTTAGCATAACAAATATCTCCCAGCGTGATGTATCCTTCAGCCCGTCGCCAGTTTTCTTTGATGTGTTTAACCATGACTTCAAAAGCTTCGTCATAATCAAATATGGACATCAAACAACCCGCCATTTCTAAGGCCGCTTGAAATCTTTCTGAAGACCAACCACCAGTTTTCAAGTATCTCCTGAACCAGGGAATCGCTCGGACAATCTGTCCGTCCTCCTTATAAGTGCGGGCGAGATAGAATATTGAACGAGTGTCTTGAGGGTTGTCTTTAATCTTCGGAATAAAATTGGCCTCGGCCATTTCCATCCGTTGTTTATGTCTCTCCGCTCGGGCTTCATGAGTCCGCTTATTGCGACACGAAGTCACGGTAATCCAGTTGCAGGAAGATCGTTGATTATGCGGAACATTCACATAGTTGTGCATTTCTCCTTTGTAGCGAACATCGGAGAGATTTCTAAAAATCCTCTCGCCCTGAAAGTCTGTAGACACCCTTCCCGCATCATCTAACATTTGAACAGAGCAGAAAAACAGAGATATTGAGGCAGGAACATCAGCGAGATTCTTTTTAAGATTAGGGTCGTTTATAACGAGTCGCTCGTCGGCATCGACAGCAATATTCCAATCGCATTTCGAGTAATCCAGAGCCTCATTGCGAGCCACATCAAACTTAAATTCACCACGTTTTGTTTCTCTATTGAAATGTTTGGAGAAATAAACCTCAACACCTTCCTCTTTTTGGGCAGCCTCAATGGTGCCATCGGTAGAGCCGGTATCCAATATAACAATCTGATCGGCTATCTGTCTTGCACTCTCACACCACTCTGAGATATTGCCCTCCTCATTCTTCATGGGGGCATATATGCAAATTGTGGCCTTAGAGTTCAAGTCCGTCTTCAGCCTCTTCGTATTGAGATTCTTCGACTTCTTCGACTTCTTCGGGTTTTTCTTCTTCCGGCTCATACAATTCCAATAGTTGCTCTATATCATCCAACGGCTCTGTCATACTCAAAACACTTGCCCATTTGTTTTGCCATTTACAATCCACTCGATATGTGTATTCGCTAAACGCACTCTCGTATCCATAGAGACTGCATTCTGTATCGTGGGCCACAAGATACCTACACTTGTTCTTCAATCGAAGCACGGCAGGCTTACGGGCAGCGGTGGGACTATTATTGACAAAAACCACGTCCCATTCCATATCGAGCAACTTGCATTCATTCCAATTCGGCACGAAAAGGAGCCGATGATTATCAGTCTGAAGGCTCTCAAATGCCTTAAAATACCTCGGATTGGCCTCAAGCGAAACCAAAACCCGATCTGAGCAGAGAAGGTGAAGAATTGGGGTGGAATACGAACCCATTCCCAATTCTAAAACTGGTCCGAGTGTATTTTTAACAGCCCAAAACAGTAACGGTTGATGTGTTGCATATAGGTCGGTTTGCCAAACCATAGTTTCTCCTCTTTTGTCTGCATTAAAAGAGAAGGAACTATTCGATTTTACTAAAACAACTTTCCTCGATTTCAATAATCCTAAATTCAGGCTCGCCAGAAGGCCGATACCTACTTTTTAGTCGTTCTAAACTCCAATCCAGAACCTTCCAAGTAGCCCAAAATGGCAACACCGTAAAAACGACAAATTCAACAACCAACACTTCATCTGAACCTCCTCCGGGTCGTCCCGGTTCTGGGTAAAAAACCAAAGTCGTCCCTGGCTTCTTTAAATACTAACCATAACTATACAGGGGTGACTATGAGTGTTCTTTTCTGTCAGATTTCCACAAATTTAATCAACCCTTTACGCAACGATATTAGTAGTCAATATTATGAAAAAATCTGGACCGCCCGTCAAGATGAAGGTTACGTAAAACCTAAAGATTTTTGGGAAATCCCCAATTGGGTGGCCCTTCTCAGAAGGAATATCGGAATTGCCGATTTTAAGATTATCCGCAAGATCGACAAGTTTGTCGAGTTCCTCAATGGCTGTGATTCCTATCATTACATTTGTTTTAGCGTTCTTGAAGCCAACAAGGCTCTAGTAAAAGAAATCATCGATAAATATGTAGGAAATGCCACTTTCGCTCTGGGCGGATATATCAATCTGAGGAAATACTTCGCCGGTTATGATAACGTCGCAGCTTTCGAAACTATCAAAGATTTCAGTTGCCTTGTATCGGGTAATTTTGTCTACGACTACGACTATTCGGACTTCCGAGGATATAAATGCATACCCAGATTGGCCCTAAGTACCGGTTGTCGGCATCGATGTATGTTTTGTACCGTTTCCAACAAACTGAAAGAAATCGACCAATGGAAAATTGAAGACCACATTAAGGCATTCCGCAACCTTAACTTCAAACTGGTCTATCTGAATGACAAGACATTCGGACAAGCTAAAAATCGAAGACTTCTACCAAAACTTTCAGAAAAAATCAAAGCCATTAACAACAACTTTGAAGGATTTATTATCCAAACAACTCCTGCCCAATTGTTAAAAATGGATTTTAGTTTTCTTGAAAAGTCTCAAGTGAAATTCATCGAATTGGGAGTCGAAACCTTTAATGATCCAATCCTCAAAAAACATCGTAAACCATCTTCAGAGCGTCATATCGCAGAAGCCACCAAAAGATTTCGGGATTCAGAAATCCGACTAATTCCCAATCTTATCGTCGGTTTCCCACAAGAAACGATGGAAACTTATGGCAGAACATTACATTATGTTGAAGAAAATCGAGATGTCATATCTCATTTGAACGTCTACAATTTGGCAATTTATGAAGGAGCCGACCTTGCTCAACAGCTTAAAGTAAACCAGACCGAAGACACAAACGAACTATCACATATCAAGTCATTCCACAAAGATAAAAGACCACATCAGTGGTTCCATGATGCGATCTTCAATTTGGGATTAGAATTATTAGCCTAAAACTTCACTCATGTCCCATAGCTTGCCATCTTTCTTCCCAAAAATCCTCCATACCCCCCTCGGCAAAAATGATCCAGACCTTCTTGTCGGCTAACCATGCAATCAAGCACTTCAAAGCAGGCGGCCTTCCAGGAGCAGGACCGATGGCTACTTCGCGATACGATAAACCTCCTGGAATGACGCAAGACTGTTGTAATGCTTGAGCAATTTCGTCATTCCCCGCAACGTCTTCTAGTGCGGGTTCGATAAACTTCCTTAGGCTACGACCATCGTGCTTAACCGCCCATCGCAACAGAGGTGAATAACTACAAACGTAAGGAATGTGAAAATCCGTCGCTTCATAGTCAGGAGTCGGAATAATGTGCATCATGGTTCCTGTGATGATGGCCCTAAGTGCTTAATGTTAGAAATTCCGTCATTTAACGGCGGCTTCTCTTTCTTGCTGCCGATTCGTCCCAGACCTGTTCTTTTCTCTTTCTTCTCTTTCTCTTTCTTTTTGACACGGGCAATTTTGACGAGACCACCATAGTATTTGAGCTTATTGTGGCATTGCTTGCAATCAACTTGGACGACCTTACCGTCTTGTACAACCTTCTCCCGCTTGTCGTTTTTGAAGATCCTTTGGCCACATAAGGAAAAACCAGGACGATTGGAATCTACATAATGTGTATCCTGAAATATCTTTACTGTGGCACGGGATAGAACCAGGGAAGGAATTGTTGTGGCAACCATCGCTGTTCCTTCGGTTTGGGGCTCCGTTGGTTTTGGTGCAACAGGTACTTTCTCTGGCACCGAAGAACTGTGTTCTGATAGTGTGCATTCTGGAACCGGAAAATTAACCTCAAATAGGTCGCTCGGACGCAACAGCTTTCCCAAGAGTCTAAATAACATCTTCTTTTCCTTTGGGTTCTTCAACAATAAGTGCCGAACAATGATGAATAACCTTGCCTGCCTCCCAAAACATACAGCACGCCCCGCAATGAATACAGTAGTCCTCGATCTCCTCTCGGCTCTTCGTTTCTAAAACCTCCGCTTCGGGAATTAGCTCCAGATCCTCGCCCGCTTGCTTGGTGAATTGACACCACGGAAACAGATCGTTCTCCAGGCCCCATGGATAGCCTCGACACCATTCGGGCCGTTCGTTGTAGATGCGACAGCGATAGGTCTTATTGTCTCCCACTTAACTCTTCAAAACTTTTGAGGTTCAAAGGCTTACCGGGACTCTCTTTCTGATGATGGACAATACTACATTCGACACATAGGATTGTCAGGCCATGTGCGTCACACATCACCTTGGATTTCGGTCCAAGCCAAACATCCTCGTTGCACTCGTTGCACCTTGCAACCGTGTAGCCCTTGCTCGCCGGATCTTTAAAATAAGGAATCCCCCTACGAGCTTTTTCACTCACAGGAACACAGGCAATTACCATCGTTTCTTTCATTTTAGTCCTTGCCAATAATTATCCAAGCACCGCAAATCTTCTTGTATTTCCAACCCGTTGCCTTATCCAAATAAAAATTGCCATCTCTCCCCTGAGCCGGAAATGGCGGGCCGTGACCCGTGAGATGTTGGATGTTCTTTTGCCCTTTCTTGGGGCGAGCAATTCGAACCGTCTTAAATCGTTTTAATGCATTTTGACACTTCTCGCAAGTGATCGTTCGTGGCTTGCCGCGAACGATCAGAGGAACAATTTTGTCCATCTTGAAAATTTTCGTGTCGCAAAGAGAATGGTTGGTATCATGTTCAGGAATATAATGAATCTCTTTCAACATCTTTACAGCTTTTCTTGAAAGAACCAAATGCCTTTCGGGGATTGCGACCTCATTCATTGCGATCTCCTCATGATTCTCGCCTCCCCGATTTGCTGAAAGCCGAACAAGGCAAAAAACCCAATCAACTCTTCTAAGTCACGCTTTCCGTATGGATTGATCTCGTTGATTGCTGTTGCTTTCATTTTATCGAGATGGTAACAAACCCGCCGCATCATTAGTGTACCATCGCCTCTGCCTTCATGGATTGCTTTAATTCTCGCAAACCAAAAAAGCAGCGACTCTAAAACCACATCATACTGGTCGATCAAAAAGTCGGCTCGATCCAGTTGGGCTATCGACCGACTTTTCAACATAACCGTAATGTGTTGTTCATCCGCAAACTCGTAAGCAATTTCCGGCTCATACGTCAAAGGGCTCTCCTATTGGAACGCTTTGAATGACCTCCAAAAGATTTCTCAAATCCTCCCTGTCCTCGTCATCATACTGATGTGGATATAGATTCCGTCCTGCTTCTTATGATTCTATGGTCTCCTTAAGCCACATCTGTTCTCCCTGGAGATACCCGATCAACTCTTCTTTATGTTCCTTGTCGAGAACTTGTCGCATCGTATAAAACTGGTGTAGGTGCGAACCAAATCCCATTCGATTCCATTCTCTCGCTGTTTTGAGTGCCCTAGCAATATCCATTAAGATCATCCCCCAATTCCGAATTTATGATGACATCCAAGAGACAATCAAAGTCCACATAATCCTCCTGAGAATACTTCCCGCTTTCGTATGTTTCATCGCTCTTTAAGTGATCTCTCAACCACTGACGTTCCATCACGACTTCGCAAATCAATCGGAAGCGATGTTGTTCATCAACAATAATTTTTTTTCGGGCCAACTGCGTTAAAGCCCGACCCTCTTCTCCGCGACCCCAAGCCGTTGCTGTTCGAATTGCTCGTCTAACATCCATTTAAAAACACCATGAGTAAAGAATAAGAGCCAATCCAACTATGATAAATCCCATCGCAACAACAAATTGTCCTACCGCCCGCCGCAATTTCAAACGAAGCTCTTTAACCAACACATGCATCGCTTTCTCGTCAAAACCCTCCTTGACGATCCACCAATGAAATTGTGTGTCACTCAATTCTCCGAAAATATATCTGTATGCTAGCTTCTCTTGGGAGTTCATCTAAAAGTTGCCCTCTTTCGCATAAAATCCTTCCAGTCCAAGTTTGCAGGCCAATCAAGGGAAAGCATGAAATCAGGTTTTCCTTGTTCTTTAGTCACTTTCTCCCAAGCCTCAAAATAACGGATGATTCGTGGAGTGTGACTGTCTGCTGAAAGAGACCAAAGAGATTGCAAACATACTAACCCTCCCCATCCATAAATCGGATATAAATCAAACTCAGTCATCCAAAACTGACCCAACATCTCTACCGTATTTTTTAAGGTGCCCTCAACATGCACTTTTTGCCTTCCAAAACAGACTGTACCGTTATTATAAATGTTGGGCAAACACGGCAACGACATACGACCAAACGGATTGCCTTGGCTTCGTTTAAATGCCACAACCACTCTACCATTAGCTAAAGCGAATTGAAAATAAGGAATTGCAACATGAAAAGTGCGAATCCCGAAACAAATCGGGCTATCGCTATATGTATATGTTACCTTGATCGTCCTTATTTGTGGGGCTGTTTCTAAAATTGTAACCTGTCGGTGGGAATAGCTGTACTCTCCCCACTGATTCTCACCATACTCCTGGCCCACCTCTTTCAAGGTTCCTTGAAACAAGATGCTTATGTTTTCCGGCATCACCACGTTGTATACCCCACTCTATTTTTTATTATAGATTCTATCCGGTAGTGTTGGAAAATCTTTATGTCTTTCCAAAAGTCTCGATCCTTGGATGCCTCTTGCCATCTGCCGAATCCAGTCAAAATTGGCTGCGGGTCAACTGTCAAATTTGGCTGCGGATTGTCAACTGATTTTTCACTTCCTCCCCAAATTTGCATTAGATGAACCAATCCCCTCCAATGCAAAATGGGATACAAGTCAAACTCGGACATCCAAAACCAACCCAAGAAATTGACGGCTTTTTCGAGACTCATCCGATTAGTCGGTGCATTGCACTCTCCAAAACAAACTTGGCCTTCATTGTAAATGTTTGGAAGGGGAGGAAAGATCAAAGGTCCGAACGGGTTTCCCGGCTCTTTCTTGAACCCAACCAACATTTTCCCCATGAAGAAGGTAAACTGCGTCCAGGGGAAGGCAAGGGTAAATGTTTTTGCCCCTTCAAATAGCGACTCCGTAGGGGGTGGGTCAGGGAGGTGATTCAAACGAATCATTCTTACATGGGGCTCCATCTCCAGGATGGTGATCTTTCTATTTTTGTATTTATCCAGAAGTTTCCACTTCCATCCAGAAAGAGTGCATGCCGGATTTTCGACAAACTTAGGGTACACTTTTTCAACAGACGTGTTGACCAACTTCTTGACCGTTTTAGGGAACTTCATTACCGCACCTCTTGCAAATCTCACGGTGCAGGGCACCCACCGTGCCAATCGTCACACCAGATATTCATTAAACACCACCCAAAAGAGCTACATTAGGGGTTTGGTAACACAATTGTGGCACCATTATAGCCTATTCTCAGGATTTGTAAACTTTCTTTGTCCAATAACTGATCGAACCTGAAAGCCACCGCTGAGAATCGAACTCAAATCTCATGTTTACCGAACATGGGCTCTACCATTGAGCTACGGTGGCACTAAATGATTTTCTTTAAGAAATGCCGCACACCGGGTCGCTGCTTATCATGGTTTTCACCTTCCAAGACTCCGTCTAAACCCAGGATGTGGTCAATAAGATACCAACAGAGTTGGTCAGGAGGAATGACTGTAGTAGCGGGCAAGCCGCCTATCGAAAGATGCCAGTACCTTTCGCCGTGTTCGGCAAGTACCGAAAGCATTAGTGTGTATCTGTTTCCATCCTGTTCGAATAGCCTTAAGTGATTCAAAAGAAAGTCAACCGACACCTTCTTGGACTCGCCCTTGGCAGCAAAGGTCGCCTCTCGCTTCATGTTAGACGCGAGCGTCGGAAGAAATTCGGGATTGCTGATGTCGATATGAATCATGGCAACTGATATTCGATTCTGTGTACCCCTATTGTGATGAATAGTGGAAAACCGCAACAATCGCATTTGGTTTTCTTCGTCTTGCCAAGCCACTTTTTGGTAAATCTAAGACCACTTTTACACCTGGGACACATACAAGGATAGCTATCCTTCGCCATACCCGGTCGAAGCTCAAACTGTTGCCAAGTAAGACCGTAAGGTCTCGGCCCTTGACACTCGACACCGATCACTAACCCTAATTCTACCGTCATTTGATTCGATACTTCTTCCAAATCATCAAATCGTAGTCAGCGGGACTCATCCCCGCTGCCTCGGCCAATTGCAAAAACTCTTGTTCCAATTCTTGATACCGCCTGCCGGAAGGTGTGCTAAGGGGAGCTTCGATTCCTTCGGCCCTTAGATGTTTCAAAATATGCGTGTCCAATCCCGCAAACTGCTGATCCGGCCTGCTGTGAATCAAGAAACATCGAGCCGTTTTCGGCCCGATCCCGTTGATCTCCTCAAGATCATCGACAGTGCAAGTTCTCAAGTTCAAATCGCTATAGGCCAAATTGATTGCCGCCTTAGACTTGTATTTATAGAAACGAACACCGCAAATCCTCATCAAAGCCTCTAGCCACTTCCCTTTAGCCCCTGGCCTCCCTCTGTGTAAAGAGTCCTTTTGCCGCAAAGCGGCAAAAGGACTCCTCTTTGGCTTATGTCCCGCAAATTTCAAAAACTTCCTGATCTTGGCGAACATCATTTCCAGAGAATTAGATGCTGTGTGCCCATTCTGGGCTGCCGCACATATCCAAAACAAAAGGGTCTTTTCTAATTGATGCTTTGTGAGATTGAAGTTTGTAATGTTATCTGGATCTATCTTCATTGTCTCTCCCTCCGTAGAGATACAACATACTAGATCTTCCAAAAAACCTCAACCTAGATTTCGTCAAACCTATATTTGGGAGTATCGTGAAATTCGAACATCATCATTCGGATTGGAAGCTGCTCTTCCTTGGGCGAGTTTTTCAGAAATGTGCCCATCGCCACTCCGAATTGGAAGATGTCGCATTTGTTCTCGCCCTCCATGAAATAATTCTCCTTGAGGAAAGCGACTAGACGCTCTTTGGTTGCTTCGGAAACCTGTTCTGAGATAGAGATTGTTTTCCATATATCCTCGGCTAGTATGTAGTAGTAACCCGTAGCCCGTCTTTCCGCCTCATCTGGGTCGGATGTGATGGCCAAGATTTGACCTTTTACGAAAACAGCCATTTGTTGACGAGTCAGTTTCATGTCATTCCCTTGTTCTGACGTTGGTTATACTACCGTATAGTATTTCGTATTCGATTACGTTCCACTTATTCTTCTGAAACTGAAATGTCGCTGAATTTCTCATCCTTAGTTTTTGGATTCTGCCATCTTCAAATTCTATCAGGACGATAGAATCATGACCATCTTCGGGAATGATGGTAACATCCGTCACAATCCCTTCGACGGTCGGCGGCTTGGGCTTTTGCCTGGGTTTTTTGTCTACCGGGACACAGCCAAATTGTATCTGTAAGAACAGAGCAAAGAACAGAATGGGCCACCACCAAAGTGCCTTAATCAGATCTTTCATAATCCTCTCCTTGGATTTTCTGCTGCTTTAACCATTCCAATCCGGTCATCATACTGCTGTCTTTCGCTTCTATGCGTAGTTGCTCGACAGCAATCGCCTGGGCCTTTTGCTGCTCGGTGGCCTGACGCCACATAATGTGATCCGGGAACCGACAATTCAACAATGGGTTGTCTTCTAAGCTCATTCCCACTCCTCTCCGTTAATTTTGAGTTTCGTGATGTCTCCGTTCTGTCGGAGCCATTTCAAGAAATACAAGGCTTTATTTTCTTCCTCTCCCGGCCAAAACTTATGCTCCTGGGGAGAGGCTCCCTGCGGCGTGAATGGGCTTTTATTCCATTTCCGTTCACAGACAGAAATGGCCACAGTCAGTAGGGTCTCAGAGTCCTCGGCACTAATGCACTTTTCGCCTGTATCGAATACGGTCAGCTTGCCCTTCATGAAATCTGGCAATTCGGGAAAAGGTTTTCGCGGTCTATGGTGAGCATTCCAATACATCAAACCAAAGAGAGCCGTTCGGGCACAAACGACAGGATATGGTTCTTTATCAGTCTCAATACAAAAACTGATATAGGCATCGGGATAATCGTAGGACATTTAGCAGACTTTGATATTGGGTTTGCCGTGGGCAGCCGTATGGCTGGTTTTATTGCTGGACTTATAATGGGTTACACAACCCAGCTTGATTCTAGCCCGTGGTTCCTCTTCTGTAAAGCCACAACCGCAACCACAGTGATTTTCGGGCTTTTGTTTGCCGTCAGAGTCGCCTGCTCCCTTGCCTGTTACGCTTGTAGCTCCCATGTTACCCCCAAAAAGAAGGGGCATCCATGCCCAGGATACCTCCTTGCTGTCGGTATCTAGGGCTAATACACTTAATCATTTCGACTGTTTCTGTCCATTCAGAGACTAAATAAAGCATGATTAGCCGAAAAAGACACTTAGCAAAAGCGTTCACCTATAGAATCACTGGTAGTATCGTAACAGCCTTGATTGCTTGGTTCCTAACCGAAAATGTAAAAATGGGAGGAATAATTGGAATTGTAGAGTTTTTTGCTAAAATTTTCTTTTACTATATCCACGAAAGATTGTGGTATAAATGTAAATGGGGAGTTAAAAAATAGTCGGAGATGGAGGAATCGAACCTCACGGAGCAACCATTGACATTTATTTATGCTCCCACAAGCTTATAAGACTTGCTGTCACGCATCTCCGATCCTCGGTTAGTTTTCTCTGCGAGGATGGTAACAGATTTCATGCCAGAACATTGTATCTGTGCAGAGTATGTTCGCCATTTCCCAAACTTTCCAGGGATGGTCGTTCTTGGCTTCCTGAATTTCTCTGGCAGCCCGACCCAATTCCACACGATCCTCTTGTGACATCTGGCGAATCGACTTCCTAACAGTTTCATGGAAGGCAGAATAGAGATCCGTAAATTGTTGAAGTTTTTCTTCATTTTTGTTCATCTGGCACCTTTGGCAAATCATCCCCAGTTTCTTCCCTATGTTTGCGAATAGCCTTCCTCCAATCGGGCGGCTCGTCCACAAGTTCCCCTGCGGATTTTACGACCCATCCATTGGTCCATATTCCATTATCGCCTTTGAGTTTCAAAGGCTTCCCCACGACAGCATATTTTTCAGGGAGATAAGTAACCTGCATCACTTCGCCTTCCTTTGTCGGACGACATACTTTGCATTGTCTATATTTCGGCTTTTTCATTGTTCTTTTTCAGCAATACTTTTCAAAGCCATCCAATGGTTCAAATCCCATCAACAACAATATCGGAGTCATTGTGGTCCCATACCCCATACCCAACGTAGAATCAGTATACTCGCATAAAAAAGCTATACTGAAAAGAATCAAACCGATAAATAACGTAATTTCCATTGCTGATTCCCAAATAGTGGGCCGTACTGGAATTGAACCAGTGACATTCTGTACGTCAGACAGATACTCTTCCACTGAGCTAACGGCCCTTTATCCGGTTTTTAATCTTGTGTAATCCTCGGGCGGCGAAGAATCATGATGGCCATTTTCAACACCTTCTCTTTCATCGTCTCCAATACCATGTTATTTATGGTATTTATCTTCAGATGCGATGCAGCTTATTTCCTTTAACTCCTTTTTTAATTCTTCGATATCGAAACAAACTTTATCAACTATATTGGGCATAATATCATATCTTTCAGGATCTTCTCCGTCCAAAAGAATAAATGTTTTCTTCCCACGTCCTTTTGCATATCCTAATTCAATAAATGCGGACTTTCCCGCTGGCATCACACATACTGCTACATCGAAGATGTCGATATACGATTTGTCGAATAAGTAAATATTAGTGGCTGCTCTTCCACACAATGCCTGCTTGTAAGTTCTTCCACGAATTTTTTCATATCTTTGCCAATTTTCATCGGCATGTTCCCCTGGCGTAATCCACTCATCCATTACATCGTATCCCTCTTCACGCAAAATGTTTCCTATCTCTGGAATACGAATTTCATTTTTAAGTGCCCCGATAAGATATATCGAAAGTGAACTTCTCCTGTAATCCAAATAAGCCATCAATCTTCTTAATACAATCGGGTTATCTCTTACGTAACCCAAAACCCAGTTACATTGGTCGCACAACAAACCACGAAATCTTCCCGTAACGTGACAATGATCTATTCGTGCAGATTTTTTGTCAATCTTTCTTAGACATCCATAGCAAGAATAATTTTGCCTATGTAATTGAATTTCAAAATCATTCTCGGTTAACCCGTATTTTTTGAGCCTGCGTAATCTTCCTCGCTTTCTTTTCTTTTCCTTGTTTTCCGGTTTGCTATCGTATTTGGCCACAGCAGCTTTTCTCTTTTTGGCATTTCCCTTGACCCAGTCTAGAGAGCAACATTTGTGAGAACAATATATCTGCCGTTTTCCTCCTCCTTGAGGCCTTTTTGTATAATCAAAAATATTATTGCAAACAGGACATATGCCCTGAACCGGAACTTTTTTATCTTCACTCATTCTAAAGGCTCCACTAATTCCTCAATTTCTTCGGTTTTTAACTCAAAAGGTGAAATATAAAGCATACCGATTTTATAATCGGCATAAGCAACAGTTTTCTTCTGGATGTATAACTTCACATAAGATTCGTCCTTGCTGCGAGCCTCTATGTAATACACCCTCTTGTCTGTTTTCCTGTATTCCTGATCCTCGGGAATTTCGAAGTTTTCTTCAACTATTTGATCGGCTCTAAATTCCACATAAGGGCCTCTACCCCCAATTACAATTCTTTCATAACCCGTGGCGACATGCGTCCCGGATTTCGTGAAGAATTGAAGGGTTTTAGAGCCTTCTAAAGGAATTTTAAGCCGTTCTGAATAAGATTTCTTCATTTAACTTCCATGATTTTCTAATCTTAGACGAACAATATAGATGATTCCAAAATAAATTGCAATTGCAATTCCTAAAGTAAATGAATCCACTGAGAATCTATCTCTTGGGTGATAATTTTCCCCACATTCTTTTCGTAATCGGCTAGAAATCCTTCGTGTTCAATGAAATCGCTGGTCCGGTGATAGAAGACGACCTTTCTGTCAAACATTGAGTTAATCGCGTTGCCCCTCATGTCGTTCATAATCAAAGCAATGGGCACTCCTACGCTCGCCGCCACCCAAGTCACCCCGCTATCCAAGCCAACATACAATGCCGAAGAAGCCAAATAATCCACGATTTTAGCTAAAGGAGTAAAATGCCCAACATCGACAACACGAAACTGGAGGCTTTCTAAATGAGCCTGAATTGCCCCGACCTCTTGCTTTGTACAACTCTTCAAATCAGCGTTGCAACGGGCATCAAATTGATAGCAGATTATATTTGAATTGCCCGACCACCGGATTTTTGTGGGGTACAATTTCGAGAAATAGGTCTCGTAAAATTTCGGTTTCCAATCGGGCTCTTTGTTGGTTAAAATGAGTTGACTATTGGGAGCATCTAGCAATTCCATGATCGAAATAATTAACTCTTTGAAATCTATTCCTTCCACAATAGTGGAAATTTCCATTGGTTCTTGCTGACATTCGCTCGCTCTCAAAAAATAGTTGATTGAAGTCCAAGCATCTCCTAGATAGTAACCCGCTAGTCCAACAACCATTTCTCTCCTAAGTGGACCGGCAGGGAGTCGAACCCTGCTGCCGATTGGTGCGATGAAGCTTTCGTCAATCAGCTTTCTCGGAACCGGCCCTTGGGAATTGCATTTTACGTACTCGACCAGGATAAATCCTTCCATCGCATTCTATGTCAACAACCACTGCACCACATTGAGGGCACCATCTAACCACACTCTCGCTTATTGGGTCGTCCCCATCAAAACGTGCAATTTCGATAAGGGAACCAATGTGTTCGTTTTTTTCGTTGAAACAATTCATTGCTTCGCCTTCCATTCAAGATACACGGCCATCTTCGGATGAGCCCGCAGTTTTTTAAGGGTATTGAAGTTCCTACCTAGATCTTTTTCCGAAGGAATAATATCGTGTACCATTTTATGGCAATCCTTACAAATGTCAATGCCACTTTCCGACATTTCCTTTTTCGTGTAACGTTTTTTAAACCATTTGTTGCTGTGGAGGGTCTTCGGAATGAAGTGGTGGAAGTTATACGCTTCCGATCCACAAAGTTTACATTTGATTGTGTGGATAGTTAAACACATTTTACTCCTCCTTTACCACAAGACTTAAATTGTGTCGATCTTCCAAAAGCTGTTTCGCCATATCCGCACCGAACTTCGTATCGAATGTCAGGGCACGGTCTTTCTCTTTAAGTGTGCAAAACGGTCTCAAGACAAAATCGCCGCAATAGACGGTCTCGTCTGATTCTTTGTAAGACCCAACATACAGTTCATGATTAGTTTCATACAGTAGCCAACTCATGGTTCTCCTTTTTTAGAGTGGAGGGTACGAGAGTCGAACTCGTAATTCCAGAATGCCATTCTAGCGTGATCCCATTTCACTAACCCCCCTCGTCGCCTCATTTTCTTCCGAAGATGTGCAAACTTGGTTGCCGGTTTTCTGACCATCTTTTTAGGTTTTGCCACAAGGCCTCCGGTGGGACTTGAACCCACGTTATCGCATTACGGGTGCGATGTGCTGGCCGCTACACTACAGAGGCTCACTTTAGTGGATATTTGATTGGTTTTTCTGTTACGTGGATGTAACACACAAATCGAGGGCCTTCTTTCATTTCCCGCTCTTTGGTTTTGATTTGTTCATATTCCACATCAACTTTAAGTCCCGGATAGTTGTCATATCGGAGAATATCTTTTACCCTGCTTAATATAGCGTTAATGAATGTAGAAGTTCCCGTAATCCTGATGCCATCGTATCGGTATCGAGTGCCTTCATGATGATGGGGAACTGGCTCTGCGTTTATGGGTAGATATGGTCGAAGTTTGCTCCAAAGATCGATAATATCGGGTCTTTTGGCTCTCCAGACCTTTTTGTCCTCTTCGTTTAAGACACTTTCGTTAGGCATCCCTGCATATTTGCTCATGCCAGCGTCATCCAGAGGTTCGCCAAGAGCAGTTGGGCTTTTGCCCTGATGAATTTTTGTGTAGGCATCTACGACATCATCATGAGAATATCGGGCAAAATCTTCTCCCTCAAGAGGAGTCAACTCCCAAGTGCCACCCTCCATTCCATTCACCGGAGAATTGGTAATTTGCTTCGTATAATCCTCCAGATCATAATGAAGAGGCTTGGCTGGCTTGCCACCATTCATCACGTTGTAAAAGTCGTAGAAACTGAGGTCCATGGTAGTATTTAGCCCCTCCCCACCATTTCCCGAACTCTAGGGTGATTTCGTAGTTCGTCTATGTCAATATAGGGAGTGGAATAGCCTTTCTCGATCCGCCTCTTCGGGTGAGCGTAAAAGGCCATCTTCATTTGCCTTTCTCCCAGCAATCCCAACATCTTTTCATGGCTCTTGTATAGTCTGGGCCAGATATAGACATCGTCGTTAGGGGTTATGATCCCGCCAACTTCGTGATGATCCCTCGTCAGAGAATCCAACTCTTCGGGAGTGGGATTCTTAAAAACCGGGAAGCTGATTTCTTTCTTAATCACTGCGTCGGCGGCGTAGGCTCTAGGGTTTTTCACATACTTGAAGGTTGGCACCTTCCCCCATAGAGACTCATTCGCCAACCACTGTCTAAAGTTCATACCTTATTTAGCAGATTTCCCGCAAAAGTAGGCCGTAGAGGTAACGCTCCCCTTCTTGCAGGTTCGAAGCCTACCGTGCTATCTTTCACACCCACGGCCCTAGATAAATACATGAACTTTCGACAGTGGCTAATAAAAGAAGAGAAAAACGGAAGGGCTGTCATCTTCTGTGATCTCGATGAAACCCTTGTCAGAACCCAATATCTTGTCAACTCAAGGAACGATCTCGCTCCCAGAGAGCCAGAACAAGGGCTTGCTGATCGAATGGCCATTGTAAACCAACTGCCTCTCGGTCCCGAGGAATTAACTCAAGCATGGGAAGAAAAAGGTGCCAAAATCATCAAGATAGATGAATCCCCAGAAGATTGGATGAACAAGTGGTTCATCACAAGATCTCGACCACATGCCCAAGAAACATTAAAGACTCTACAACAAATGGGAGAGGTTTATATTCTAACAAGCGGCGGAACTGCTTTCCAACGGATGGTTATCGAAGCCAATGAGTTCCCCATTCCTCCAGATCGAGTCCTTGGCAAAGACCGATATAATGAAGCGAACTTGATCGCCCAAAATGCCAACACTGTACTCATAGATGACCTGCCAGGAGGAGGCAATAAACCGCACGAAATTGACATAGATGAAATTATCGAAATTAAGCCCTGGTTGGGTAACGATCCTCATGATACTGCTTTAACTCTGATTCCCTCTAGGGTCAAAGAAGCACTGGGCGGTTTCAACGAAGCCTAGACCATAATTCGGCGGTGGCGACTAAAATCCAAATTTACTTCGAAGATTCCGCCAGTTCTTGATGCGACCATACACAATCTTGAGATCTCTTCCATAAATCTCATCATTCATTGACTTCTGTAGTAAATCTTCGTGTTTCTTAACCCATTGTTCTGTTTCTTCGGGTTCTTGTTTGTGCAAGAAACTCAAGATCTCCTCCAAGTTCTTTGGATGCCTTTCTTTCTCTAGCATCCTCCAGATATTCTTGAGTTGCGGCTTTTCTTCTTTGCCAAAACGATCACCGCGATAATGATAGAAGATATATCTCCGATTGTCAGCCGTATCAGAATCCTCAAACATCCTGACTACATCATCCCAGTCGTGTTGACTAGCGAAGATGATGGCCTTTTCTTTCAAGTACCAGTAAGGATCTCTCCGGGCCTTAGGAGGCGGTAGTTTTGATATACTAATTGCTGCTTTTTTAATTATCGGCAAGAATTTCTTATCGGTAAAACCTCCAGCTTCCCACTTATCGCTTATCTCGGAAGCGTAATCTTTCGCCCTCCATTCCTTGCGATAGCGACTATAACCCTTGTATTGATCTACCAGAGCCTCCCAGTTACGGATTTTGATTTGAGGTGAAGGATGCTGCATAATCATCTTGTACATTTGGTTTGGATCATCGAAGTTTTCGCCTTCTACCTGAGTTTCTCGGGCTTTTTCTGGATCTGTCTCACCATTGACGAATTGACTCCAAAGATATGGGTCCAATTCTCCGGTTAGAGCTTTAGTAGGCATCGAAAATCCAAATTGTTTCAAACTCTCCGCATCTTTCTTCATTATGGTTTTGGCATCAAAACCCTTATTCCCGCCGCGATTTGCCATCGTATCGGAAGCATTGTACCAACCTCCTTGTGCCCCATTCGGTCCCATATTCACAGGAACGGTGCCTAGTAATAAATACTTCATGTCGTCTATATCGTGGACTTGTCCCTGCCTGATCCTATCAAGAATACGGTCCACTCTTTCCTTTTCATAGTCCCCGCTGTGAACATCGTAATCAAATTGATCCAGCTTCTTGCCTCCTGCTCCGACACCAGTAGTAAAGGGATTGGGCTCAATGGGTGTCAAATAGATCCTCCCCTTATCCTCATCGATCCCAGCAATTGTCCAATAAGGAGTCATGTTCAATGAATGGTCAGCCACCTTGTCTCCAATACTAACATCATTCAGATCTTGAATGGAACCCGGCTGATCGAACCAATCTATAAACCAACCCTCTTGCGGATCTTTCTGAGCGGCTCTAAATGGAAGCATCCAGACGCCTCGGGCCTTGTGAATGGCTTTACCCAGACCCCCTTGGCTCTTGATAAACTGCTTTTGTCGTGCTTTTTCAATTTCTCCCCGAAGCTTTTTGTATTCTTCCGGGTCAATTGCTTCTAACCATCGTCTGAATTGCATATAATATCTAGGCATTAACCACAAAGATTATGCCCACTATTAAGCAGGGCGTAGAGGAATTGAACCCCTATCTAAGGCTTAGAAGGCCCTTGCTTTATCCTTTAAGCTAACGCCCCATAGTACCCGCTACAGGATTTGAACCTGTGACTCCCGCTTTAGGAAAGCGGCACTCTATCCTCTGAGTTAAGCGGGTTTATGTTTTCAGAACCCAACAACGTCTTTTGGCACTATTGCCATATCGGGTTTTGTGTTTTTCTATGACTTCAAGACTCAATTCATCAAACCACCTGTAATAATCGTGATGAAAGCAGTGTGGTCCAACGACTTTTTTGTCACCACCATCATACCATGTGGCTACAAAGATGTAATTCTTGGCTACCCGCTGATGCTCTGCAATGACTTCTCTGATATTGTCGAACGGAACGTGCAACCAAACCGAGACCGACAAAACGACATCGAAGCTGTCATCGTCGTAAGGCAACACCTTGCCGTCCCATTTGTCGGGCATCATACCTGTGTTATCGTAACATTTTTGCCTCATGCCATCCACAAAATCACACATCGTATAACGGTCATCAAGAAAGTCTCCGAAGTCTTCTTTCAGAAACAGATATATCTTCCCATCACCCGACCCAACATCCAGGATTGTCCCGGTATCTGGCAGGTAGTGATTTAGGAAGTTTACTAGGTGTGTGTGTTCGTCTTTTCTTTTTCCTCGATTCCAAGTTGCTGAACGTGTTTGCCAATATTGTTTTGCATTATATGCCATATTCCCTCCTGGCCTATATATCATCACAACATGGTTTTGATTCCATAACCAAATCTCTTCAGCCAGGAACAATAATGCCATTCAATTGCCTTTGAGAAACGAGCTAAGTAAAGCCCGCAGACTGAGAAACAAAACCGAGGGAAATATCTCTCGGCTCAGGGTGAAGCGGGAAGCCCCGACCTCTTTAGGGTCGGGGTAGTTCACAATATTAACCTCATATGCTTCAGAAAGAGGGATATTCCAACCGCTACAAACTGATTTTCCTTGAGAAAGAAAGATCGTTCTTAGCACATTGAACAACCAAGTGCTACCCGAACGCGGTATACCAGCACACAAAATATTCAAGTTTTTCGTTCTCCAACCATAACTATATTAAGATAGTGTTAGTACAATGGAGAACTTCATGAAACTAAAACTCCTCCCGCTGGTTCTTTTGTCACTTCTTCTCCTTCCTAATTTTTGTCACGCCTCCATGACCGATTGCCTTGAAGCAACCTGTCTCATCATGAAAAAAGTCGAGGCTGAAGTCGAAGTTGATGTTATACAGAAAGATGGCTCAGTGAAAAAAGAAAAAAGAAAAGGCTTCCAACTAAGAGTTGGCACCGGCGTAATTTTCCATGACGATGAAAAGCATGTTTACATCCTAACTGCTGGTCATGTTGTGAGCGGTCGAATTGGAGATTTGTATACGCTTTTCTTTAAAACAGGCAAGCCTTCATCAATGATGAAGCCACAAGTTCTGTTCGAAAAATATCGCAAAAATACAATCGAAGATGTGGCGATCCTTTCATTGGAAAAGAAAGCGTTTGGTGACTATCCAATCCCCAAATCAATTCCCATCTCCAATGAACACGTCAAGCCAAATCAAAGACTGATCTCTGCGGGATGTCCTAGCGGTAATTGGCCCAATGCCTTTATCGGTAGTGCAACAATGGTGGGTCATGCTGGATTTCGATTCATCCCTCGACCAACGAAAGGCCGTAGCGGATCGGGGATCTTTGATGACGCAGGCACGAAAATTTTAGGAGTGTTGATCTTACAAGGACCAGGAGATGGTATAGCTATCAGTACACCATATATCTGCCGGTTACTTGGCAACAACTTGATCCCCAAAGTACCAAAAAAAGAACCAGAGGAAAAACCAGAAGAAAAGCCTCCAAAAGAACCTGAAAAACCAGTTTTGGATATCGAAGATTAGTATTCAGGTGGTAAAGGTCCAGGAGGCGGTTTCAGGGCATCTCCAGGATTGATGTGCCCTATGCCCTTCTCATCATTTTCTTTCAGGTCTTTCTCAATATCCCGATAGTGTTTTTCAATATCCTTTGGATGAACATATTCCTTTGGCTGAATCGGAATAGGATCGCCTTCAGGTCTGAAATAGGTGTCCCATATCAAAATACTCAAGATCACTGCCAAAACAATGATAATTCCCCACAATACATGCTCTAGTTTCATTTCTACCTCCAAGTGACTCCAGGGGGATTTGAACCCGCCGTTACCGGATTGAGGGCCCGGTGTCCTGACCAGACTAGACGATGGAGCCAAAATGCACAAACCACTCATATCTATATTAGCGACTCCAGGGGGATTTGAACCCACCGTTCCCGGATTGAAGGTCCGGTGTCCTGACCAAACTAGACGATGGAGCCGTTTCATGTTGACTTAATTTAGCTAACTAGCTATTTTCTAGGTATGCCTTACCACAGCAAACTACGCCATGGACTTAAGACGATTACAATTGCCTTACCGATATGGAATGTTCTGTAAACTCAGAACAGCCATTAAGGCTTTCGGCTATGCTGAAGATCATAATATCATCCTTGTTCCAGATTGGGTTTCTCGATGCTACAGCGAACCACCCCTCAACAATGCTTGGGATCAATTTTTCGAAAGGATTGGGCATGAACAAAGCAACCTATTCAAAAAACTGCAACTCTTGATGTCCCCAATCCACCCTATGAACTCTACTTCAAAGCAGTTGATGAACATCTAACAAACTCTTCCGTTGTGTTCTTAGGCACCGACGCCCGAGATGTGCAACAAACACTTCGAAAGAGATATGGAGATGTTGTAATCTGGTCTTCAGATTACCACATGGATGCAGGGGAAACTCATGAGGCCAATAAAGGTGAGTATTCAAAACATCGTCTTGGTGTCGAGGCCCTGGTTGATGCTTGGCTGTTAGCCAAATCGGATGTGTTCATTCACGGCTGTAGCAACATGAACAACTTCATACTCTGCGTCAATCCGACAATGCCTCACAAAGACGTTTATGAAGGTTGTTATGAATTGGAGTATGAAATACACGGAAAGAAGCTCGTTGTAAATAAACCATTGTATCTCTAGTGAGAGAGCATTTGTGCTATTGCTTCTTCTATCATATCACTTTCGCCACCTCGTTTGTCCTTGAACCAAATGAAGCGTTCTCTTATATCGCAATAAGCGAAAAATTCTACTCGATGCCAAATCATTCCTTTGTAAATCCAAAATCGCACATTTTCCCCTTCTTCCAAACATTCGACGGTATAGCAAACCGAAGTGACATCTACGTAATATTTGCTCTCCCAAGATGGCTGCATAAAATCTTCCCGATACACTTCTGTGATACAAATGTGCTTTCCGTTGATTGTAAAACCTTGTCGGTCAGGAAGAAATTGACGAACCGTTCTGGACTCTTCGGGTCCCTTGGGTACGGGAACCGTGTTAACCGGTAACAGGGATAGGATGAGATAGAAAAGGATCATAGCTAGATTTTAACAGATCTAACTAGAAAAAACAAGTGGAGTCTAAGGGACTTGAACCGTTCCTGAAAACCTACGGAAATCTAAGAGACACAAAAATGCCCTAAATTCCCTGTTCCATTCTTGCTTCACTGAGGCTGGTTTCACTCAAAACTACAAGTTCTGAGCCAGAGCCTTCCTCTCCACAAGCGTTTCACATCTCCGTCGAACTGGCGGCGATATATTCTAAATTACAACTGGCATTGAAGTCTCGGTCGTGGTGAGTACCACATCCATCGCAATCCCATTCTCGGTCTGCTAAGGTCAAATTGTCATTGATTTGACCACAGATTGAGCAAGTCTTGCTAGATGGGAAGAACCGATCCACAGGAACGATCCTACACCCATACCAAGTTCCTTTGTATTCCAGTTGCCTTCTACACTCGAAAAATCCAATATCTGCGATTGATCGAGATAATCTTCTGTTCTTCAACATTCCTGATACATTCAGGTCTTCAATGCCAATCACACGCTTGGTTTTCGCTAATGCGGTTGTCATCTTGTGCAATGTATCTTTACGGATGTTGCTGATCTTGAAGCAAAGCCGAGCAAGGCGGTTCGCCGCTTTCTTTCGGTTCTGACTTCCTTTTTGTTTGCGACTCAAATTTTGATTGAGCCGTTTGAGTTTCCTTAGTTTTTGCTTGAGCGGTTTCGGGTTCTCAAAGGTCGTACCATCGCTCACGGTCGCTAGTGTTTTGATCCCCAAATCCATTCCGACCACATCATGTTCGTCCTTCTGGATATTGTGTTCTGACATATCTTCTTCAACTTGGATGCTGACAAACCATCGACCTGCTCTTTCACTTACAGTTGCCGACAATATCTTGGCATTGGTCGGCAAGTATCCACTTTCTTTGAGTTTCAATTTTCCAAGTCTCGGAAGTTGGATTGTGTTCTCTGTTATTTTGATCGTTCCTGTTAATCGGAAGCCTCCAATGCCTTTCCTCTTGCTCTTGAATTTCGGGAACTTACCTCGCTTCTTGAAGAAGTTACCAAAGGCACGATCTAGGTTTCTGAGGGCTTCCTGTGGGCTACATTTGCTGACTTCATACATCCAAGGGAATGCGTCTTTCTTGAGGGCGTTGAGGCGACGATGAAGTTCAATGGCGTTTGGAATCTTGTCTTTGACTTCCATTGCCACCTTTTTCTGGTTCATGCCCCAATTATATGCGAACCTCGCAACACCCGCATGTTTTAGACATGCGGTTCTCTGCTTATTGTTCAACCTCAATTCGGTTTTATAGCCCCTCTGTATCTTCAATTTGCTCCTTATTATACCGTATTTTATTCTCCACCATCACAATTTCATCAGTGGAACTGTAATCAAGACCATCCATTCTCATAGAAACCGGATACGCATTGACACAACGATATTTTTCATCATTATCTGTAACAAAAACAAAGTCATCATCCTCCCACCAGTATTCAATAGCAACAAACTGTCGATCACCCAATTTAATCGTCAAGGTCGGTTGTTCATCTAAAGGAATATAATGATCTGTTTGCAGGGTTAATTGGTGGATTTTGTTTGCTTGTTTAACAAATGTGTGCATTTCATCTTCTGTCATATCGCTGCTACCTCTTGTTCTGCCGCCAACTTCTGTTCTTTCTTCTTCCTGCGATTTTCAGCACTACGCTTGCCGTAAATCTTATTGCTGAACGAAGACATCAATGTGAGCATGTCTTCTACAAGTTCCTGCTCATAAGACTTGCCCAACACGTTCTCCATCCACTCAATCTGAACACCATGACTGGTGAAGAAATCGTCCAAGAATTGAAAGTTGAAGCGGGTCAAACGATCTTTATGCTCGACCACAACCTTGTTGATTTTCTTATCCCTGACCAACCCGAACAAGTTTCTCAACTTCGCTCTGGTGTCTGACATGCCCGATCCTACTTCCTCGTAGGATTTGACGACCTTGTATTGCTTTTTGACGCAATAAGTCAGTAGCCGCCTATTCTGTCGTTCTAGGTCGCCCTTTTTCTTCTGTTCGTGGGAACTTACTCTTGCGTAAGTTGCGACCTTGACTTCACTTTCTTTCTTGTGTTCCACGATCTCGCCGCAGAAGGCTTTGATGTCTGATAATCTGTACCTTCTGTGGTTTCCCGGTGTTTTTACTGGAACTAGCTTTCCTTCTTTATCCCATTCTCTGAGCGTATCGAGGCAGACACCGAGGATGTCAGCCGCCTTACCGATGCTCAACAACTGTTCGTTCATTCTCAATGAGTCCTTTTTCAAGGAACGCATTGAGCCATTCATCGTATTGTTCCTGAAACTCCTCTACTGTCGGAGTTTCCTCCAAATCAAAGAGAATCGGGTGGATTGTACCATCTTCCATCTCAAACTCGGTTTTGGTTACTCTAACGATTTTTCGACTCAACATGTTCATTCTCTCCTTATAATAGTCGTCTCAACTTCATTTTTTCTTTAGCAATCCGTAGATTTCCGAAGATTTTTCTTCAACTGTTTAGAACCCTCGGAAGATCAAACTTTGGATTCCCAATACTCTTTCAATAGAGATTCTAGCTGTTCTCTGATTTCTTCCTTGTATTTTTTCATTCCGGCCATGCGATGATGATTTGGACAAACAGGAGCTAGATTAAATTTGTCATTGTTGTCGTGATCTCCATCAACATGATGAACATCAATAGAAGCATCCCAACCGCAGATAATGCATTTTTCTTCGTGATCGTATTCATCAAAACACAACCTTCGGTAAATGCTTTCTTTGCGTACTAGATCCTTTGGCCTTTTTCCAATTGGGATGATTCCTACCAGACCTAAAATGTGTATTAGAACACGCATAGGAACAAGTTGTTTTTTCCTTAGGCTGTCCCTCTCCTACTTGGAATTTATTTTTGCAAACGGGACATATTTTGTCAACTAAAGGATATTTCCTAGTGACTTCTCCACCCCACTTTACAAAATGTGAAACATCTAGGTTGAGACGTTCCACATCACGCTTAATTTTTGCAAAATTTGTCCCATTGTTATACAGGTTGAGTTTCCGACAAACTTGACCTTTTGAAACGCTTTGTTCGATTGCCCTGATAAAGTCTTTATCTGAGTATGGTTTCTTTTTCATGCCCTATAAGAGTAAAAAGATTCCAAATCTAGCGAATGTTCCAAATCTAGCGAAGAAAGTCAGCGTGCGAGAATTTGCATCTCGTCCCCGTGGCCCCCAGCCACGTATGCTACTGTTGAACACCACACGCTGAAAGTCAGCTAGCGAGAATTTGCATCTCGTCCCCGTGGCCCCAAACCACGTATGCTACTGTTGAACACCACTAGCTGAAAGTCGGCCAGCACAGAGTCGAACTGTGTCCCCGTGGTCCCAAACCACGTATGCATTTTCCGTCACACCCCAGGCCGCAAGTCGGCGTGCCCAGAATTGCACTGGGTCCCCGTCGTCCCGAACGACGTATGCTACTGTTACACTCCACGCCGAGATTTAAGTGATCTTACTAGTTTAAGGCATCACACCTTTTTTATCCCACCTTAGGAGGAATCATGTTTCGATTCGTGTTCAGTGCTGAATTTACCGAAGATGCCAAACTCAGGCCCACATTCGTCAAAGTCCCCAAATTGCCCGGTGAAGGCTACTTCCACACCACAATTACAGTCGATTACGAAAACAACATCAACGAAGATGAATGGATGGAGCTAGGAACCGGCTTGGCATTACATTACCAACTCGGCAAAGACCTCAAAGAACCTCATCACTTTAGCAAGGGCATCTTAGAGGTATACGACAAAAAAGGCGACATCATAGAAAAATGGACCCTAGAAGAAATGTACCCAACTTACATGGATTTTGGCGATCTAGATTATTCCACATCCTCGGAATGCAAAATCACCGTCCATTGGCGATACAACAAATGCACCCATGAAATCTTCAAACATCACACTCTTTTAGAAATGACGAAACCACCGAAAAAACAGAAACGTAATGTGAAATGTACTTGTGGGGCTCCTTTCATAGAAAATGCCCCGACATGCAACTGTTCCATTAAGCACGCTTTTCTAGGAATCGTGGTAATAGTCGGCCTTGTCTACGGTCTGATTTGGCTTCTTGGCTAAGTGACCCCAACCGGATTTGAACCGGTGCTTACGGCGTGAAAGGCCGTTGTCCTAGACCTGACTAGACGATGGGGCCTTGAAGCATACATATTAGAGTACACACCTAAAATCCTATTCAGGAGCGTTATGAAACCCACTAAGAATATAGGCCTCGGCCTGCTGGGCGAGGATGCCAAGAAAATCAAGTTCATCCACAAATGGTTTTGGACTTTCAAGGTTGACTTTGTCGAAGAGGAAATCTACTTAAACTCCAAGATGAAAGTCACAAGCCGACCAGCCGAAGGCGAAGGCACTTTGACTACGATCCTTTATGATTTCTCCGATGTTAACAACGAAATCATAAGGCTCTGTGAGTTGTGGAAATCCAGCCATCCAGAACGCAACAAGTACGGAACTGGAGTTCTGACCATATGGCTTCCAGATCATACCGAGTTCACAGAAGAAACGTGTCTCAGCAATGTTCCAATGAAGCCATTTGAACAGTGGACGCTTTCAGATCTGGAACTTGTGGATGTAAATTTCTCAGAACTAGACTTCACTAATTCTGAACCCGTTACCGTTGAATTTACATGGAGATATAGCACAGCTATTTACAAAAACTTATGCCCACCATCAAGTACAGAGTTACCGGAGCAAGACCTTACTTCTCATGTTACTGCGACACCGCCAAAGATGTGCGACAACTCTTAGAGTGCGAAATTTGGGACATGGAAGACTGTTCAATTGACGACATTCCGTTGAGGGACTTTCTCACAAAGATCGAAACGAAGTTTGATTGTCACACCTTTTGTCTGAACCGGCCAGACGAGGAGGTAGACAAACGGATTGCCGAGGTCCTCGGCTGTCCTATCTAGTTCTTAGTGTCTCATCAAGTCGCCAAGACAAATACCTGGACTGTTCCAGAATCGATTCGGCTACCGCCGAATCGATTCCCTCACAAATTTCTTTGAGAACGTTTTGTTGGAAATCGAAACCTTTTCGGATCATGCTTGGGGACCACATATGGCCAAAGCCATGAGCCCACCAGAATTGGCACGAATGCTGGGCGGCTAGGAACTTCCAGCTTTTTTCGGCACCGGAAATTTTGGCAGCGGCAATCAGGAGTGCCATGTGTGCATGTTGCGTCTGATGGATTGCATTTTGCGGGTGGTTCCATAACGGGAAAGCGATGCCTCGATTTCTGTCTTCGTCTTCTGTACTCCACGTCGTTGAGGCAATTTCATCCTTTTCATCGACATGATATTCCAAAGCGTCGGTTCCAATCGACCGAATACTTCTGTGGTTGAGTAGGGCGAAGAGGAAATCGAAGTATCCTCGCTGATGTTCTCCGAAAGTTTCAATGTCCATTGCCAAAACGATTGGCACACCTAATCGATCTCTAGTGTAGCGGATTTCGGAAACGACACTTTCCACTCCACCATGCTGTCGGAATGCGATGCGGTTCGAAATGCCCTTGTCTCTGCAAAGCAACAGGGCTCGATTACTTTCGTTGCGTATAGCGTACAAACGTCCTGGTTGGTAATGAAAAAGCGTATTGGACGGACAGATAATAGCCTCATATTCGTTGGCAAGCTCTTTGACTACTTCTGTGGAAATAGCTTGTTCGGGCGGCCAGAAGGCCCTCGGTTTTTCTGTTAGTCCATAAGTTTCGTTGTTGAATGCTTGATGCTTCTCGATCTGCAATTTTCTAGAGTTGCAATCAATGAGAGGCATGATCGGATGGTAACAGGCCGAATCGAGCATTTCAATCTTATCGTCTTGAATTGCCTGTCTTATTTGCTCAATAATTTCAGGATATTCCTCACAAAGAATATTAGTCAGGCAGCCTTGGATGTTCAAAACAATTTTAAGATGTTGTCGTCGATTGATCTCTTCAACAAATGGACGATAAGTGTTATTGACAATACGTCGAACAACTTCAGGTTCTTGAATTGGATATGGCGGTTGATAAGCGTGTAAAACAAAAATGATTTCGGATTTCTTTGCCATACTGTATTTAGTAGAGTGTGAGCCCTTTTCTTGTACGATCTTGGATTCATGTTTGTTCTCTATAATGACAGTTAGACGATGGTGCCTTATTTTCTTTGGGTTAAACTAAATACAATTATGGAATTTAAAGAATGGCTAAAATTAGATGAAAATGCTTGTCGCACCGGTGCCAAAATGCCTCTTTATCCTCCTCAATATTGCACTCATCCCTATGAATATCTTGGTGTAGAGCTTTATCATATGCCGACTGCTGCTGACTTGGTTTATTATTTAACGGCAAAAGTGACCCCATTTAAATGGACAAATTTTGATTTTACTTCGGGTTAAACAAACCGCCCCCCAGCTTTGGCTGGGGGGCGGTCACCCATCCCAAAACAAAGACCACTGTGCGTAACCAAATTGTCAATGAACACAAATTCGCGAGCCTTTCCACCCAAGGTCTTTGCTCGCATGGCTTCGAACTTAGTTCTCACCATCTACTCTTTTTCAAAAACGACCCACATTAACCCGGCTGTAACCGGGGCTCTTAATTTTTCCCACAGTTCTTGCCGATGTTCATCGCAGAGATATGCTTCCGAGGTCGTTTGACCTCCCCAGCGACAAAACACGTTGGGTTCGTTTTTGCACTCATGTATTCCGCATTTCTTTTCCAACTTGTAACCTCCACAATCCTAGATGAAGGGCACGATGGCAACAACGACATAACGGAAGCAAATTTCTTTTCTTGTTGTTTTCGTGGTTACCATCTTTATGATGAATCTCTACGCATGAAGCAAATTCATCATACCCGCATCTTGCACAAACCAATTCCTCCAATTCAAATTGTTCCCGGTATTTCTCTTCCCCGGTCGAGTAATGAGGAGGCTGTATTTCCTTAATCCCCCCTTTTACTCTTTGGGCTTTATCTTTACATTGTCTTGAGCAAAAATAGAATCCACTTCTAGAACTCTTCATTTTCGATTTTGTCCTGAAGAACTCTTTGCCGCATGTTGCACAAGTCAACGGGTATCTCTTCCTAGCCGCTTTCCTTGCACAATCTCTACTGCAATAAAAAGCTTCTTGGTCTATTCTGGTCCAAAATTCTCCTTTGCAAAACAGGCAATTCTTAACAAAGCCCTTTCTCCTTTTTCCACAAACGTCCTTAAAAACATATTGCATTTTACTTACCTCCACCTTTATTAGAGTGTGGTGGAGGCAAGTTTCCTCACGCAAGTGGAGGCTACCGGGCTCAAACCGGTGACCTTCTGGTTGCAAACCAGACGCTCTCTCAACTGAGCTAAGCCCCCATGTGAGCCCGGCATTATTCTCCGAAGGGCCATGGACCCCGCAGAGTTCCTATTCCTCGTCGTGACCGCTCGGGCTCTTTTATTCCTCTCGTAATTTGTCTTGAAAATATTTCTTAGTTGCCAATGCCGTAGCCTTACCCACTGCTTTGGAAACCGCCCTATCCCAAACAATTTCACCCTCAGCTTCACGCTGCACATCCTCACACATAGCTGCAATAATTTCACGCATCTTTTCCATACAAGGATTCTCGATCTTATCGAGAATGTGTGCCAAACGCATAGGAGTTACCCACTCTTCTGCGATGGCTTTGGCATCATCCAAAATCTTTAATTGTTCAGGACTTACTTCTCTTTTCGTCTTTGTTTCTTTGAACTCATCTCTTTTATGTTTCGAGATAATTCGGTCATCGTTATTTTTCCTCAGTTCAATAAGCGGACGGAGAACCACGCCTTCACGCTGATGGCCCTCACCCATTCCATTCCTAACGGCCTGAACCGAATCACGATCTCGTTCCTTGTCAATCTCATCCAAATCAGTTGAAATCTTTTCGTAAGCTACAAACTCTAAACCAAGATCTTTGGCGAACTCTTCGGCCTGCGGTACAGCCAACCAACAATCGTTGATTTTTACATCAAACACGACGAATTTCAGAACTTTGCCGTAAGTTGCCGACATACCCTGGCACTTCCCGCCGTAGGCTTCGCCGTAGATTTCCACTCGATCAATGCCCTTCATCTTTTCCATGAGGGTATTTTTGTCGAACAGAGCGACGAAGTTCACATGGTCTACACCACCGGAGAAGAACGACAACATCGGCTTTCCGTCCTGTATCTTATACGTGATATGAGCAGACGTACCGTGGATCTTCTCAAGTGCATAGCACTCCTTAAACATAAGGAGTTCCTGGCACTTATACAAATTTTCAATGTGCATGTAACCCATGATTCACCCCAATAGATTCCTGTTCTTTTCCAAAACCTCCTGGATTTCTCTTAATGCCGTAACTGCTGCATCGGGATTAACGATGCATTTGTCAAGGCTACCATAGTGATGTTCCAGACATTGAAGGAGCAATTTCTTGATTCTCTTTTTGTCTGGCCGATCAGGAAGAGAACTTTGGTGATACAACTTCTCCAGTTCTTTTTCCTTCACACTAAACCATTCACGAATTTCCTCTTCAGGAACTTCACCACGTCGAACAGCTTTCATGTGTTCTCTTGCTTGCATAAGGTCCATATCCCCATGCATAAGCAATTGTTCCACTTCGTCTAAAAGCCTAACTACGTGGTACGCGAATTTCACGTCGTATCCGTATTCTTCCCTTATCTCCTTTCTTTTTCCTTCGGGCTCTTTCGTCCTCATCTTGTGAAGCTGACTGAAAGCGTAGCCCTTAAAAGTATTCCAACATCCTTTGTGGATGAAAATGTGCCGATTCTCTCGGACCATGTTTCCGACCTGAGTAATGTGCAATACACACTCTTGCCGGGTATACAAGCTGTCCACGACGTTCGGGTTGTTCTCCGTCACCAGCTTGAAGAACTTCACGATGTTGAAAATCGTGAGGTCATACTGGCGACCTTTTCCGCCCCTCTCGTCTTCGACATCAACATGATCCGCCAAAAACTGCCCGAACCGTTTCTTATCGGGCTTCCAGTCAAATTGTGCCAACTCTCCTGCCAAGTGCGGAAAAACGATTTCCTTCGTCGGAACACAGAAACCGTACACGTCCATGTCGCTACTGTCTGTGCTGACCCCATATGCCTCCGAACCCATGATTGTCTCGTACATGACATTCGTGGGGACGAATGACGGGGGACTAATCAGTCCTTTCTTCGTTAGTTTTTGTGTTACGCTTGACATTTGAATCCTGTTCCCAAATATTGCCGCCATGTTCTATTCGGTGACAATTAGCACAAAGTACATCACATCTTGCTATGGCTTCTTTCAATTTTGGTATTGTCGCTTTCCGAACAACCAATTTGGATATTGTAAAATCCTTACCATGGCGATGGTGAAAATCAAGACATTCTGGTCTACTCTCACCACAATTTTTGCACTTTGAATTTCCCCTCACTTGTTTGATAAACTGTCTTGCTCTTTCTATTCGTCTCTTGTTCTGTTCGTATTGCGGGCTGCGATTTCCTTTCTTTAATCTTCCACTTGGGACAGAATTTGCGTGACCCTTTCTATGACAATTGGCACATATCAAATCACACTTTTGTATTTCTTCCAAAATTGTGTCCCAAGCAACTCTGTCCCTGACAGCCGTTGTTATTCCAAAGTTTTTCTCTTTGGGATCTCGATGATGGAAATCCAAACATCTTGGATCATCCTCACCGCAAATACAACAGGCTGCTTCACACTTAAGTTGTCTTAGCTTCGTCTGCCGATCCTCCCTCAACTTTTTGGCTTTAAGTTGGTATTCCTTTTTGTTTCTTTTGTAGTGTTCTCTTAAATACTCTTTTTGTTTTTCTGGGTCTTTGTATGGCATTTTGAACCTCCTACTCTAAATGAGTAAGAAGGTTCAAATTCCCTCAAGTGATTCAAACCCAAGCGGTGCTGACGGGTTACGCTCCCGCTCTTACGGCTCGACAGGCCGTTGTGCTACTATCACACCCCAGCACCTTATTCTTCTCTAAGTTTCTTTTCTATTCTCTCCTTTTTGCACTTAGGACATTCAATGCTTTGGATGATGTGCCAAACTTGAGGATACGGATGTTTGTAACATTTTCGCAATCCGCTACACCACCATAATTGAAACTCCTTCGTGTAAATTGTGTCACTGTGTTGTATTCCCCTCGCTTCACCCTTGATGGTTTTTTCGTGTTCCCACCAACGTCCTGGTTTCCCAAGCCAATTCAGGAACCTCCACCAAAGTGTACGTCGCCAAAGTCTCCAAGTCATTTGGCTTTGTAGTTTTCTGCGAGCCTTTTTCCTTTTTTGTATTTCTCCGAAAGCTTGTACTCCTTATCTTTAAGGTCTTCTACCCAATCGGCTGTTTCGACAGCCTCTACGTCGGGCTTCTGTTTCTTTTTCTTCGGTTTTGTCGATTTCGGTTTCATTCAATCAGCCCATAGTTTCTCGCCCACTTGCGAACAGCACTATCGGTAACGTTGTATTTTCTTCCCAATGCAAGCCAAGACATTTCTTTAATTTCTCTCTGCAACTGCTTTTTTGTGGGCCTTTCCACTTTTCTGCGAGATAAATCTGCACACTCTTTCGAGCAATATCTAATTCTATTTTGTTTTGGCTTAAACAACTTTTCGCAATGCAAACATTCTTTCTCTTTCACTTTTGGTTTTCTTGGTTTCTTGAACCACAATTTTTTAAGTTTATGAGACCAATCATTTTCCAAGTGGGCCTCCCCAGACTTGAACTGGGAATCCCCGGTATGTAACACCGATGCGATAGCCAATTTCGCCAGAGGCCCATAAATGTTAATTATTTTCTCTTTCACTAATGTTATGTTCCAGTAAATCTCACTCTCCCAAACGTCACAAACTTCCCAGCCCCTTTTTTTCAAGAATATCATTGCATTCTTATCTTGCCTCAGATTGTGTTTTTGAATGTCTGTTAAATTCGATTCATTATACAAAATCGGATTAGCGTGCCAAAAATCTCCATTCACTCTAAAAACAATCTTGCTTTCAACATCCACATAATCACAAACGTATCGTTGTATGGGATATTGAAAACATATCCGAGGATTAGGATCATCAACTAATGAACAAATTTCCTTAACATAATCAGGAAACTTTACTCCTATACCCAATGAATTTAATATCTCCTTAAATTTTCTTTCTGGTTTTGTCCAAAATTTTCTATTCCTCTTTGCGGCTTTTTTCCCCGCTTCACTAAGTCGCTTTCGACCATCTTCACTCAATCGACGACGACCTCTCTTAATGCAAAGCTGAGACGATTCACTCAGGGATCTTCTTCCCTTCACATTCTTTGCGACCCTTGCACTACAAACGTCAAGTTTTTCTTGAATCTCTTTATAAGTTAAACCTTGATCGTATAACTCCACAATTTGTTTGTCTATTTCTTGAGTATCCATACTCTAAAAGAGTCGAACCTCACAAACTTTTTCTCCAAAAAAGTCTTAAAATTTAAGGGTTCGACCTACTTGTTCGCTGTTCGGGAACAAGTAGCAGAGGCGGGGATCGAACCCGCCAGATCGCCCTTATGAAAGGCAATTGAACACCAGTTCCTCTGCTGTGTTAATGCGTATGATCGTGAGCATTAACACCGTTTTTGGCACTGGCGTATGATCGTGAGCATTATCTTTCTAACCAACCTCCTAAATCGTTAGCACCTAAAATTACCGTTCTCTTATTCTTCCCTTTTGAAAGATGGAAGATGAAGAGCTTTTCGCCTGAACCGGAGCTTACCCGATCCACCGTCCAGCCTTTCATCCGTTCGTTGATCTTCTCCAGGTCTTTCTTATCAATTCTCATAGCGAGCCATAGAAGAGTCGAACTTCTTCTTGCACCTTCGCAGGGTGCCGTGCATCCGCCACACTCATGGCTCATCCCAACAAAAAAAACCTCCCAGGCGAAGCCTGGGAGGTTTTCTATTCCACCGGCCCAGGCAAAGTCCTGAGCCGACTATATGGGCTCAGGAAGGGTTAGGTATCGACGGCTGCGGGCATACGCACCTCGATCCTGACCGTTCTTCGCGGTTCTGGACGGGTCGCTATGTGCCAGCAGTTATTCATCGATCTTACCTGAGTCGATTGTTCGTGTTAGTTATGTAGACGCATCTCGGAGAAAATGGTTCACTGATTTTCGGAATTTTCCTCATCGTCGGGAAAATGGATCGGCGGGTGATGCTCGTCGTCATTCCAGTATCGTATCCATCCACATACAGTACACGTATCCCTATCCCAAGAGGCATCCCTTTCGTGTTCCATAGTCAGACAATCATGCTCGGTATCCCTGTTGCAATTCGTGTCGTTCGTCTTTGTATTCTTTCATTCTTTTCTTCTTTTCTTTCCACCAATAAGCTTCTTCAAGCGACTTTCCTCGTAGCGATTTGGATCAGCCAATCCGTTGTCAAGTCGCCAAATTTCGGTTTCATACCTTCCCAACTCATCCTCGCAGATACAATGGCTTTCCCCTTCTTCGACAACCATGCTTCTGTGGCTACCATACTGAGACGGAAACGGATATTTTTTCTGTTCCAGTTTGGCCATTTATTATCCTTTTTAGTAGCCCTCCTATGGAGGGGTGATTGACACAATTGATTATAGCCTCAATCGTAGGGTTTGTAAAGCCCGATTTTTCGCTCAATCTCATTGGAATGCTTCGTTGGATACAAATCCATCATTGCCTCAGCACAGAGACGGCAGAAAGCCATGGTTGTATGTTGACAATGAGAATTTTTGCATCCAGTCATTTGAACCCTGCCATAGAACTTGTAGTAAATCCACACGCGAGTACCGCCTTCGATGGCTGGACCAAAAAATTCCAGGGCGAATCGCCGGGGAAGCCAGACAAGAGTTTGTCCTGTTCTAAAATAATGGTTGTGGAGGAAGTCTGCATTGGCTAGTTTGTCATCTTCATAGACCGCACAAGGCAGTTTGTCTTTGACAGTTACATAGCTATATCCCCAAGTCTTTTCATCGCCAAAATCCACATACCAATCATGGGGAAGAGGGTCTCTGTCGGAATCAACGACCCCGTTGGGATCATTGTATGCGTCTTCCAATTCCTGCCATTCATCTCTGGTTGGAAAATCTATCTCAATGGGCCCTCCCTTATAGACAGGTGGAATCTCGGGCTCCTTGGAAGGAACCAGAGTCATCGGTAAGAACGATGCCGCCGCACTGACTTGCAGAAATTCACGTCGGTTCATTTTAATTCCTCTCTACAGGTACAACCGAGATATTCAAGATGTTTCTCAATTACCCCAGGTGTCAGATAAGGTGGCGGGTCCTCGGCAGTATAGGGATCACACCCATTCTTCATGAGTTAGTTTACGTCTGATTTCCTCACCATCGGGGAATCTCATGACAAATTCATAAGGTTCATGAGATTCAGCTTCTATTCCCATAGCAAAGGAATGGGAATGGTTACAGACACATTTGATTCCAAAAGGAATTACGCAATAGGCCCCATACAATCACATCCTCATTGAAACGAACAATGGGATTTACTTGGTCTTTTTCTTCTTTTTGGGGAACTTCTTCTTCCCCGGCCCCGGTTTGTCGTGCTTCTGGCATTCTTCGCACTCCTCTTTCAACAATTGTATTTCATCCGGCTTGAGCCTGTGAGTTGCGTGATCGTAATATTCGCCAAACAGTTGTTTGTGCCAGACTGTGATAATCATATCACAGCCTTGTGACTCAAACGAAATGCTTGAGTATTTGCTGCTAGTTCTGGGCATGGGGTCGCTCCATTAAGAACTATCGGATTTTGATATTCAACTTTTTCTAATTCGTGACATTATTTGAATTTCCTCCCGATCAAAATCCCGATAGAGATCAAACCGCCAGTGACAATCAGAAAGAAGAATCCCATGCAAACATCCGTCGCCATCCATAGTCTTTCATAACCGGGATCGGGCGGACCATTGACCAAATGGCTGAGACCATAGCCGCAAGCGAATAAAACGAGAGTAACAAGTACGATGATTAGAGCTTTCATAAGCTGACACTAGCTCCCAACGCTAAAATTAGGTCCTTCCACTTTTCAGCAATTTTATCGGGTCCATATGGCAACGCAAACTTCGACAAATCGACCGGCTTATCCTCCAAGGTTTTCGCTATCAATTCATCCGTCGTGTTCCATGTTTCTACCCCTTCAATCCTAGCGATGCCGCCGCCGTCATAAACCAACGCTCTACAATTGGCGGCGAGGGCTTCTACCGCAATCATACCAAAGTGTTCATAGTTCGATGGATATCTAGCTCCATAGCCCGCTCCGTGCCACAAAATCTTACTCTCCCCATAAAGTTTAAGCAACTCGTCGTAAGAGATGTTGTGCTTGAACTCGATGGCCTGCCCTTCAGCTACCCGCTTTACCCGCTGAAAATAGTCTTTCTGTTGGACGGTGCCCACAAATACCAACTTCCATCCTTCGGGCATCTTTCTAAAAGCTTGAGCCAAAATCTCCTGATTTTTGTTGTTGCCGTCTTCTATCCAAAAGAATCTGCCGATGGATAAAATCTGGTTCTTCTTTTCGTAGCATTTTGCGGCCTCAATGATCTGATCTATTTCCATAGATGGTTCGATCACATCAGCCCGCACTCCCCATTTCAATTCAATTTGCTCGGCGGTAAATCCTGAATTAGCAACCACCTTGTCGTACTTTTTGATCCCTTCGGACCAGTCATATTGTGGGTAAAATATGACCGCGACGTTCTTCCTGGCAACGGGCTCCGGGAGTGTAAAATGGGAGATGTTGATAAAGAGGTCATATTGACCACCTCTCTTTGGTCTATACGATAGCCCCTTCATCCCAAACACTTCGCTTAAGGCAACTCCCCCAGGACCCACCTCCACTTCTAGGTTCTTCAGGAATCTACCAAGGATCTTCAGGATACCAAAACTGTGTGCTTCGCCTCCTCCGTAAGTTCGATTGTGTGCCAGTCTAAGTAGACAACGAGGTCCACTCCTTAATTTCAAAGTTGGAATTGAACTACGCTTTATTCTCATGACTCCACAGTTAAAAGAGCATAATAGGCCGAACCTTCCCTTCTCATTTTCTTACCTCGCCTAGTAACCAATTGGCTGTCAAATCGAGGCTCCCAATTCTGTTTAACGTGACCCGGATTAGGGTGTCTGGTAAACGGAATATACGGACAATACTGATAGCCCGCGTCATAGAACCAGCCCTTGTTCACTGGTGAGGGTCGTCTGCCAAGCAAGATCTCATTCTTGGGAAAGAGCGGATCAACAAATACTTTATAAGCACAATTAAGAATACCAACGCAACCAATAATACTAACGCAACCAATCCCCATAGGACAATTCCACCAAAAATGCCGGGGAATAATCCTATGGGCCATTGCAGGAGAAGTGTAAATCCAATCGTGCTTGCCCCTTAAAGTCTTTCTTTGAATGAGACATCCAAGAACATGTATGTCATTCAGAATCTTGCCATGAGTTCGCAAGACACAATCACGTAAACGCAATATTTCCTTTGTACCAACATTGTTTTTTAAATCGGTAACGATTTCCCTGGTGATTTCGTCGGCAATTTGAAGGGAATCAAAGTAATATGGGGATTTCAAAACCATGGTCTTGGCACAAATTTGTTCTTGTTCGCGAGCAAGAATAATACTCTTGTTGCTTTTTTCGTATTTAAATCTCTCATAAATGACCATGTCATAAGGAGCGGTCATGGCTTGTACCGAAACTAAATCCTTTCCAACGAACTGAGAGTATACATCAAAAACTTTTTGAAGATCGATGTTGGGCCAATCCTTGTAAGGAGAAAACGGATAATCGTTCATTAGATCCTGGTTGTCGATCATTACCGCCAACTCAGGAGCATATTCTTCATTGACCTTTGAGAAATCGAAATGCTTGCTCCATTTGTTAAGAGCAATCTTCTTTATCGTATCACGATCATAGTTTCGAACTCTGAAAGGCGGCAACTTGCGTTTAGGTTTGTCTTCAGACAAAACCCTGAGAGGAAGCACCGCTGCGGCTCCCGCCGCAGCGGTGCCTTTTAGAAAGTCTCTTCTATTCATTTTTCTGTCCTTAAATATTGATAGTATAGCCATATCTTTCTGCCATAGCGATGAGCCGATCTTTGATTTTACCCTCTGGTATTTGGGTTAGTGTCTTGCGACTTCCTCCAATATTACACCGCCGATTTGTGTAGTAGGAGTTTTTATCCACTCCCAGGAAATCCATCAACACCTTGACATCAGATTCCACGGGATATAGAAGGTCTGGCTTTTGTCTTTCAATGAGTTCGTTCCACTCTACGTAAAAAAGGCATGTTCTTAAAATTGGGTCGAGGTCCTGGTTTAAGCTGGGAACGTGTTCATAAATGAATTTGTGGTAAACAGACGAATCGGAATTAGGACGCTCCCGAAAGTAAATAAACTCTTGCAACAAGGAAGAAATTGTGTCTACGGGATTTCTCACTATATGAATCACTTTTGAAGAATCTAATTCGGCTAAATATGGGGCCGCTAGGTAGCTTGACTCAGCAACAACTTTGTCTTGTTTGGTTACCCAAACATCTGGGTTTTGATTGATGGGAAACCAATTTTCGCGACCGACAACATAAACCTTTTTAACTATTGAATCTCGCCTAATTCCCGTAGGAGTAAAGACTGCTTCATGTGTGCATGGAAAACCCAAGCTAGTCAGCAATCTCGCCATATAAACCGTACCGCAGCGTCCCGTTCCTGTAACAACGTAATCAAGACTTCGTTTTGGAATCTGTGGTTTAAAGAGCTTCACTATCCCTCCGGGTAACAAGTGCGATTCATTTTATTCCCAACACTTGGTTATTTTATCTTCGGCTTTACCAGCTTTTTTTTTTAGTTTCAACGTAATTTTCGATATCTTGTTCAGTAATTTTCATATTCCACCTCCCAGAGTTTTTTCAATCTCCTGCCGTTTAGCATTCTCGATTGCTTCCGGCAACGCATCTATGGCCCATTGACAGCCGTTCAGGGCGAAGGCTAAAATCCATTCTAGCCCTGTGGGATAGATGGTTCGTCCATCTTCTGTGACTATTCCTGGTGCGAATATTTCACTCATTTCATCAGCCTCAACAAAACTTATATGCCCAAGACATTTTGCCTTTTTCATAATGCGTTATTTTTTCTTTGGCCCTTGTAATTCTTCGATCTCATACATCTCTTCTCTACTAGACACACCGGGTTTACGGGTGGGCCTATGAACCCATTTTTTGTGGTCGTCGGTTTCCAACTCATCTCCCGCTCGTACCTCGGAAACTCTTGACACCGTATGGAGATTGACGACCCCACCACTAATTTTGGCATAGGCCTGACCTGTTGCTTCTACAAAGATTTCTTCAATAACCACTTTCGTTTGTTTTTGGGATGGGCCTTCATCGGTTTTCACAATTTTCAAGTCATCGCAAATGCAATTACCTCGGTATCTTTCCAACCAATCCGTCAACTCGCCTATAGACATTTCATTAGTGAGGGGCAGGGTGACGGTATCTTCTGTGCCCGCAGGAGTGGTCCTACGGAGAATGGCTAAGTAAGTTGCTTGACCCATAACCGTTTCTCCCATTGTTTGGATCGTATACGCATTCTAGCCGCCAGCCAAACGTTGGCGGGACTGTGTTCTTTACTCCAAAGGTCTTGGACATCCACTTCCACAATTACCAAATCCTCGATCCTCCTGAATCGGTTTGTGAATTTGACGATCTCTTCTAGTGTCGGCAGAACGTGAAAACCAGATTTGTATTTCTTCGCCTTTTTCTTGCCGCCATCGGTGACGGTCTTAATCTCTGCATCCAACCATTCGTCTAGCGGTAGTCTTCTGCTGCCGCTGAGTCCATGGAAGAGTGTTGTCGGAAGGCCTTCTTTGTCTCGGAGAAGCCGCCAGTATTTCTTCTGGCTATCAATGAATTTATCCTTCATTACAACTCTCCTTCCGTAAATTCCCTTCGGACCGTTTCCTCCACCGAACTTAAATCGAAACTATCGATTAAGAAAGCCTGTTTGAACCTATGGTCCCAACCGATTACCAGGGGATCAATCGTTCTATCAAGAAATTGATTCATACGGTCACGAATCGTAGGAGTCTTACGTTCCCAAGATTGGCCCATTGTTTCAACCGTCCAAGGACCTGCTTCGGTAATAATGAAAATTTGGAATTTAAAAAAAGGATCATTGTTGGCTCGGGCGATACTGTCATGAACTCTTTCAGGAATGCACCCTTGAAATTTCTGGTATATCTGGCACTTGCTCTTAACGCGAAGAAGAGGAGGCCGACGCCGGAAAAATCTTTTGTTGTTTTGAGATTTACGTTGCCTTTCTACAGATTCGATTGCCTCATTACGAGCAATGTCGAACAATTTGTTAAAAGCATCTTCATAGTAGTGACGTGGTTGATCGTATTGGGTTTCCGATAACCAACGATCATAGGAAGCCGAGGATAGAGACCATTCGATGTTCTCAAGTTCCAAATTGACCATTTTGAGTTGTCGAGCCTTTTCGGTGTACAATTCATCAATTCTGGATAGTTTTAGACAAGCATCAATTGGAGGATCGCAACCTTTTTGAATGCGGTACTCTAACTGAGCGATATGTCCAGTTCGGATCTTATCCACCGATTCAAGAATAGCGATTTTTCTTTTCAGAAGGTCAATCTCGTTCACTGAAATCTCCAAAATGCTGGTTCAAAGCCATATGCGGTTGGATTAACCTTCACCTTGGTCACTCCAAGTCCATCCTCTGAAACCTCCAAGACTTCTTTGCAATTTTGGCATACTTTATGAGGTAGATTGCTGGAGCCGGGAAAATATCCACACTCAGGACATCGCCAGACTACCGCCAGCAACCCACATGAACCAGTTCTATCAAAATCTCGGATTGCTTTCGTATACCAAATCATCTTACTCGCTGAAATCATACTCCTCCAAAATGCTCTTCCATGCCTCTTCAATCGAGGCGATGACTTCTTGGGCGGCCTCGGCTTCATCTTCTTTAATCTTGCAGTCCTCAGGATCAATCTTTGCAAGAGTTGTCAGCCGCTTTTTCATTACGTCAATTTTTTCTTTGTGAATAAGTTTCATTTTTGCCTCCTATCAGATCGATCAAAGCAGGAAAACCTTTCTTGCCTTGAGTTTAATCGTCAATTGTAACCTCTTTATAGGTTCTTTGCCACCACCATTCTTGCTTAACAACCCACTCTT
>Ga0180431_10000644_pt1 | contig 49789 bp, 67 predicted proteins | sample SS_ome_11_FD_132459 | JGI IMG/M metagenome (GOLD analysis project Ga0180431, IMG submission 132459) | Hypersaline lake sediment archaeal communities from the Salton Sea, California, USA - SS_1_MS_1 metaG | ecosystem: Environmental > Aquatic > Non-marine Saline and Alkaline > Hypersaline >... | reverse complement strand
TAATCTGTCTATCTGAGCGTTGCAGGTTCGAGTCCTGCCGGGGCCATACAGATTTTCAACTGATACTAAATGGGCGGGTATACCCGTAGGGGGAAGCCGCTGATCCGGCACCCGTGAAAGTGCGACCGGTAGCGGGTTCCCGCCCTCGCCATTTTTCTTATCAGCCATCATCAATACCAAATACCCAATACCAAACACCCAGGCCCGGTGCGTACGTACCCACTTGCTATTGGATTCGCTCGATGAGCGTGTTGCGCTCACCTGCCGACGTCGCCAGATAGCCGGGCCTTGTTTTGACCCTCTGCGACCGCCTCGCGGGAATCGCTTCCCCTCGGCACCGAGGCGCTCGCCTCCTTTGGAGAATTCCAATGAAATGTGAAGAAGCCATAGCTTGGGACGGGTGGGCGAAGAAGAACCAGGACACGCTTGACGTGACGACCCTCAAAGCCCCCGCCGATCAACAGCAGCATTTTGAAAATCGGATGAATAGATGTTTCCAGGATGCCTTGCGAATAGGCAAGGAGATGGCTGTAAAACGACTGGCTCAGAAGATGGAGCAGGTCGCTCTAACCTGCCTGTGAATCGTCGTGCCGGCCGGGGCCCATGATCCTGGTGGCGGTCGGGACGGTGGGCGTTGGCTGGCTGCAACGGCGACGTAGGCTGTGACCGCCCGCGCTCGCGACATTCCGAGGACGGACCCAGAAATGGTTCAGGAGTGCCCCTTAGCTCAGTCAGGTAGAGCGCCAGCCTGGAAAGCTGGAAGTCATGTAGACGGCCGCTGTTCTGGTAGGACAGTCTCGCCGTCGGGTTCAAATCCCATAGGGGTCCTCCGCTATCCGCCTTACGGTACGCCGGGGCGCGGCTTTATGGGGCGGGGTCGGAAGGTGCGTGTTACACTCCCGGCCCCAGCCCCACCTTTTAACCTCAGACTCCCAGAATCCAGACTCATAGCTGTTCCTTTCAAGGGGTTGTGCCCCGAGGATGCCCGGCCCAGGTGGCTGGGGCGAAAGGCCACGGAGGGCCTGACTTTTATGATAACCACTCAAATCAGGAGAAACACAATGAACGATCAAGCATGTTGCGGACAGGAACCCCCGGTGCTCAACGCCATGGGCCAACTGAACTCGGCGATCGATCGACTCAATGCATCGATTAGCGATTTACACGGCAGGCTGGATGGCTGTAGTTCGCCCGTGGTGCCGGAGGTGGCGTCCCCGCAAACGCCGAGGACGGATTTGGCCGGCGAGAGTTCAATCACCCTGGCCCTGCGCGACCGCGTTCGCGAGATCAACAACCTGCATGAGGGTGTCTTGGCTCGCCTGCGCAGGCTGGAGATAGGATGACCACCCTAATGATCCACGCCGTCGCGAGCGTGCCGATGGTGCTGTAGAGGAGTGACTGACGATGACGGATCACACAATGCAAGCCCTGGACGTCGCGATGAAGGCGATGCTCGAAGCCATGCCGGTCTCGGCTCCGGAGACGCCGGGCGACGACGAAGTCACGGTGTGCGAGTATTGCAAGAAGGCCCTGCCCAACGACGAGATGGTGGTCGTGGGCGGCCACTGGCTGTGCGAGGACTGCGACCAGGACGGAGACGCCCTCAAGGCGATGACGCTGGCCATAGAACTGGAGAGCACGGTCATGCTGCGCGCCGTCGAACAGACGCACACATTGCTGGATCGAGCCCGGCGCTATCGGGCTCCGTTGAGACAGGAGACGACATGAGCGAGAAGCGATACGAGATACCGCTATCCAGCTACAACCCACATCAAGTGGCTTACACCGGCTGCGCCCTGTTCACGCTCGAAGCGATTAAGAAGCTCAAGGCCGACTGCGAGCAGGCCCTGGCGCAGGCCGAGGCCGAGAAGCCCAAGGCGTGGGACTTTGGGATCGCCAAAGGCCAAACGTCCGTACGCATACGGAGTGGTGACGGGTGGTCGATGGCAAGCAAACCCACAACCGTTCACTCGGCCATTGATGATGACGATATGCACGTCTACGGCAACCTCAAGGAGATCGTCGAGCAGCAGGGGCCGATCGTCGTGGGGATGAGCGTGGCACATGCCCAGATCATCGTAAGTGCCTGGTTAGGTCATAGCTCTCGGGCTTTCAATGACCCCGCTGAGCATATACGTGACGCCCTGGCCCGCTACGAGGAGAACCGGCCATGAGCCAGGACATGCAACGCGACACTTTGGTGCATCGCTTTGGCTCGACCCGTGCGGAGTTTTGTCAGCAAATAGACAACACGGGAGGCTGGCCGGTTGGCTTTAAGTATGTTTCGTTTTTCCATGCAGTGGAGCCTTCCGGGCGAGTCTGTATCTTTGGGAACCGAGAGCTGCACGAACCCTACTGGACCACCGTGCTGAGTAGCGACGACTATTATTGGTGGAAGCTGTCCGACGCCAAGAAGCATGAATGCGTGCTTACGGCAAAGCGGCAACTGGCGACGCAGCTAAGCCGGTTGGAGGCCACGCCATGACCCACGCCGACGCCCTGATGGCCGCGACCGAGCAGGCCCTGGAGAAGCCCAAGCCGCTGAAGACCTACGGGCCGGGGATTCACTACGACGTCCCCTTCGCCGAGTACATCACGATCGACGCGATCAATGGGAGTACGCTGGCCGAGGTCCTCAAGAAGACGGCGGGCCACGCAAAGGCACAACTCGACGTTGATACGGCCCCGCTGAAGTTCGGGCGGCTGTTGCACTTGGCGATCCTCGAACCCGCCTCGTTCGAGACGGGCGTGCGCTGCCTGCCGCCTAAGCCGCCGAATAGGCCCTCAGACAAGCAGCGCAATGCGGCGAATAAATCGGAATCAACTCTGCGCAGTATCGCGTTCTGGGACGCGTGGAACGCCGACCCGCGGGAGGAGATATCGGTCAAGGAGAAGGTCGATTTGCAGGGCATGATGGGTTCGATCCGCCGCAATCAGTGCATCAACTACGTCACCGGCGGGCAGGCCGAAGTGACGATGGTGTGGGTCGATAAGAGGACGGGCCTGTTGTGCAAGGGCCGCTTGGACTTCCTCCAGAAGCAGCCGTGGGCCGACTCGATTACCGATATCAAGTCGTCTGCCGATCTCGTCCGGGCCGACAAGTGGCGGCGCACGGTTGAGAACTTTTGGTATCACCTAAAGGCCGCTTTCTACGTCGACGGCTACGAGACCCTGACCGGCGAGAAGCCCTTTTTTACCTGGCTGGCGATCGAGAAATCAGCGCCCTACTTCTCCAAGCCATGGCAGATGGACACGTCGCCGGAGGGCCTGACGTATCGCGCCGGGCAGAACCTCTACCGCAAGGCCCTGGACATCTGGGCCGAGTGCCTCAAGACGAACCAATGGCCCGCCTACGGCGACGAGGTCGAAGAAATTGAACTGGACGACTACCAACTGGGCCGCGCCGGGGTGAGCCGGTACGAGGTCCCGCAACCGAAGGAGCGAAGCGTATGAACCGTCGCATTATCAAGAAGATACTGGAAAAGAAGCACAAGGAGTTCTGCGCGTCGATCACCGATCCGGCCGTGCGAGCGATGGTGAAGGAGAACGCCATGATTACCGGCGGGTCCATCGTCAGTTTGCTCTGTGGTGAGCCGATCAAGGACTTTGACTACTACTTTCGCGACAAGGCCACCGTCAAGGCGGTGGCGAACTACTACGTGGCCGAATTCAATCGCCTCAACCCAGAGCACGATATCAAGCCAGAGGTCGTAGATGGGGCCAACGTGGACGGCGTGGACGATGGCCGGATTCGGATTTGGATTCAGAGCGCCGGGATAACGTCGGAGGCGACGGACGCGAACTATGAGTATTTTGAGACTCGCCCCGAAGGGGAAGGACAAAGCTATGTCGAGCGGCTGACAGAGGCGGCATCGGACGTCACGGTCAAGGAGGACGACAACGATTCCGACAAGCCCGCATACCGGCCCGTGTTCCTGTCCGACAACGCGATCACGCTGTCCAACAAGGTGCAACTGGTGATTCGCTTCTATGGCGAGCCGGAAGAAGTCCACAAGAACTACGACTTCGTCCACTGCACCAACTACTGGACGGCATGGGACAATAAGCTCGTCCTGCGTCCAGCCGCAGTGGAGAGCATCGTCGCCCGCGAACTGTTCTACGTCGGGTCGCTATATCCGCTATGCTCGGTCATTCGGACGCGGAAGTTCCTCAAGCGGGGATGGCACATCAATGCGGGGCAATTCCTGAAGATGTGTTTCCAGATTAGCGAACTGAACCTTGCCGACGTGGACGTTCTCCAGGAGCAGTTGACCGGGGTCGATGCCGCCTATTTCATTGAGATCATCGACTATTGCAGGAAGCGGCAAGGGGAAGACCCGGACTTCAATGTGACCATGCCCTACCTGTGTACGATCGTAGACAAGGTGTTTGGCGTGTGCGGAAACCCAGAATAGGAGAGACCATGGCCAAGAAGAAAAACGAAGAACCGGAAGTGGTCGAGACGACGGTGATGCCGCAGCCGGGGCAGGCGATCGTACAGCAGGCGGCGGGCGGCATGAGTACGCTGTCGATCCTGTCCGACGCCGTCAACAGCAAGGCGGACGTCGAGGTGATCGAGCGATTGCTGGCGGCGCGGGCCCAGGAGGAGGCACGCGAAGCCAAGAAAGCCTACGCCCATGCCCTGGTGACGTTCCGGTCACAGTGCCCGGTCATCATTGAGACGGGCGTCCGCGACGACACGAAAGTGGCGAACCGGGACGGCAAGTTCGGGACGGTCAAGTACACCTATCCTGAGCTTGCGGCGACGGATAAGCAAATTGGGTCGCTGCTGGCTCAGTGCAAACTGGCTCCCACGTATCGTATCAGCAGGAACGAGCCCAATTGGGTTGAGGTGGTCTGCGTCCTGACGCACGTCCTGGGCCACTCAGAAGAGTCGCCGTATGGAGCGCCGCCCAACCAGCCGAACCGGGGGCAGACGGCGGTCCAGGCCCGCAACGGAACGGTCACAACACTCAAGCGCATCGCCCTGTTCGCGGCGCTTGGTCTGGTGTCAGAAAAGGACATCGACCTGGACGGCGACGACGGCAACGGGGGGGATAAGCCGGGCGAGCCCGCCAAGGACGCCGCCAGGAACCTGCCGCAAGATCCCGAGGCATACGAACGCTTCGCCGAGGTTGTGAAGGAGATGATCGGGGCCACCAAGCCGCCGACCAAGACGTTCCTGCGGAATATCTGCGGGCAGGCCATGGGGCTGTGCGGATCGAAGGACCTGAAGGTCGCGACCAAATGGCTGAAAGAGAAGGGGACCATCACGGACGGCGTGGTCACAGTACGCACGGACGCGGGGCAGGCGGGCGACGAGGAGGTCGCCACGGACGGGACGGAGCCCGAGCCTGCCCATGAATTTGAATGGTGGTGCAGCACCTGCGAAGTCGGGTTCGACGACGACTTGTGCCCGGAATGCGGCAAGCGGATCGACCGCGAGCCGTGGCTGAATCACGTTTTGGGGAGTTAGCGCAGATGAGGCGCAGCAAGATTCTACTGATCGTCGACCGGACCCGCCGGCGCCGGAACATACACAAGACGGCATGGCCGCAAGGCAAGGCGACGAAACGGGCGGCGACCCGTCGTGATGGGGGCGTCACCTACGTCCGCGTGCCGAACAAGATCGCCAAGCGAATGGGCAAGGGATAAAGGAGACTGACCGATGAAAGTATGGCTGGTAAATCTCATGTGGGACGCCTTGCGGATGGTGTCTGTACGCGCCCACGACTGGGTCTTCGACCCCGACAGAGCCGCCCGCAACCGCATGGCGCATCGCGAGCGATGGTGGGACTACCGTCTAAAGGCGGGCTTCACCAAATCGGAGCGCGACGACCGGCGGGCCGAGTGGTGGCGAATCCACTTCAATTTCAAGACCCCGCCCGGTGAAGCAGGGGAACGGGGCGACCTGGAACCGTATCGAACGCACTGACATATTACTTTTCAAGGAGAACTCGATGGTATCACGGAAGAAAGAACTCAAACGAGGAGCATGGAGCAAGGGCGAGGTCAAACTGTTGCGGAAGAATTTTGGCAGCCACAGCACGAAGGATGTGGCCAAAGCACTGTGCCGTCCGCTTGACGCGGTCAAGAAGAAGGCCAGTCGGCTGGGGCTGCGCAAAACGAAACGCTACCTCAAGAGTCTGGGGCGGGCGTGATGACGGCGCTGCTAGTAGTGGTAGCGGCCGTGGTTCTCTTGGCGGTTATGGGGATCGTTGTGACCGTTGTTTTGTGGGCGAACGACGTCGAGGTGAACCTGGCAATCGCCATCCAGAACCAGAAGATCCTGGACGACAAACTGGGCGCCCTGATGGATCACCTGGGCGTGACGGATGAGGACGACGACGATGGCGATGACACGTAGGGACGCCTTCCAGGTCAACGGCTTCAAGGCTGTTTACAAGACGGCCGACGGCACGCCCGAGGAGCGGTTTGCTGAGGCCCTGGGCGTGACGAGCGACGACGCCGTCGATTCCATGCTGGCCCGCAACCCCTTGCTGATCGACGAGTATTGGGCCCGCAAGCGAGCCCGAAAGGAGCAGGACGACGATGACACCGATTAGCTTTTTTGTTCCCGGCAATCCGAAGGGCCTCAAGCGCCATCGCTCCACCAAGACCGGAATCCATTACGACCCCAGTGCCGGAGACAAGAAGGACTTCCTGGGCAAGGCGATGGCGAACCGGCCGGATGAGCCGATCCTGGGGCCGGTCTGCTTGCAGTTGACCTGCGTATTCGCTCGGCCGAAGTGCCATTATCGCACCGGCCGCAACGCCCATCTGCTCAAGGAGACCGCGCCCTACTGGTATACCAGTACGCCGGACGCAGACAATGTCCTAAAGTTCGTGGGCGACGCCTTGAACGGGATCTTCTGGAAGGACGACCGCCAGGTGATTCCGCTGCCCGTCTACCGGGTGTACGGCAAGACGCCGGGGATACAGATCCACCTCCGCGAGCCCACGCCCTTCGACGTTCAGAGCGCGATGCTCAGCCTGGAGCCATGACGCCCGAGGAGCGCGCCGCAGGCCACGCCCGCGTCAACCGGATATTCGAGCAGATCATTGCCAAGAGACAGGAGGCCGACCATGGCCAAGACAAGAGCCTCGACGAACAAACCCTCTGGGATGTGCCGGTTGCGGGAGAAGATAAAGCAGATTCGGCTCGCTCGTACGTTGACCGAAGCGGCCTGCTTAGCCGACGTCTGCCTCGCCCTGCTCGACGAGATCGAGGCGGGCCCGAAGCCCCGCAAACCTGAGCCGAAACCGTCGCCGCGGTGCGCCTGCGGTTGCAGGAAAGTCGCGAACATCTGCATCCTCGGCAGGTGGTGGTATAGCCAGGACCACTACCGCCGGAAGCTGGGATGGCTATGAAGAAAACACTCACGCCAGAGTTGGTCGCCTATCTGCACGATTGGCTGGGTCCGCGAGGGCTGGCCTTCTTCCGCCGCTTGAGGCGTTGGACTGGCGAGGTGTCGCCTGTCTTTGGCATGAAATCGAACCGGCCCATCCCGCACCCTGTTCACCTCCGGGAAGGAATGACCGTGCGTAACGCGATGCGGCGAAGTGGACACTGTGAGTCGTGGACCGACCACGACCTCGATGACAACTGGGCAGACGCCGTCACGGCAGCCCTAGACACAGGAGAACAACCCATGACAGATCCTCCGGCAGCAGCAGAAGTAGCAACGCCCCCCACTGGCGACCAAGTAGTCAAAGAACTCTGCTTTGAAGGCAGAAAGGAGATAGAAAAACTCAAAGACTTTGTCGGAGTCCTACGAGGCGGCCATGTCCTGAAGGGGGAGATTGGGGCCAACGTAACGCTAGCCTATCGCCACTTGGAGGACGCCCGAATGAGGCTGGGCAAGGCGGTTCAGGCGATTGACGGTGGAGAATCCTGCTATCCGCGATGAGACCGCCCGCGTACACCCTGATTCCAAGCCCGCCCCTGTCGCGACAGCCACGGCCAGAGGCGACGCGGCCAAGCGGGCGGGATAAACAGAACGTGGCTTAGAACGGACGCTAGGCCCCTTGTCAAGGACGACGGCAAGCGATGTTTTGGAGGAGACGCCGATGCACTAGCGGTCAGACAATTTGATGACGGCGGATATATTGTTGTGATTGGCTCACAAAATCTGCCGCCCGGGCCGAGCGCGGCCGAAATGAGTGCTACATGCCGAACTCATTCAACGGGGCCGCGCCCGGCCATTTTCAGACGAATGGAGGACTGAGACCGTGGCGGGAACAATGAGATTCAACCTTGAGACTTACATTTTAGAGCAGATTCAATGGTCGGCGAAGACGTTTGGCAAAGGCCCGCGAACCGCAGGGCTCATCGACCACATCAAGAAGGAGCTGGTGGAGATCGCTGATAATCCAGAGGACCTCTATGAATGGGCCGATGTGGTGATACTGGCTCTTGATGGGGCATGGCGGTGCGGCTACACACCGCGACAGATATGTAACGCATTGGCCCGCAAAGCGAGGATCAACCGCGACCGCGACTGGGGGCCCGACCTGGGAGACGGAAAGGCGATTGAACATGTTCGCAGCAAAGGTGATAGGCCCGGAGGCGTGATAGAAGATGGCGAGGAAGCAGAACACAGAACCGGCGGCCTGCCCGAACGGCGCGGGGCATGATGTGGTCGCGACGTACGACGGGGCAAACGACGAGTATTTCGTGGCCTGCATGACCTGCGGGCTCCAAGGGCCGCGCAAGGCCGACTAGAAGCAGGCGAAAACCGCCTGGGCGAAACGGCAGAACCTGGAACAGAGGGATTGGGATACAAGTGAGGACGATGTTGAAGCCCCCAAGGTTGCTTGATCTGTTTTGTGGTGCTGGCGGTGCGGCCATGGGCTACCATCGCGCCGGGTTTGAAGTTGTCGGCGTTGACAACAAGCCTCAACCGAACTACCCGTTTGAGTTCTACGAGAAGGACGCCTTTGAAGCCCTTGCTGTTTTGGGGCCGCACTTCGACGCCTTCCACGCCAGCCCGCCGTGTCAAAAATATAGCGTGGCAACGAATATTCACAATGGGCAGCCCTGGAAAAAAGAGCACCCAGATTATGTTGCGGCAACACGCGCACGATTGGCTGCAACAAAACGTCCCTTCGTCATGGAGAACGTCCCAGGTGCGCCGCTACAGGACTATATCATTTTGTGCGGAACGATGTTCCCAGAGCTAAAGGTCTATCGCCATCGCCTGTTCGAGTGCCATGGTTTCAAGATCAAACCACCAGGGCCTTGTAATCATACCCATCGAATGGGCAAGTCCAAGGGCGAGTATCACGCCTTGGACAAGTCGCCATACATTACTTGCGCCGGGCACAACTTTCAGGCTCGATCTGGGCGAATTGCCATGGGGGTGCCCTGGATGACAAGAGCTGAAATCGCCCAGGCAATTCCCCCCGCCTACACCGAGTACATCGGCAGGGAATTACTGACGGTACTCAAGCGAAAGGATAACCGATGAAACGTAAACGAAACTGGCTGCTCCTGATCCTGCTGCTGCTGGCCGGCTGCGTGCCCCCGGTGGTCGAGCCGCCCGCACCGCCGGTCTTGACGCCGAGGCAGCGGCAGAAGGCACATCAAGACTATCGCGAGTCGCAAGGCCCGGTCTCGCCGGAGACGGAGCATTCCGGGCGCATCTACGTGGGGGCCGAATGACAATGAAGATCAAGGCGATCGCACCGTGGGCCGGGGCCAAGCGCAACCTGGCGGGGAAGATCATCGAGCAGCTCGGCAAACATCGGGTCTATTGGGAGCTGTGCGCCGGGTCGCTGGCGGTCCTGCTGGCCAAGGAGCCGTGCGTCATGGAGACCGCCGTGGACCTGCACGGGGACATGACGAATCTGGCCTTTGTCTTGCAGGACGAGGACATGGCGATTGATCTCTACGGTAGGGCGGCCCGGACGCTGATGTCAGATGAACTGTTCGCTGACGCAAGGCAGCGGCTACTCGAACACCGAACCGCAGAGAGTGATATTCCACATGTTGAGAGGGCGTTCGATTACCTCTTGGCTTCATGGCTGGGTCGCAATGGGGTTGCAGGTGCTCGTAATTCCAAATACGGCTTTTGCGTGCGCTACACGGCCAACGGGGGCCACGCCGCCAAGCGATGGCGGTCCGTGGTCGAGAGCATTCCGGCTTGGCACTATCGCTTGCTCAATGTCACCATTCTTCGCCGAGACATATTTGAGGTGGCCGAACGAATCGAGGATAAGGCCGGGACCGCCATCTATTGTGATCCGCCCTATTTTGAGAAGGGGTTCAAATACGTCCACGACTTCGAGCCTGAAGACCACGTGCGTCTCGCGGCCGCCCTAGACCGATTCAAGCAGGCCCGCGTCGTCGTCAGTTACTACGAGCACGAGCAACTGGCCGAGCTGTATCCGGGCTGGACGAAGCACAAGATCGACGTGTCCAAGGCCCTGGCCCATCAAGGACGGCGGGGCACGAACAACACCAAGGCGATCGAAGTCCTGTTGACCAACGACCGCAGCGGCCAGCAGGGGTTATTCACGTAGGGGCGAATCATCATTCGCCGGAAAGGGGGTCGCGCGAGATACGGAATCAGACGTGCGTGTTCGAGAGAGCTTAAACCAAGAGAGGTCTATTCAGGAACCTTCGACCCACATTGCTTTTTCGAGGGCCCCGCTTTCGCGGGCGGGGCTTTTTAAGGACGGGACATAATGAGCATTGAAGATCGCATTGTCAAAGATGTACTCCTGGAGCTACAAGGCGCTTCTAAGTCCTTCGGCAACTTCCATAATAGCCATGAGGGATATGCCGTGCTCAAGGAAGAAGTGGACGAACTATGGGACGAGATCAAGTCGAAGACGGGAACGCGAGCGCACTGTTACAAGGAGGCAATCCAAGTCGCCGCAATGGCCGTGCGGTTTGTGAGAGACATATGCCCGGAGTGCGTGCCAGGAGAGCCAAGATGATTGAGAAACCCAGTGCCGCCGAGATGCTAGAGCGATTCAAAACCGACCCGGAGAAGTTCTGGCTGGAGGTGTCGAGGGTGGTGACGGAGGGGCCGTGGGCGCACGAGTGGCAGATAAACCGGGAGATATCCAATCTGTTCCACTGTTCCAAGTGTGGCCAGACAATCAGCCACGACTCTGAGGTATGGCTCAAGTTCTGCTCGGAGGAGAAAAAGCTTGGGGAGATTGTCTTTGACCTAAATGAAAACGAGAAAGGATGTTGTTTTCCTCCCAAGCTGACCGACCCGCCAGAGGTGGTAGAGAGAGACTTAAAGGCTCGCTGTATTTCGGAGGTTGGGGAGGACTTGTTATTGTGTCGCGCAGCGTTTGTCCATCATGGCAAAGATCGAGTTGATAGCCGTGGTTATGATCGCGAGACCGTTTTGCGGTGGCTCGCATTCCGAGCCGAGCCGCACGAGCAAATTGCCTGCTGCCTCGTAGCCCTGGGCAAGTGGAGACCGTGACAATGGCGTGGAAGCTTGAATATCATTGCCGCAATTGCGGCGAGGTCTTTTGCCGGGATGCGGAGATACGATTTAGCGAGGCCCTTGTGGCCCTCAAGCAACCCGACAGTCCCCTGCGATATGCATGGCATCCATGCGAGGACGAACGGCAGGGGTTCGCGGATTTTGTCGGGCTCGTGGAGCAAGTGACATGAGGACCGGGTGCTACAAATATACCCAGAAATGCAAGTGGCCGAGCTGCAAGGTGATCTTCCACTGCTGTTCCCAGTGCGGGTTGAACAAATCGCGGGAGCCGCAGATCAATGGCTATTGCGGCGAGGCGCACTATCGGCTCGGCCGCGAGAAGATGCGAAGGAGAAAACGATGACAAAGCCGTGGATGTGCTGGGTTCGGCGGCAGACGTGGTTGATGGGGTGGGTCTGTGTGCTGCGGGGACATCGCTGGCACGAACTGATTCCGCCGCCGCCCGATGGGCGAGTCTACCACAGCCATTTATGCCTGCGCTGCCTAAAGGTGCGCGGGGAAGTGAGGAGGACATCGCCATGAAGAACCCGTTTCCGAAGCTGGTGGCCAAGCATTATCCAAGCCTCGTCAAGCCCGAGTCGCGCCAGGGCTGGGCCCTCGCCACCGAGGACGGCGAGAGGCTTACAGACCCCACGCCCGAGCAGATCCAGTACGCGGCCGAGGCGATCAACTCCCACGACTCCCTCGTCCGCCAGAGGGACAAGGCGCTAAGTGGTTTGGAAACAATGGGTGGGCTCATCGAGCTTGAGGCTCAAGGCAATCCGGGCCAGACACTGCAAACGTTAGCACTGCGGATAGACGAACTCATCGCCGAGATCGAGGCCGAGAAGACTTGACAGCCCCGCACCAGCTTGGCACTCTGGAAGCACCAAGCCAACACTTTTTGAAGGGTCGCAAGATGAGCATCCCCAAGGGGTACATAAGCGGACTTGACAGAAACGACCAGCACCTCGTAGCCCACTTGTATAAGGGCACTTGCGCCGACCCTGGGTTGCCGATGTGCGCACGGGGATGGAATCGCAGCGGCGGGGAGGGGTACTCGATATTCCGGAATAATGTAGGTGCTGCCGGACTGTGTCAGATATGCCTGCGCCGTGCCCGAGCAGGGAAAGAAGGCGTTGCGTCGCGGCCCCGAAAAACGAGGTGGCTGTAATGACCCATCGCGGAATCTGCCTTCGGTGCCATAGGCCCATCTGGACGGGCCAACCGGCAACGCGACGGCGCAGGCGACTGATCCACAATGCCTGTATTGAGGCCGTTAAGCACCGGGCCTTCCTTCGACGCATGGCGCAAATAGACCGACAAACGACCTGGTATTGAGGTCGAAAACTCTTTTGAAGGGAATGCAAGATGAAGACATGGATGGCATTTGTGGTAGCGATCGCGAGCATGGTCCTCTGTACGACCGTCTACGGAGACCGACCGAAAGCCTGGATGGACTGGGATACGGCGGGCGTGGGCGTGTCGTACCTGTTCGACGTCGGCGAGGAGGGCGGCTGGTCCGTCGGCCCGCTGGTGGACTGGGCGGACAACGAGGACCTCGACAGCGACGCTCTCTGGGGGCTCGGGGTCCAGGTGGAGATGCAGGTCGATCCGAACGCGGTGGTTCCAATCGCCGATTGGCTGGGCTCGACGGGAGACCTGCTCAACCTGCCGGAGACGCTGACGGGCCGGACCTACGTCATTGGCGAGGCCAAGGTGATTAACCCGTTTGAGGGCGATATGATGGGAGTGCTGGCGGCGGGCCCGGGTGTCGGCGTGGGCCCGGTCTACGTCGAATGGGTCTATCAACTGGCCGAAGGAGGCGCGGTCGATGCGCCGGGCGTACCGGGCGACCTACTGACGTCGGGGCCGATGCTTCGGTTCGGCCTGGCCCCGTTTGAATTCTAACGCACACCAACCTCCTACCGAAGGTCGGGCGGCCATTCGCCCGGCCTTTATTTTGGACTGTATGGACGAACCGCTGAGGAATGAGAAGATGAGACGTCGCCTTGTATTTCGCGTCCAAGACACTGAGGGCAGGGGGCCGTGGCGACCTGGGTTCTCTCGCGTGTGGGTACAGCCCCGCCCCGACCACATGCTCTTGGCCCCATTCTTTGTTGAGTTTCCTGGGGTTCTCAAAGCAGTTCTCCCTGGAGAACGACTGGGCTCGGGTTGCAACAACCCGTCCCACCTGCGTAGATGGTTCACCGAGAAGGAATACCGAACGCTGAAGAAACTCGGATACTCTGCGGTAGCCCTGGAGGTGGACAGGATTCTCGCTGAGTCGGACGTTCAGGTGGTGTTCGTACGGGCCCTGCCGTTCAATACAAACACAACCCCGATCTCGCTGTATGATGGGTAACCACAAGAGCCCGGCTGGCCCGACAACCCCCTCAACAGTGCATCTCCTGCGCCGTCTTCGACAGGTGGCGCTGAGACGTGGCCGTGTAGCGAGCGGTCATCGCGATCTGGGAGTGGCCGAGATAGCCCTGGATCTCGGTGATGTGTTTACCGGCTATCGCCATTCGCATGGCGCACGTGTGGCGGAGGCGGTGGGGATAGAGCGCGTTGCGGTCGGAGTTCTCGGGGCGCTTACCGACCGCTCGCTCGTAGCCGATCGCCACGCCCGTGAGCATGACGGACGACCATATCGTATGGCGATCGATCCGGTTGCCGATCTCCGAGACCAGCAGGGGCGCGTCTGCGACGCTGGGCCCGGCGGTGCGCACGCAGGCCAGATAGTCACCGATCAGACGCCCCTGCCGGTTGCTGAGTGTGGCCAGGGTGTCCTCATCCTCGGCCAGATACGGCCAGATAATGGGCTCGATTTCCTCGGGGACAGGCGGTAGTAGCTGGCGGATCTCCACCACGTAGTGCCAGATCAGTTGCGCCAGCTCCCTCGATACCGGAACCAGCCGGTCCTTGTTCCTTTTGCCGGCGATGACCTGGAGGGCCAGCGTGCCGTTGGCTAGCGGTAAGTGCTTGATGTTCAGTCCGCGGATCTCGGACGCTCTGAGGCCCGCGAACAGCCCGATCTCGATAATCAGTCGGCGCGTGTGACTGCGGCGCGAGGCTTTGGCGCTCTTGGTTCGCTTGCGGATGTATCGCAGCAGTTCGTCGACTTCGCGCTGCCGTAGCCATTCGTTCGTTTTGAGGGCGGTTTTGTCAGCCATTGTCGGCGCCATTCTCGGGGAGAGAGACGTCTTTGTAGATGACGTCTACGCGGGGGCAACTGTAGCCCGTCGCAACGTTGTAATAATGCACCACGCGCACGGCCACAATCTCATAGTCCGGCCACCAGACGCGTGAGAAGGCCAGCAATTGCTCGTCGCTGGCATCCTTGAAGGATCGTGCCCCCAGCGCTTCGCTGGCTCGCTTGGCCTTGTCTTGATCCCATTCCCACATTCGGTCTGTGTATGCGTCCAGGATTCCGCATCCGTCAGGAAGATGGCCTTTTGGCCACTTGGTCGTCTTGGCCATCAAGGCCCCCTGAGACGCGGGGTTGGAGTAGTGGTAATAGCCAACGGGCGGCTTGCATGGTTCAATTCTCATCTGTTCTATTCTCCCTTCTCGGCCGGGGCGAGGGCGGCACGCATCATCGCAACCGCTTGGTTCGTGTCGATGTGGTCGGGGTCGGGGGCCGGGGGGTTGTCGATATTCAGCATGGCCTTGCACGCCTTCAGTAGTTCCGCCCGCTGCTCTGCCAACTGCCTCGGCCCCATGCCCGTCTCGGATGCCACGGTGAAGGCTTCGCGAATGAGGGCGGCGTCATCCCAATCCTTCTGATCGAGTCCATCAGCATCTCGGTATACCTGGCAGATCAGTTTATCGAGCTCGCCGCGAATATCCAAGCAATTGACCGCAGAGCGAGTAATCGTTGCCGGCCCCGGCGTGCACTTGCGGACGTCTACGTGATCCATGTCTTCCTCCTTATCTATCTCCGCATTCTTCATGGAACTGTTCCGCCCGGTCCATCAATTCTTCTTCGTAATCCTCGGCGTCCTCATCGTCTGCCTGTACCTGTCGGGCAATGGCTGGATTCTTTGGTCGGCGGTCGAACAGCCGTCTAGCGGCCCGTGTGCGTTGGTTGTCCATCTCATCCTCCAGAAAATGCTCCCGCCGGTGAAGTGGCGCCCCATCCGGCGGGAGCGGGGAACTGCTAAAAGGCCCAGCTTACGCCGACGACCGCGCCTTGCTGGATCGAGCGGTACTCGGCACTGACGGTGACGCTGTCGGCTATCTCGTAACCGGCGCCGAGGAACCCGCCGAACTCGTCGTCGCCTTCAACGTCCAGGTCGATTCCGAGATAGCTCAACTCGCCATCGAGCAAATGCACGTACGGACCACCGTAAACCGACCAGGGCCCGGACGACCACTGGACCGCTGCCGCCAGCGTCGTTTCCACGGCGTCCACGTCAACTGTATCGGTCGCGCTCCAGCCGGAGACTTGCCCGACACCGCCCAGGCTCCATTCGTCATTGAGGGCCACCGCGCCCCGCACGCCTACGATCCAGGTCCCGGGCGAGTCGGAATAGTCCGAGATGTCCATGTCCATAATGCCGCCGCCGCCGAACAGGCTCACGCCGTCGATGACTCCGAGTTCCACGCCCGCGAGCCAGCGCGTGTAGTCCATCTCCGTGCCGCCCAGGGCCTCGAAATCCAGATCCATCTCGCCGATATCGACCAGTCCCCAGGCGGACCATTGGCCGGGCGAGACGCGCGGGACCGGGTTGAGTTGGGCGTTCGCTGTCACCACAAGCAACAGCACGATTGCTACGATCATTCTTGGGTGTCTCATTTCTCGTACCTCCAAAAAATACACTGTGTCACGTTAGTTTCGGATGGCCCTTGCGGGCGATTACGTTCTCGATCCATTACCATGCTACTGATTTGCCCGGCCCGGTGTCAAGGGCGGGACGCTTCCCTTGCCCAAGGTCGCGCGGGCATTGATGATCTCCTCGCGTGTCTCCCAGCCCATTTCGCCTTCTGCAGCAAGTGCGTCGAACACTGTCAGCAGATTATCCAGGGCGGTGCGCAGCTCACGCGCGGTAGCAGAATTAGGCTCCCGGGCGTCGTTGCCGTCCGGCTGGGTCTGGACATCGGAGAGCGACCACATTACAGTATGGGCGCACTCGCAGTCTATGCACGTGCGATTCTGCCATACAACGTCGCCGTCACAATCCCAGTCGGAGCCCGACGTCGCCCACCCCCCGCATTGCGGGCAGCAGTCGAGGCCGCCCATGATATAGTCAAGTCGTTGGCGTTCGGTCAGCATTTCGGCCTCCTTCTCTATCCCCCGTAGCGCCGCCCCGATTGACGGCGCCAGAACGGGGAGGTTAGGCGGTTTCGTCTTCTTCGCTGTCGTCGCGAAGCTCAGCTTCCTCTGTAATGCAATCGATAAGGGCGTAGCCGATTCGCTCGATAGCAACATACTGGCCCTGGGCGATGCGCTTAAACGTGTCACCGGGGTCACCCAGTTCTTCGGCGGCATCGTCGCAGAGAAACGCATTGTTCAAATTGGACGCGAGCCATTTGGTGCGGTCGGCGTTGTAGACGTCAACGAGGCTGTCGGCGATTTCGCCCATTGCGTCGCGTGCGTCGTCCGCATCGGCAACGTCTCTGTCGCCAAGGTCCTCCGCAATGGCTGCCATTTGCTCATATACCCAGTCGTCCGGGAATCGGTCATCCAGGGCCTTGTGGCAGGCCAACGATACATCCGAACCCTGGAGCCATTCCGGCGCGTCGTCGGCAAACTTGTAGTAGGTCGTCCCGTCGACGCGCGTGTCTCGTATCATGTTCGTTTCTACTTCCGCAAGCACTGTCTCAAATTGTGTTTTCGTAGCCATCATCTTTTCCAACCTCCCGAAGTCGTTGTCATTGCCCAGCCCAGCGGCCAGCGCCGTCCCCCCAACGGCGCGGGTCGATGCGATGGGTTAAGCCAGCATGCGCCCAGACTCCACGGCCTGGAGCATAGCGCGGCAGTTATTCCGGCATTCTTTCGCCAGATTCAGATAGGCATTGATCGGGCGACCGTTGAGCCCTTCCGTTGTCGCGATTCGCTGCACGTGCGCGGCAAACGTCTTGGCAAGCCCTTGATTTGTGAGACTGATACAGATGCAGCGCGACATTAGCGGGGACGCGTCAAGCTGGCCGTCGAAGAACTGCAACTGCCCTTCCGTCGTGGTGGTGAAGATAAAGACAACGTGACGCGGAATGCGCTCCAGAAGCCCCAGCAAACGCCGAACAGACGCGGGCCGTAGCCCGTGTGCCTCATTGACGATAAAGGCCCGTCCGCCCTTGCCCCAGCTTGTGAGGTACATCGTTCGCTCGATCTCGGCAAATTCCGCCGACGTCAATTGATCGGCGCTGTCATATTCCCGTACGAACATTTCGTCGCAACCCATATCCGCAATGATCCTGGCCAACGTCGTCTTGCCAGTGCCGGACGCACCGGAGATCCAAAAGGCTTGTTCGCCCCAGCCATGACCCATGCAATGTTCAATTTGCTTGACGGCTTTGTCTTGCCCGAGCACTTCGCGCAGGCTCGACGGTCGATATTTTTCAAACAGCTTCATTTGTCCTAAGCTCCCTATAGGTTTCGGCCAGGGCCCCGGACGTTACAGCGTCGCGGGGCCAGTGTTTGTTAGTGGCCCTTACTCCCGTCTTCAAGGTCAAACGCCATCGCCAAGGCACAGGCGCTACGCAGAAAAAACCATCCGTATTGTTCGACCAACTCCACAAGGTCTGTGGCACCGTCGCGTGTCCAGTCGTGACGCTGCACCAATTCGCCGACCGCGTTGGATGCGCTAATGTCGCCGTATTCATCGACCAGCGATCTCAGGTCAAGCACGGCTACACCATGTTTCTGAATAAACTCTATTGCCATCATCGTCCTAACCTCCATATCCGATTGTTGCCCCCGCGTATCTACTACTATAGCAGTTTGGGACGCCGAAAAGCAAGTGAAAGATACTAATTTGTCACCCCAGCGACACCCCAGCGACACCGTAACGTCACTAGCCATAAGGGCTTATAACCCCCACAAAAAGATTTAAGAAAACCGGCGACAACCCCCACAAAATGAGAGTTTGGACACCTGGTGAAAGACACACGCGGTAGATTTTGGCACCCCGAGAACACTATTTCAGCTTGCCGGGGGTGCGTAGGTGGTGGTACAATGGTGCGTATGACAACCACTGGATCAAGTCGATTTACTCCCCGCCCAGACGGGCCCAGCCGCAAGGCCGCCGGCGTACCAGTGCGCTATCATCGTCTGGGCGGGGTGTTTTAGCAGGGCGACAATGGCCACGGATGGTCGCAAACGACAACCCAGCACTAAAACCAAGTACGCCAGGGCCTACGATTGGATATGGCTGGACCCGTTGCTATCGGTCGCCGAGGCCGTAGTGCTCCAGCAGATTTATCGGTTCTGGCCGAAGGTCTGCTACGCTTCGGCGGCAACCATCGCCCATTACTGCAAATTCACCCCGGACTACGTCCGCAAGATAATCGTCGGCTTGTGCCAGGGCAGTAAGGCCCGAGTCAAAGCGGGTCTGCCCCCGCGTAGACAATACCTGCATAGATACTGGGAGCAGGTCAAAACGGGCGGCAAACCACACACAGTCCGCGTCCTAAAGGCCCTCATTGATCCGGACAAAGAGGGTGGTTCCCCAGGACCACCTATTAGATATGATATAGGTGGTCCCCCAGTCGCGTCTACCCCCGAAAAACCAAAAGAGGGTGGTCCCCCAGTCGCGTCTACCCCGGTTCCCCAGTCTTGTGGGGGTGGTCCTGGGGAACCACCTATTAGAACTTTATTAAAACTTGAGAGTAAAGGGGCCGATTCGCCAAAGCCTTCCCAAGGGCAGGCTTCATCGGCCCCCACAATCCAAGAGGCCACGCCCGAGCAGCGACGCCGGATCCGCGAACAGCACAAGCTCAAACTCCCGGGTGATCAGCACGCAACCAACACGCCACCAACACCAACGCCAGAGCAGACCGCACGACGGGCCAAACGAGCCCAGATCGAGGCCGAACTGCTGCCAAACGCCAGCATCCTCCAGGAAACACTCACCAAAGCCAGGGAAATCCCTTGACAAACTCAGCCCAAAAACATACCCAAAAGCCATGAGCGCAGCCAATGTAGACATGACGACGACCCAACGCAACGCCAGAGCCATTGGCAGACCCCTCAAATTCGAAACCCCCCAAGCGCTCGCAACCGCTATCGATGGATACTTCCAGCGAGCCGAGCAAGGGAAGAAGCTGTCCGTTATGGGCCTATGCGTCCATCTGGATTGTGGACGACAAACACTGTTGGACTATCAAGGGGTGGCTGCCTTTTCCGACGTCGTCTCGCGCGCAAAGGCCAGAATACAAGCGTATTACGAGGAGCACGGCCAGGACTACAAGTCATGCAGCGCCACTTTCGCCGACAGAATGCTCACTCGCACGGGCTGGGCTTGCGTTGAGCAATCGGCCCGCCTAACTGCTGTTGCGTCCATCGGAGAGCTTGCGGCGCTGCTGGGCGCTGCTGGCGACGACTTGGACATGCTGGACGCCGAATCAGCTTAACCGCCACATTAACGCGATACAGTGGCGCGTATGGACCTGTTTTCCCTCTTTTTGGCTCACCAAGGCCGATACCCCTACATGTTGTGGTGCTTGGGGTCTGTTTGGGGCTGGTTTGGATGGGCTTTTGGGGCCCCATATCGACCTGTTGTGAGGCCCACCCCCCGCCCGGGTTTCGGGCCGGGTCTCCCGTTGGTGGATAGGGGGCCCCGTCTTTCTCGGCCGCTGTCTTTCCTGGAAATAATATATTTTCACCTCTTGGGCACGTTTTGGGCACTTTTTCGTCACTTCTGCGGTGAAATCTCTTGACGTTTTGGTGTTTTGAGGTTAGGGGATGGGTGGATGGTCTTACTTTGAGCGTACCGTTGGGATGACTGGATGCGCGTTATGGAAGCGGCATTAGAGCGAATTGCTGAGCACATCAAGGAGATCAACCGGTTGGTGGTGGTTGATTTGTTCGGCTCGCTGTCTGCGGACCAGAAGGAGCTGGTCGAGGACGAATTGGAGCGTTTGGGTGGGGTTCGGGACGCGATTCGCCGGATTTCGATGGGGGACGGGTCCTGATGGCGATTGCGGTCTCCAAGCCAGAGAAGGCGATTGCGGCGAAGATCCTGACGTCGTGGCGTCGGGATCCATCGGCCTTTGCGGTAGAGGCTGTGGGTCTTCGCCGGGAGTACATTTGGGAGAAGATGCGCGAGGTTGGCCAGGCGTTGGTTGACCATCAGTTGGTGATTGTGCCGGCTGGTCATTCGGTATCGAAGACGTTCAATGCGGGTCAGTTAGCGGTCTGGTTCAAGACGTGTTTTCAGCCGTCGACGGTGGTGACGACGGCGCCTTCGGGCAATCAGGTCGAGCATCAGTTGTGGCGGGAGATCCGGGGAGCGATTCGGGGCGCTCGGGTTCCTTTGGGCGGCCAGATGTCGAAGCTGACGACGTTGAAGTGGGAGATGCCGGCGTCGGATGAGTTTCTGACCCGTTTGCCGGTCGAGGAGCGTGGGTATTGGGAGAAGAACTTCGCGATCGGGTTCTCGACTTCGCCGGACACCGTTTCCGATCACGCTTCGAAGATGCAGGGCTATCACAACAAGTGGGTTTTGCTGATTCTGGATGAGGGTCCGGGCATTGCAGGCCAGATTTGGCGGTCGGCGATGGACGGTTTGGTGACGAACGAGAACGTGAAGGTGCTGGCGATCGGCAATCCGACCGATCCTGAGTGCGAGTTTGCGGATGCGTGCCGGGTAGACGGGAGTTTGGACTGGCTGATGGATGAGGATCGGCCGGCCCGAGAGACGGATCAGGGCTGGTGGTGCGTTCCGATCTCGGTATTCGACACGCCGAACTACAAGGAGGGTCGGGAGGTGATTCCGGGCCTGGCGGGTCGGAACTTCGTCGAGCGGATCGAGAAGAAGTATCCCAAGGGCAGTAACGACTGGCTGATTCGGGTCAAGGGCGCGTTCCCTTCGCATCGCGAGGGCACGTATTACGGGCACGAGCTGGCGGAGGCGAAGAAGGCCAATCGGGTGGGCCGTTATCCGTGGGACCCGACGTTTCCGGTGACGTGTTTCTCTGACTTCGGCGATCGGTGGACGGCGAGCATTCACGCGCAGTGGATTCGGGGTCGCTGGCGGATTATCAGCGACTATTGGGACGACGAGGGTCTGGGCGCCCCGGAGATGGCTCGGGCGATGGACTCGATGCCGTACGTGTGGGGCAAGGAGCACTTCGCGGGCCCGGACTTGGAGGGCTCGAACCGTCGGTCGTTCCAGACCGGTCGGACGACGCAGGACGTTCTGCGGGGTCTGGGCTACAACTTCCGAGCGGTTCTGGCGCACCCGTTCAACGAGGGGATTCAGGCGACCCGGATACTGTGGCCGCTGTTGGACATCAACGAGCCGGGGGCTCCGATGTTCTTGAAGGCGGCGGCGGGCTACTGCAAGAAGAAGAACTCGGGGACTTCGACGGCGGAGCATCCGGAATTCCACGATGAGCCGGCGAAGACGTACCATCGTCACATGGCGGACGCCTTGCGTCACATGGCGGTGGCGTTTCGGTATATGTCGATCGACGGGTGGTATCGGGGCGAACACAAGGCCGTGGCGGCGGCCCATTCACAGCGTTCAGGCCAGCGCCGCTCGGCGTACGGCAAGTGGCCGCGATTTGCGAGGAGAAATTAGCATGGGTTTCGATCCGATTAGCTGGTCGTTTGCCGCCACGGCGGGCACGGTGGCGGCTACGGCGTCGGTTCCGGCGTCAACCTTAGCCCTGACGGCTGCTGCTGCGACGGCCGCGGGCGTGGCGGCCCACGAGTTGGCCTCTGGAGGGAAGGGCTCCGGCGTGCCTTCGATGGGTAATGCCGACTCGACGGAATCGGCGGCGAAAGAGATCAAGAGTAAGAAGCGGCAATACCGGCCGGCGGCTCAGGTGTTCCGGAACGAGGACTTGCGCTTGGGCGCTCATGGGAAGCTCGGCTTATGACGACGGCGATCGAAGCGACACAGAGCGGTCCGAACGAGAGCTATTCGACGCGCTCGCTGTACCAGCGCATCAAATCGCGTCACTTCGACTACGAGTCTCGGCGGGATCTGTATGACGACCAGCGGGACGTGATCGTTGAACTGTTGCGTCCGGACCTGGTGAGCGGCCGGGTCGGTCAGAAGGAAGCGGGCGACTTTTCCGGCTCTCAGATCGTCGAGGGCAGCGGCCCGCACGCCCTGCGGATCTGGCAGCGTGGGTTCCAGGTGAACATGATCTCGCGGAAGGTGGACTGGTTCCGCGAGCAGGTGAAGGACCCGCCCGGCTGGACGGGGGTCAAGTTCAAGGGCAACGATCAAGTCAATCAGTGGTGCCAGGACGTGGCGGACCACATCAGCGGGCGGTATCGGCGGTCGAACTACTACGACGTGATGAGTCAGTTCCTGCTGGACGGCGGCTCGGTGGGCTCTCCGGTCATGCTATTCGAGCAGGACGTCGCGGGCGATCGCATGGTGTGTAAGGTCCCTGACTATGCGGCCGTGTGGCTGGACAAGGACATCTTCGGCACCGACAATGCGATGCACGTGCTGTGGGAGTGGACGGCACTGGAGGCGGAATCGTTCTTCGGCTACGACCAACTGCCGGAGGCGATCAAGCAGCAGTTGCGTAACGGCCAGCACTACGCCAAGGGCAAGTACATTCAGGCGATCTACGGGGCGGGCGACCGGATCTATACCGATCTGCCCGGCGGCTCGGTCGCGACGCGGCCGTGGATGGAGCACTTCATCTGCCTGGAGGCCCAGGGCGAGGGCGAAGAGGTATTGCTGAGGCCGTTGAATAAGGGCCCGGGGTACTTCACGCGGCCGTTCAGTTCGTGGCACTATCATCGCAACTGGCACGAGGTCTACGGGCGGACGATGGCGTGGTGGGCGATCTACGACATTCGGGGCGGCAATGCGATGTGGGAGGCGCTGTTCGGGGACGCGGAGTTGTCGGTTCGACCGGCGACGTGGGCCATGGACACGCTGCGGGGAATGCTGGATATGGGTCCTGGTGGTGACAACTGGGCGCGGAACGAGCAGGAGTACAGTCAGCCCCCGACGTACATCGAGCGAAAGACCCGGTACGACCTGGCGACGGACTTCGCCGATCGATTGACGGCCAGTTCACGTCGCCACTTCCACTACGACTTCTTCATGGCGATCAATCAGATTATGACGATGAAGAAGCAGCCGGAGACGGCGTACGGGCTCTCTCGCGTGCAGATGGAGAATGGGGTGCAATTGGTCGAGCAGGTGGAGGCGTACGAGCAGCAGGTTCTCGGTCACGGCCACGACATCTTCCTGGAGGCCGAGCTGGCGGCGGCGCCGGCGTACTCCGGGGGGCGACTGCCCCAGCCGCCGGACATTCTCCTGGAGTACGGGGACGGCAACGTGGACGTGGAGTTCATCGGGCCGCTGAGCATGATGCAGATCAACAACCGGCAGATCGAGCGGTTCTATCGTTCGATGGAGCCGGCGGACTTTGTCTTCGAGCGGCAGCCGGAGACGCTGCACAAACTCAAATGGTCGCAGGTCCTGGAGCATTTACTGGAGAGCCAGAACTTTCGCCAGGACGACATTGTCAGCGAAGACGACTACCAGGAGATTGTCGCCGCCGCGCGGCAGCGCCATATGCAGCAGGAGCTGGCCGAAGCATTACCGAAGGTCTCTCAAGCGGCGAAGAACCTGCAAGGCGCGACCGAGAAGGGTAGTCCTTTGGCCCAATTGACGGGGAGCGCATGACGGACGAGAAGCTAAAGCCGGTTGTCACGCGAGCGCGTCTGGTCGAGATGTACGCGGCGTACCCCGACGCTCTGGAAGATGAGGTGGCGCGGGTTCTGGCGGACTTGAGAACGGACGACGATCGGGCCAGGCACAACGCGGCCCTGACGAAGATCAAACGAATGCTACCGACGGCTACGGGCCAGCGGCTCTTGTGGAAGACGGTGGCGAAAGCGATTGTTAACGCGGCATTAAACGCAGGAGAATGACCGATGGCAGAGCAGAGTAAGAAGGCGGCCGAAGAGGCGAAGGCGGCCGAAGAGGCGAAGGCGGCCGAAGAGGCGAAGAAGGCCGAAGAGGCGAAGGCGGCCGAAGAGGCGAAGGCGGCCGAAGAGGCGAAGGCGGCCGAAGAGGCGAAGAAGGCCGAAGAGGCGAAGGCGGCCGAAGAGGCGAAGAAGGCCGAAGAGGCGAAGAAGGCCGAAGAGGCGAAGAAAGACGTGAACCCAGAGGCGGCGTTTCGCGAGGCGTGGAACGACAATGAAGGCAAGATGCGGGAAGTCTTGACCGTCGACGGCCAGGTGCGTGGCGGACTGCGTCCTTCCCAGGTTGAGCAGGCCCGCCAGATCAAGGCGAAGTACGGCGTATGAGTATCAAAGTGAAGTATCGCGGCAAGTGGCTGGAGCCTTGGGAGGTCGAGGACCTGCGCGAGCAGGAGCGGAAAGAGGCGGAGGCCAAAGGCCCCGGGCAACCGCCCCTTGACGTGGCGGCCCTGCCGGAGCCTGAGGCGATGGACGCCGAGACGCCACTGGCCCAACTGTTCTTCGAGTGCCCGGAGGTGCGGCCCTATATCACGGTCGACGGCACTCCGAGGGGCGGCTTGACGCCGACGCAGCAGCAGACAGCGAACGAATTGATTGCTCGTTATGGAGGACCCCAGTAATGTTCAAGTCACAGGTATTTTTCAGTGCGGACGGTGACGGTGGCGGCGGCGGCGAAGGTAACGCCGACAGTAGCGGCGAGGCTGCGTCGTGGCACGGCGAGCATGAATACTTCCAGAGCAACCCGGACGCGACGAAGTCGTTCAGTAAGTTCAAGACGCTGAACGATTCGTTTCAGGACCATCATCACCTGATGCAGCGTTTGGGTAAGCCCTACCACCTGCCGGACGACGGCAGTAAGCTCAACGACGATCAGAAGGCGGAGATCCGGGCCTTCAATGCCAAGCTGGCCGGGGTGCCGGACTCGGCCGAGGGGTACGAGTTCAAAGTCCCCGATAACGTGACCCTCGACGACGAGACGATGGGCGAGTACCGCCAGTTGGCGATGGAGCGGGGTATCGACCCGCAAACGGCCCAGGACCTGCTGAACCTTCAGTTCGGCATGGTGGACAAACTCAACGCCCGGCGGGAGAGTGTCATTGAGGGGATGACCAACGATAACTACAAGACGTTCCTGAAAGACGATTGCGGGGGCGACGAGGCCGTGGCAAAAGAGCGGCTGGAGTTGGTCAAGCGATACCTCCAGACCCAGTTCACCGAGGACGGGCAAGCGGACACCGAAGGCTGGGAAGCGTTCGCCAAGCGGCTGTACTACAACGACCGGATCATTGAATTGCCGCTGATGCGTGCCCTGCACGAGGCAGCCCAGATGAAGGTGGGTACCGGCGGTGCCCCGGCCGACTTCGGGGCCCAGCAGCACGCCAAGAGCGCGTTGAGCTATGGGGAGATGGATTGATGATCGCGCCGAACGACAAGCACCCCGGCCGCAACGACCCCTGCCCCTGCGGGTCCGAAGTCAAGTACAAGCTGTGCTGCGGCGACGAGGACATCAAGCGTATTCGCCATGAGAACGTGCGGATGCGCGTCCTGGCCCATATGTTCCTGACCCAGATCCAGCAGGCGACGGGAGCGCCGGTCGTGATCGTGGCCGAGGAGGTGATTCGCGACTACCCGCACGACTGTGAGATCAAGATGATACGGGACAAGGCGCAAGGCGTCTTCGCCTTTACCGCCAAGCCCGAGAGCGAAATAGAAGCACCGACAAAGCTGGTTCTACCTAAGTCCAGAGTTCTTTGAGAAGATAGTTTTCAGATTCCCCTCACATGAGGGCCTGATGCTTCGGCCCGTTGAAGAACGGGCGGGTGATAAGCCACCCACGAAAGCGCCAGGAGTCAAGCCCGCCGATGCGGATTCCTTGCTCCATTGTCTGTCAATGAGACATTCGAGTAAGGAGATCCGCAATGGCGGAGATCAACGTAGCATCCAAACTCTCGTACGGCGAGCTCGCCAAGCGACTCGACCCCAAGGGCGGGATGATCGATATTTTCGAGGCGATGAACGAGTTTCGCCCGGAACTGTCACGCATTCCCGCCGTCCCCTGCAACCACCGCTACCACCACGTGATCGGCCGGCGAACCAGCGTCCCGAGCGGGAGCTGGGTCAAGTTCTATCAGGGGGTAGCGGCCAAGGCGTCCACGACTCAGGCGGTGACGTTCCAGACGGCTCGCCTGGAGGCTCTGTCGGAGATCGACGCGGCTCTGGTGGAGTCCATCGACGGCAAGGACGCCCGCAAGGCGTTCCGCCGGTCGGAGGACGTTGCCTTTGTCGAGGGCCTGACTCAGCAGATGTGGACGGGCCTGATTTCCGGGACGACCACCGGAGCGCCGGAGGAGTTCGACGGGCTCCAGCAGTACCTCAAGACGCTGACCCAGACGATGGTGTTCGACGGCGGTAACTCGGGCGGGACGAGCATCTACGTGGCCGACTTCAGTCCGCTGGCCTGCTACTTCATCTACCCGTCCGGCGTGACGGACCGCGGAACGTACGGCTTGAAGATCGACACGAGTCCCGGCGGCAGCAAGAACGGAAAATGCTGGTCGCTCGACGCCTCTGACAACCCCCTGGAGGTCTATCGCACGAAGTTTCAGTGGTGGATCGGATTCGTGGTGCGGGACGAGTTGAGTATCGGCCGGTACGCCAATATCAACCCGACCGTCGGCGGCTCGAACACGTTCAATGAGAACAAGCTGATCGAACTGCTGAATTACGGCAACTTCAGGCGGGGCACCACGCTGCTGTGTACGAAAGAGATTAAGGCGCAGATGCAGATTCGGCTGAAGGACAAAGCCAACGTCAACTTCAGTTTGGACAAGGGTCTGGGCGGCGTGCCCATCCTGACGTTCATGGGCGCCCCGATCTTCCGTTGCGACGCGATCAGCACGTCCGAGACGGTGGTGACGTAAGGCCGACGCGAAGTGACGTTCGCACGATGACAACACTACGTGAAAGGTTAGTGTAATGGATACAAAATGGGAAATCTGGGACGGGCAGGCGTTGACGTCGGAGGAGTTTTCGCACACCAACGGCAACCTGCTTGACCTGGAAGAAGATGGTGTCACGGACGAGTGTATCGACGGCCGCCTGTGGCTGAATATCAAAGTGGGAACCGCCTTTGCCGGGCTGGACAGCGGCTGTTATATCGCCGTGGTCACAAGCGACTCAGGAACGTTTGCTTCCGGTGTATGGTCTCCGGTGGCGATCGGGGCCGAAGACGCACCGCTACTCGTCGCCCAACTGGCCGCTGGGGCTGTCTTTTCGGTCGCCACGCATGTGTTCGGCCTGCACAAGTACCTGGGCCTGTTGTTCGAGCCGATCAGCGAAGCGGCTTCGGCCGGCGCGCTGGACGCATGGTTCGGGCTCGGCCCGATCAGTCCGGTGGGCCGCCGACAGAAGGCGCGCACCGGATACACGATGTAAACCGAGATTTCAAAAGGAGACATGACGATGAAACGTCTGTTCATGTGTGTGTGTCTGCTGGCGATGCTGAGCGCCCCGAGCTTTGGGGCGCTCCAGTACGACCAGCGGTATTATGTCAACAATCGGGGCTATCTGGGTGCGGGGACCTACAACGATCCTCTCTACCGGATCATGGGCGAACTGGAAGACCGCGTGGCCCCGCCCGGCACAGGCAGCGTCTTCTACGTTGACTCTAATGTCACGGCGGAAGGCGATGGTACTAGCTGGGAGTTCGCCAAGGATACCCTGGACGAGGCCATCAACCTCTGTACCGCCGACAACGGCGACTGGATTTACGTTGCATCAGGCCACGCCGAGAGCGGCAGTGCCGCGAATCTGTGGGACGCCGACGTGGCCGGGATCACGATCTGGCACTGTGGCAATGCCGCCAATCAGGGCACGTATACCTTTGCCGACACCGACACAACCGTGGCCCTGGGAGCGGCGAACGTCCGCATTGTCGGAGGCCGCTTCCTGGCGGGGATCTCGGCGGTGGTTGTCGGGGTGTCCGTAGAAGCGGCGGCCGACGATTGCGTGCTCGACGGTTTGGTCTTTCCGGAGCCGACAACCTCGTCTTTCGAGTTTGTCCGAGCGATTATTGTCGCGACAGGGGCCGACCGATTGACGGTGGCTAACTGCATTCAGTACACGGCCGACGCCGTGGGTGCGACGAACTGGGTGGACCTCGATACGGGTGTCCAGAACGGTACGACGATTGTTGGCAATACGGTTATCGGGGAGTTTTCCGAGGGGGCTATTCACTCCGACGATATCGACCTGGAGCAGTACATCGCCTACAACGACATCCAGAACCTCACGACCGGCCAGCACGCCATCGAGTTCACGGCCAACGCGACGGGATGGCTGATTGGGAACAACCTGTACGGTGACACAGAGGCGGCCATTCTGGACCCTGGTGCCATGATGGAGTCGGGCAATGTGCTGGCGAGCAGCGCCGGTGTTGACGGGTTGCCGGAGTGGGTCATTCATCAAGACCTCGACCACTGGATGGAGATCGCCTGTGCCGATACGACCGACGCCGTCGATATGACGGCCGAGGTGCCTGACGACACGGTGCTCGCCAACATCCTGGACGACGGCGGCGATACGTCGGCCTATGACCGGCGGGAAGATTCGCTGGTGGCCATCAGTGACAAGGTGGACGGGACGACCACGATTGCCGGTCGCACGTACGCCTCTACCATGACGGCCACGTCCCAGAGCGATGATCTGTTCGACGTTGACGGCGGGGCTATTCTCATTACGTCCTTTACCGGTGTTGTCACGACCGAGATCGGTGCGGTGACGAACACCATTCAAATCGATCTTGATGCCGATGCAGGGTTTATCGACTCTGATTTCAGTACGGCTGTTGAGACCAACGCCGACGTGGTGGGGACACGCTACGTGTTCTCCGACGCCGACGAGTCGGTGCTGACTCCGATTTCAGACACGGCTGGCAACACCAACTCGATGCGGCAATGGTTCTGTGGCGAGGGCATGATCGAGCAGACCGCCGGTGGAGCGACCACCGGTGCGATCAAGTGGTACATGACGTGGATTCCTTTTGCTGACGGGACCACGGTCACGGCGCAGTAGAAGTGCATGGCGCCGGCGGGGTCCGCACTCGGGTCCTCCACGCGGCCTCGCCGGCTGATTTGAGGTGCTATGATGGACAAGAAAGCGTTTGCACAACTCGACTGGATCACGGGCGAAGGGCACGCCGCCCAGACCACGACCCTGCCGGATGTCACGGGCAAGTGTACGCGGGTCGATATCGTGGTCTCGTCGGTAACGGGCGGCCCGACGGTGTCTGTGACGATTACGGACACTGACGACGGCGGCCAGTATTTCACGGTCTCCGGCAAGGCGGATGGGACGCATCACATTCTTCTGGGCGATAGCAACAAAGGCTCCCCGGACGCCGACTTCAATCCGTTTGCATTGTTCGGCAATAACCTGACGGTCTCGGTGGACCCCAGCGCCGACGCCGGCGGGGCGGATCAGACGTTGACGGTTGACGTGAGGCTGTATCTCGAAGAGGTGTAACCATGGCCAGGGAAGCGCGGTTTCCTTTCGCCAGCGGTAATACGCTGGACCTGTACGTCTTCAAGAAGGGCACGTCGGAGGTGTGGTATCCGACGGGGGCGGACTTTGAAGAGTGGGGCACGGCCGGTCGGGACGCCAGCGACTACCGCGTCTCGGGCCTGACGGAAGAAGGGTCGGGCAGTCAGTATTACGTGGCCAACTTTCCGACGGCGATCACGAGCCGGGCGGTCTTCGACCTTCAGGTGCGACTGCGAGCCGGGGCGTCGCCCGCCGATTCCGACATTGTGGTGGGGATGCTGGCCCTGGATCGGGAGGGCTCCGGCGAGACTGTCGCGACGGCGACACCCACCACGGCGGCGGCCAAAACCGACCTGGTCAACCGGGCCCTGGCGATCCTCAATGGCGGTCGCACGGCCCAGGCCAGTACGTTCTTCGAGAGCATCACGTCCGATCAGTTCGCCGATTGGACCTCTGTCAGTGAGACGGACTATCCCGATATTCGGCTGGCGGTGATGCTGTACGATCCGATCCTGCGGCAGGTGCTGGAGGAATTGCAGCCGGAATTCGCATGCGAGCACGCCGACCTGGGCCAACCGCGCAAGATCAATCAGGCGTTCGGCGGATGGGACTACCTCTTTGAATTGCCCGACGACTATCTGTGTTTGGTCCGGCAGATGTACGAGGGCGACTTGGAGGACGAACCGGGCCGGGCGCACGGCTACCGGTGCGAGCCGCGCCACTTCCGGGGCTACTCCCACGTGGTCAAGGGCTCCGACGATCAGGCGTACTATTGCTCTACCGATCATACCAGCGCCGACGATACGAGCGACGGCCAACCGGCGGACGACGACGGCAACGGCAACTGGACGCTGTATAACACCGACGGCACGTTGGGGGCGGCCTGGGCCGAGGACGTGGACTACGAATACGACTCCACCGGCATGATGCTCGCGACCAACGTCCTGACCAACGCCGACGGTGACAGCGCTTACATCAAGTACGTCGCCTACACCCAGAACGCCCGCTCCGATCAGCCGCAATACTATCCGGAGAGTTTCAAGAACGCCTTTGCCACGCGGCTGGCGGCGGAGATGGCACTGGATACCCACGACTACGAACGGCGTCGTCGCCTGCTGGAAGAGTACGAACTGCTGGCCAAGCCGGGGCACTACCGGGTGGAGAATCGGCATCGGTCGCGTGAGAAACAGAAGACGGCTTTTGAGCGGAGATTGACAGGATGAGGCGGGTCCTACTGCTTGTGCTATGGCTCGCGGCGGTCGGCGCCGGACAGACGCCCCGCAGCGTGACGTTGACCCAGTTCAACGCGGGCGAATTGAGCCCTCAAATGGAGGGCCGTACCGACTTTGCCCGTTACTACAACGGGGCCCGCACGCTGGAGAATATGCTGGTTCGCAGCCAGGGGCCCGTCACTCGCCGGCCGGGAACGAAGTATATCGCTACCGTCAAGGACTCTGACGACGCGACCCGAGTCATTGCGTGCCAGTATTCCACGGACGACACCTACGTCCTGGAGTTGGGCGACGAGTACATGCGATTCTACCGCGCCGGGGCCCAGGTCCTGGACGGGACGGCCTATGAACTGGCGACGCCGTGGGACAAATCGGACGTCTTTGAGTTGCAGTACACTCAAGACGCTCAATACATGCGATTCGTCCACCCCGACTACCCGCCCTACAAGCTGACGCGCAATTCAGCCTCCCATACCGATTGGACGCTGTCCAAGATCGACTTCGAGACCGGCCCGTTTCTGGACGAGAACGACGGGGCCATAACGATCACGCCCAGTGCGACCACCGGAACGGTCACGCTGACGGCCAGTTCAGCCCTGTTCAATGCGGAGCACGTTGGGGCCCTGTGGGAAATCGGCCATCTGTCTCCCACCGCCACGCTTCAGGAAGCGGTAGCAACCGACGGCACTCCCACCAGTTCCATCACCTTGACCGGCGAGTTTGATGGTACGATCGAGGGGAAATGGACGGGCATTGTGTCCCTCAAGCGTTCCGTTGACGCAGGGAGCACCTGGACGACGGTGTGGAGTATTGCCAATGTCTATCATGCGACGCCCTATCAGCAGCGATGGACCTACACGGCCGACGAAGAGGAAGAGGACGTTCAGTACCGATTCGTAATGAGCGAATATGGCGGCCTCGGCGTGGCCCCTACGGGCACAATCGTTCGGCGCGAGGCGATGGACTATGGCGTGGTTCGGATTGCCACCTATGCCAGTACGACCTCCGTCACGGCCACCGTGCTCTCCGACCTGACCGACACTGCTGCGACCACGAAATGGAGCGAAGGGGTCTGGAGCGATTATCGAGGCTGGCCCCGCAGCGTGGAGCATCACGAGCAGCGGTGTATCTACGGCGGCTCTGAATCCTACCCCCAGACGGTTTGGGGTTCGGTGGTGAGTAGTACGGACGCCGATTACGACGATTTCACAGACGGCGACGGAGAGAACGCCGACGAGGCGTGGACCTACGTTTTGCCCGGCATGAGTCCGATCCAGTGGATGACGTCGGCCGAGTACTTGATGATCGGAACGACCGACGGCGTGGGCCGGTTGGGGTCTACGGAGGTCGCCATTACTCCCACCGAGACGCCCATCTACCGCCAGCAGAGTCGTTACGGCTGCGCCTACATGGACGCAATCGAGGCCGGCGATACCCTGCTCTACGTCGAACGTGGAGCCGAGCGAGTGCGGGAAGTGACTTACACGTACGCCGAGGATCGCTACGTTGCGGAAGATTTGACGATCCTGGCCGAGCACATCGCCGACGGCGGAATCGTCCAACTGGCCTTTCAGCAGCGGCCGGAGCCCCTATTGTGGGCGGTTCGAGCGGACGGTCAGCTACTGGCCCTGACCTACGAGCGCCGCCATGAAGTGCTGGCGTGGTCGCGGCACATTACCGGGCAGACGGACTCTGATACCTGGGACGAATTCGAGTCGGTGGCGGTGGTGCCGGGCGGCTCGACCCGCGCCGATGGCACGACGCGACTGGACGAAGAGGTCTGGGTTGTGGTCAAGCGGACGGTGAACTCCAGCACGGTTCGCTATATCGAGCAGTTCCAGGCGATGGATTGGGGCACGGACTCGGACTATTGCTGGTACGTCGACTGCGGGGGATATGGCACGAGCGGCGGTGGCGGCGGGTTGACGCAGAGCGGCGATACGTGGGAGGGTATGACCTGGGCCGTGGCCGAATCCTGCGGGGTCTACGCCGACGGCCGACCCGTCGGCTCGTTTACCGTCAACGGCAGCGGCGTTGTGGACGTGGAGGACGAATACGACGTCGCGATCGTGGGCCTGACCTACACGTCCACGCTCCAGACGATGCCGCTGGTGGACCAGGAGACACAGAGTCGCGCGAGCCGCATCAAGTCGATCGCGGTGGACTTCATCGAGACGATGGGCGCTCACGTCGGCGCCAGTACGGACAAAGCGGCCGACTGGATCTTCTCTGACGACGATTTCGCCACATCAATGGACCCTTACACCGGCTACAAGCCTCGCCGCGGGTACGCACCCTTCCTGCGGAGCGATAGCCGCAAGCCGGTCGTAACGATCTACGAGACGGACCCCGTGCCGCTGACCGTACGCTCGGTGACTGTCAACATGGAGGTGGCAACGGAATGAATGTTGAACCCTACACTGTGGATCACTTTCGCGAACTGGCGGGCGTCCAGCCGGACGGCACTGCATGTCTCAACGCCGTGGCGGGTCCGGCCTTCGCGCTGCTGGAAGGCTCCACGGTAGTGGCGATCGGGGGGGTGCGGGTCCAGGGAATCGGCCAGGCGTGGGCGATGCTCGGCCCGGACAGCAAAGGGCATAGCAAGACGATACTACGTACCGCGCGGGAAGTGATGGCCCATAGCATCGCTCAGGAGCACTTGTACCGGGTCTACGCCGAAGCGACGGTGGACAAACCGGCATGGTTCAAGCACCTGGGCTTCATCCAGCAGGGCAATATTTTGGTGCGATAGAGGGCAATATGGGACTTGATCCAATATCAGTAGGGTTGCTGGGCGTCAGCGGCTGGAAAGCGGTTGAACAGTACGGGGCCGGCAAAGAGGCGGAGAAAGCCTACAAGGCCCAGGCCGCAGAGATGGGCCGCCAGAACGCATACACTGAACGCCGCGCCACCGATGAGATGCGGGAACTCGACCGCGAAGGCCGTACGGCACAGGGGCAAGTCCGGGCGGGGGCGGGCAAGTCCGGGTTGCGGGCCGCCGGCTCGGTTGTCACCTTGACCAAGGCCATTGCCGCCAAGGTCGCGAGACGAAAGAACCTGGTCGCGGGCGAAGCCACTGAGACGATACGCCAGCGGAACTTTATGGCGGACCAATATCGCCGGGCAGGCCGTTCGGCCCGTCGGGCGGGACGAACGGAGGCGTTCGGGTCGCTGTTGACCGGCGGACTGGCCTTCGCACAGCGACGCGAGGGCCTGGGTCGCAAGGGGACGGGCCTGTTCTACGAGAAGAAGACACCTGTCTATCGGATGCACTGATTATGGCTAGAGCCTTTACACCATCGCGCAGCGCTCTCTACGGAGCACCAGAGCACCGAGCGAGAATCGGGGTCGCCGATACCATTCTTGGGGCCTTGGTCCACGAGAGCAACGAAGAGATTGACGCACTCTACCGACAGCAGGTCTCCAGCGGCAATATCGCCAAGGAGAAGGAGCGGCAGGCCCTGCGGACCTATATGCAAGAGCACCAGGCCGAGCCGGAGAAGTGGCGGGGCCATTTCGCCAAGAGTCGGGAGCGCATTCGCAAGGGCGTGATGAGTGGTATTACCCAGCCACAGGCCCGCAATGTGGTGTCTCTTGAACTCGACGAATCGATGGCGGAATGGGAGGGGTGGATCGGCAACAATGCGGCGGTCCAGGCGGCGGCGAATACCAACGCCGACTACCAGTCCGGGCTCAAGGGGCTGTACGAATCGCGCGCCTACCTCGACGACACCGACATGGTCTCGCATCTATCGGCGGGCCTGACCCATATCGAGAGCGGTTTCAACGGCGGGTCCCAGCCGGTCGACAGCGTACCGACCCGCGCGGTGGCCGAGCAGGCGAAGCGCGACTTCACCCGGCGCGTGGTGGGGGACTACCTCGCACAGCAGGCCCTGGCCGCCGGAGACCCGGGCATTCTCGACCATGCCAACGACATGGCCCCCCGGAGTGTTCTGGACGATCAGATCGACGTGCCCTTGTTCGGCCCGGACGATATCAGGGCACTGAAGAAGGGGGTGGAGCTCGAACTGAGCGCCGCACGCATTCAAGCGGACAAGGTCAACGCCGAGCGGGTCAAGACCAACGACCGCAATCTCAGGGCTGCGGTGCTTCAGACTCTGCGGGGTGCGGCCAAGCCGGGCGAAGAGATGACGCCGGCCCTGATCGAAGCCGCCATGCGCAACGGTGACAACAGTGAAGAGACCGGATGGATGATGAGCCAGGCACTGACTCGCGCAGTAGAAGATAGTCCAACGCGAGAGGAACGGTCCAGGGCTTTCGGTATTGTCAGCCGAACGACAGATCGGTTCATAGCAGGCGAGATGTCGTATGACGAATGGGACGCCGTCTATGTGGAGAATTTCAATACCTTGGACGAAGCCGATGCTGAATACTTCGAGAAATTGGGTGGCAAGACCCATCGAACGCGGGCGGACAAGGCAATTGCCGACGCGGGCGTGCTGGCCGAGCGGGTGTTGCTGCCGAAATTCACGTCGGAGGACGAGGTCGTAGACGAACTGGGTTTGGATAGCGCCCTCGGCGATGTGATGAAGGAAATCCGGCAGGTGGCAGAGGAGTTCACCGCCCCTGACCAGCAATGGAAGCCGGACGAGTTCCGCAAAGAGGTCAACCGGATTCTGCAACCACGCATTGAGGAGGCGGTCAAGGACGTGGTGGGCAAGTTGCCATTGGTAGACCGGCTATTCCCTTGGGGCTCCAATGAGCCTGCGTCTTGGGAATCGACGATGGGTTATGACTTCTATTCGCAGTCACCCAACAACCCACCCAAGAAACCGAGTGTGAAGAAAAAAGACCCGCTGGGGATTCGCTGATGCAGATCACCGAATTCAGAACACAGAACCCCGACTACAATGACATGGATGATATCCAGTTGGCGCAAGCCCTGCACGCCAAGAATTACAGCGATATCCCCTTTCCCCAGTTTGCCCAGCGGTTCGGAGTGGCGTTGCCCGTCCCCGCCAACACGTGGGACTATGTCGCCGCCCAAGGCGGGTCTCTGCGCGAGGCTATACCTCATCCGATGCGGGGCGCTTACGACGAAGCCTTGGCGCCTCTGGAAGGGGATCGCCAGGAGTTCGAGGACAAGCTGGCCGCATCGCTCTTTTTCTCGGCCGTTACCGGGGCCTCAGAGTCTTTCACCTTCAACGCCGAGGAAGAACTGAGCAGGCAGCTATTCGGCAAGGTGCTCAAGCCCAGCGAGATCACGGCCTGGGCCCTGGAGAACGAGGATTCGATGGCCCGGCAGGTGTGGGCGTGGAACAAGATATTCCGGGCCCGCGAAGAACAGGCCCGCGTTGGGCCCTACTGGGAAGATGTCTTCGAGAAGCGGCTGGACGCCGGGATGGCCAACGTGCTCAGTGGCTTTACCGGCACCTTGGGCCAGTTGAACGAACAGCCAGGCTACGGCCGGTGGGCTCCCCCGTTGTCCCGTGAGAACGCTGAACGCATGGTGGCCAAGCACAAGGCCAACTCCCGCTTGTACTACGAAGCCGCCCAACACCCCGACCTCGTTATGAAGCGGGACGATGCCATGGCCAAGCTGTTTGGCATGGTGGCCGAGACTGTGCCCTATATCACGGCCACTACCGCCGCCTCCTTTGCGGCGGGGCCCTTGGGGGCCTTCATGGTTGGGTATTCGGTGGAAGGTGAAAGTGCCTACCAGAATGCCCGTGCCGGTGGCGCCCCGGAAGAACTGGCCCTGAAGATCAAGGCTGGGGTGGGTATCGCCGCGGCCGCTATCGAAATGTCCGGTGCTTTGGGTGCGGAGAAGCTGTTGAGCGCCGTCACGGAGAAGATCGTCTCGAAAGGCATCAAGCGTGGCGCTCAATTCGGGTTCGGCTCGATTAGCGAGGCCCTGGAGGAAGGCTTGCAGGAAGGTGCGGCACTGGGAGGGGAGTCGACGTACAAGGACATAGACGCCGACGAGGCTGTGCGGAGGGTGTTACTGGCGGCCGGCGGCGGGGCGGCGGTGGGCGGGACGTTCAATATGGGCCGTCACATGATGAACCAAGCCATGGCTGGGGCCGAGAATGAAGGTCAATGGCGAAACCAGCAGCGATACGAATCAGCGAAACGCAAGATGGAAGATGAGCTTTCAGCCAAGGCACGGACCTACTCCGACGAGGTGGCGGCAATGGAGGCGCTGGCCGATGATCTGGATCGGGCGCAGGAAGAGGCCGCTGCGGAGACCGGCGGGAAAGAGGCCGCTGAGACTGGAGCTGAAGGTGCTACCGCTGGGGTAGCTGAGACGGAGGCGGCTGTGCAACCGGAAATGCAACCGGAAGCTGAGTCTGCGCCGGAGGTTACAGGCGAGACGGCGGACGCTGTGCAGTCGATAGAAGGCGCGAGGAGGCAGACAGCACCATCTTGGATGGAAGCAGCCGTAAGCCGAGAAACATTTCAAGCATGGCTAAAAGGAGATATTGGCGCCGAGGCTGTTGTGAAAGAATCGCTCAAGTTCCGGAAGGAGCCGACGACAGCGGGTGGATACGAGTTAGATGCAGTAACAATTCGCGAAGAAGGCGCCGGTCGGGTGGCAGAAATTCCGGCGATGGGGCGTCAGCTTGATGTCCCAGGCAGCCATTCCGAAGCATACGAAAGAGCAATAGCTGAGGGCATTGAAGAGGTCGAGAACGCCGAGTTAGGGGCAGACGCGGCGCTGGCGGCTGGACAGGCTCTAGGGCAAGAAGGTATAATCGCAGGCGTGACGGAAGATAAAGGGGTGGGCCGCGAGCAACAGCCTCCGAACCCCGAGCGGCCTGGAGGGACAAAAGCCTTCGCGGAACAGGTTACCGAACTGAAGGCTCAGCACGCCCGAGGGGAAATATCTACCGAGGACTTGGGCCGACGAATCATGTCGTTGCAAACTCCCGACGAACAGCACGCGGAGCCGGCCACCCCGATTAAGAGTCTTGTGGAAAGGTATGACGACGGCGACCTGAACGTTGGAGGTATTGTCGCTGAGTTGGAGGCAGAAGAAGACCTTGACTCGGTGCTCCAGTCGCTTATTGATGAATACAAAGACGCTCTCGCGGCAGACCGATACGAATACGGTATGCGTAGCGGCTTACCGGAAACAGCAGAAGACAAACTAATAGCTGGCCTTCGCTCTTTTAACCCCTCCACCGGGCAGGCCGCGCCCGGTTCACAATCTGTAGCCACAGAAAAGCCACAGGAAACCGCCGACGAAGGGGCCGCCGAGCCTCCGAATACGCAGGAAGTGCTGGACGCCGAACAGAGTCCCCGTGAGCGACTAAGCTCCCCGCAAAAACGCTTCATCGCCAAGAACCGCGACAGGCTGGGCCTGGCTGCCATCAATTCCAAGTCGCGCCGCACGTGGGAGCAGGCGATGGCTCGGGCATGGCAAGAGAAGGTGCCCGAAAACGCCCTGCGCATCGCAACGGAAATCAACCTCAACCCCTTCCCATTGGCAGACTACCAATCGGCCGGCTTGACCATTCGCATGGTCGAGCTGGAGAACGAACACGAATCTGTCATGGCGAGCCTGCATAGCGAGAAGGACCCCGTAGCCGTTAAGGAGATGTCGGCGAGGGCGAACACGATTGAAGCGGAAGTTGACAATATCAGCAGAGCGCTGGACCACAGCGACAGCGAGATTGGGCGGGCCCTGAACGCATTGAAGCTGACCATCAATCAGAATTTCTCTCTGGTGGCCGTGAAAACGAGGGCGAAGGCGGCCAAGGGCGCTGAACTGAGCAAAGAAGAAGCGGAGAAGTTCGCCAAACTGACGACCGAACTGGCCGAGAAGTCGGAGCAAGTCGAGCAAATGCAGAAGGAACTGGCCAAGGCAAAGGCGGCGAAAGCGACGGGCAGGGGCAAGAAGGGCGGCCGTAAACGTGCCTCAGTAAGCGAGTTACGAAGCAAGCGAGCACAACTGGTCAATCGCGTGGCCGAACTGATGAAGGCGGGGTGCTACGATGCCTAAGAAAGACTGCTCCGAACTCGCCCTGGCCATCTACCAGTTGTCGCTGAATATCGCAGAGGACCCGGACGTCAAGAACATTGACGAGGTGGTGGGCGAGATCCAAAAGAGCTTCCCCGTCATGGACGCCAACGCCATTGTCGATGCGATCGTGGACGCCTCCACCAATGAGGCGAAGGAGTTGGACGACCTGGCCCAGAAGCTGGCCCGCATCAAGCGTGAAGCCCGCAGCCATAGCCGCCTGCGAGAGAAGATCGAGCAGGTGGAGCAGTATCTGGAGGAAGGCAAGCCCCCGGACGCGCCGGAGCCCCGCGAGATCGGGCCCGAGAGCGTCGAGCAGCTTCGCAAGACCAGTAGAAAACTTCGAAGTTGGCTCAATACGGCCGACCCGAAGATGAGAGAGTCGTTGCAGGGCCGCCTGGACGCACTGGACGCCCAGATCGAATCGGGCGAGATCGTCATGGACCGTATCCAGGAGGCGAAACTGCACGATTCGCTCCAGGGCCTCCAGGACCAAATCAATATCGCCCGCAAGCATATCAAGGACGCCAAGGCCGTCAAGCGGGTCATGGACGAAGTCAACGCACTCCAGCAGCATCTGGAGGCGGGGACGCTGCCCGCGGCGAAGAGGAAGAAGGCCAAGGGCTTCGGGCCTGTGGACGCCCTGCGCGAGATTCGCGACGACCTGCGGCGGCAAGTATCGCAGAGCGATCCGGCTCGGAAGCAGCGGCTGGAAAAGAGTATTGCCGACCTGGAGGCCCGGATCAAGGCGGGCGACTTCGCTCCGAAGGCCAAGAAAACGCCCCTGCCCCAGAGCAAGGCACTGGAGAAGCTGATCTATCAGCGGAACCGACTGCGTCGGGATGTTCGCGTGGGCATGATGGAGTTGAAGCCGAAAACGATCTGGTATCACATCGCCGAGCCCTTCAATGCGATTCGGGCCCTGAAGACCAGTTTCGACCTGTCGGCCGTCTTTCGGCAAGGGGGCTTCATTGGCCTGGCCCATCCGGTGCGTGCCGCCCGGGCCTTGCCTGATATGATGCGGGCCCTGGTCTCCGAAGAGGCGTCGTCGCGAATCAATAGCGAGATCCTGAACCGCCCGAACGCCCCTCTCTATGCCCGGAGCAAGCTCTACATTGCCCCCATCGACGGGAGCGAGCGACTGGTGCGGATGGAAGAGGCGTATATGTCGCACCTGATCGAGCGGGGTGCCCGATCGAACATTCCCATACTCAGTACGGTGTTCAAGGGCGTAGAGGCTTCTGAGCGGGCATATCTGACCTTCCTGAACGCCTTGCGGGCCGATTCGTTCGACACGATGGCGGCAACACTGACCCAGAACGGGGAACCGACGGCCGACGAGGCCATGGCTATCGCGACGTTCGTCAACGAAGCGACCGGCAGAGGGTCCATCGGTATCGAACAGGCGGCAGTGGGGCTCAACACTGTCTTTTTCGCGCCGAAGTACACCGTCAGTCGGTTCCAACTTCTGCTGGGCCATCCGTTGTGGGCCAAGACGACCCAAGGCGGCAAGCGGGGCGGCAGCAATGCCGTGCGGAAGCTCGTGGCCCAGGAGTACGCCCGATACCTGATAGGGGTAGGGGCCGTCCTGGCGTTGGGCTATGCGGCCGGGGGCGAGATTGAAGACGATCTGCGATCGGCCGACGCCGGCAAGGTCCGCTTTGGCAATAGCCGGATCGACGTGTTCTCAGGAATCTCGCAAGTGACGGTGCTGTTGGCAAGGCTGATTACCGGAGAGACGAAGAGCAGCACTACCGGGACCGTGCGACCGATCCGGGGCGAGGATGTTCCCTACGGCGGCGACACGTCCGCAGAGGTGGTGGCGAGGTTCCTGCGCGGGAAGCTGTCGCCCACGTTCGGGATTCCGATGGACGTGCTCTCGGGACAAAACGTGGTCGGCGAGCCCATGACTCTTGGCCGGGCGGCCCTCGAAGCACCGACACCGTTGGCCTTTGATGATATTTACGAAGCCATGAAGGATCAAGGCGTGCCGGCCGGGACCGCCCTTGGCCTTCTGAGCGTGTTCGGGATGGGCCTCCAGACCTACGAAGCCAAACCCAAGAAACGCCGCGCGGCTAGACGGCGCGGACGACGAGGTGCAAGCCGATGAGAACCCTGCTGATCCTGATCCTGATGCTGTGTGGCGTGGCGGCGGCCCAGCCGATTACGCCTTACTATCCGTTCTGGGTCGACCACAATGCGGACGGCACCCACAAGAACATGGTCACAGTCATCAACGTGACCGATACGATATACGGGGCCGGGGGAGATGGAATCGCAGACGATGGCCCCGCCGTCGATCTGGCCTTCGACGCGGGGATTGCACTGGGTAACGCCGTTATCTATTTCCCCGAGGGCAATTACTCGCTGGCGACCTGGAGTGCCATCACCATTGCCAGTGCGAACATCTCCATTGCGGGTGCGGGGGCGGATCTCGTCACGATCACCGGCCCCGGTATCGACGGCGGTGCGAATTTCCTGGAGGTTCGCGACAACCTCCAAATTCAGGGCGTGACCATCAAATCCTTTGATACCGTGCTGACCTGCACCACGCTGGCCACGACCATCGACAGAATCACACTGCGGGATTGCCGGTTCGAGGACTTCCAATATGGGATGTTCTTCGGGACGACGACCGGCGGATATGCCGATCTGTTGATTGACGGCTGCGTGTTCGACGACGGCAATGTCGGGCTCTGGCTGACGAGTAAGGTGATGACCAACACCACGGTCACCAACACCACGTTCTCGAACCTATCGTACAAGGTGGCCGGCATGGGCGTCTTGGGGATATTCTATGGCCTGGACACCACGTCCTCCACCGATCGAGGCCGCTTGACGGTCACGGACTCTCATTTCGTTGACATCGACGGCGGCGCGGCCACTGAGACCCAAGGCATTCTGGCTCACGAAGCCACAGACGTCCTCATCGCCAACAACCACTTCAGGGACATTCAACGAAAAGCGGCAACGACAGACGTTGAGGCCGTCTACATCAGGGACGTCGACCAGGCGATCGTTGCCAGCAATACCTTCGTGGACTGCAACTGCCCGGAGGCTGTTGTCGACATCAAGATGGACTGCCTCCACGCAATTGTCTCACACAATATCATTCGCGTCACAGACGCCGATATGATCGTCAATGGGATCGGCGTCTACAACGGCAATGCAGATGTAGTGGGCAACAAGATCATTGGGGTCACCAGAAACCCCATCATCGCCGTGAACAATGACACGTCTCTAGGGACGGTGAGAATCCACGACAACCACATTGAGAATGCCAAGGGCAAGTACGGCATCGTTACCTATCAGAAGTATCGCCGCGTAGACATCCAGGGCAACACAATTGCAGGGCTCTCTGGCGCAGATGCTACCGGGGCGGGTCTGGGCAGCGACGAGTCTGCCGCCGACAGCGTCGGCATCTTCGTAGCGGGCTCAGCGCTGACCGGCAACCGCGAGCACGTCATTGCCAACAATCTAATTACGGCCAACGGCGATGGTGTTACCGACCGCATCGACTACGGCATTCAATTGACCAAACATGCCACAGGCGACATGCGGAACATCTCCGTCATCAACAACCAAATCTTCGCCGTCAACTACGGGATCGTGACGTCGAACGGCGGCATCTTCATGCAGATCACCGGCAACACGATCTACGACGCCGCCACCGCCAACTACTCGCTGGGCACGGCGACGAACAGCTGGGTAGTCACTCAGGGGATCGACGGCATTATGGACTTTGAGACCCCTGTTCAGTTCTCTGGCGGACTCAGTAACGGATCGACGTCTGGTGGCTACATGGACTTCCTGGAGGACACGGACCACGGCACGAACTACATCCGGTTCCAAGCTCCCGGTACGGACATTGCCACGACCGTCTATACACTGCCAGCTGCGGACGGCACAGACGGGCAAGTCCTAAAGACAAATGGGTCAGCCGTGCTCTCGTTCGTTACGCCAGCCGGAAGCGGAGACATGCTCCAGGCTACCTACGACGCCGATACCGACGGCGACGTTGACGTTGCCGCCGGAGGCACGGAGAAATCGTCGTGGACCCAATACGCCATCCCTTGGCTCAGTGCGACAACGACCTTCGGCGAGATTGCTATCGGGACGGCCGGCCAATATCTCAAGGTCAATGCGACCACAAACGGCTACGAGTGGGGTACTATTGCGGGTGGCGGCGATCTCGTCTCGACGAACAACCTCTCTGACGTGGCGTCCGCAACCACATCTGCCACGAACCTTGGTCTTGGCACGGGCGATTCGCCTCAGTTCACAGCGGTCAATATTGGTGCCGCCACCGACACCACCATGGAAAGGACGAGCGCTGGGCAAGTGAGCGTTGAGGGCAGTGGCGTCGTCCTGGACAGCGATATCGGCGTGACCGTCCAGGCATACGATGCGGACCTGACTACCTTCGCGGCCATTGCCCCGTCGGCCAACATTGTCAGTTTCTTGGGGGCGGCAACCTACGCGGCTGCCCGTGCCCTCATGGACCTGGAAGCGGGCACCGACTTCTATTCGATCTCCGCTGCGGATGCAGCCTTTCAGGCACTCAATACCGTTCTCACAGAGCTAACCGCCCTAACCGATCCAGGGGCCAATCGCATCTCCTATTGGAACGACTCCACCAACAACTTCGAGTGGCTCGACTACTCCGGATGGGACGTGACGCCCTACACGGGCGGAGATTTCCTTACTCTCACGGCCCATGACTTTGACGTAGATACCGCTGCCGTCACCAACGGGGACACGACCCATCTCTCTACAGCCGACGCCATCTACGATTGGGGCGTTGCAGCATTTCAGCCCATATCTGCCGTCCTGTCGACTTACGCAGGGATAGACCCGAGTGCCGACGTCCAGACTTTCCTTGGCTATGCCACCTTTGCAGCCATGAAGGGTGGGCTCTCGATTGACGACATCATCACACTTACTGGAATTGCAGAGGGCGTCACTCACCTGGGGACCTTCACGGGCACGACGATAGCAGACAATCAATCGATCAAGGCGGCACTCCAAGCTCTGGAGACAGCCGTTGAACTCGCAGGCGGGCATAACGCTGTTACGATTGGTACGGCCAACGGTCTGTCGCTGAGCACCCAGGTGCTTTCTCTGGCTGCCGCCACGAACGCCACTCCGGGTGCAATGACGGCGGCGCAGGTTACCGCCCTGGAGGCGGTTGACACAGAGGCTGAACTGGAGGCCCTGCTGGAACTTGCTGACCTCCAGGGGCTGTTGCCGTGGACGAAGCTGGCTACTACCGGTACATGGTCGCCCACAGGCACTATTGATCTGTCCGGTGCGACTGTGACGTTCGGCTTGGAGGCCGGAGACATTCCCGATCTCTCTGCCACCTACGAAGGTCAACTAGCCAACGAGGCCGGTCTGTATGCGGCACTCTCAGACGTTACCGAGTTCCTGGAGACCGGCGACGCGGGTTCTCTGGCGTCTTTAACCTTAACCCAGGCAGGCTCTCAGCTTACAAGTCAGACCGGCGAGATTTTCGCCATGCTGGCCCCGGATGGCCGCATCGACCTGCGAGCCGACACCGATGTATACATCTGGCTTGACGACGACAACGATGGCTCGGAGGAGTTCAGAATTCTAGCTGGCGATGACGCCGTAGTCTTTACCGTCAGTGAGTCCGGTGCTGTGACCACGAAGATGGACCCAGGCGATGGTGTAGTAACCGGCCTGACGGGCGTGTTCACGGCCCACGAGAACGTCGTCGTTGGAGATGCCTGCTACATCAACACTGATGGTGAAATGCAGATCGGAGACGCAGACGCCATAGCGACCTCATCGTGTGTAGCTTTGGCTGGCGCCACTATTGCGGCCGACGCCACGGGAGTGTTCCTGCTGAACGGCATTGCTTGTGAGACCGACTGGACATGGACTGTAGGCGGGCTGATCTATCTGACCGTTACTGGCACCACAACGAATACGCTTTCGCAGACGGCGCCGTCCGGGACAGACGACGTGGTGCAGATTCTAGGCGTAGCCACGCACGCAGATCGTATCTTGTTCGCGCCGCAACTGGTTCAGGTGGAATTGGAGTAACCAGAATGAGAGTGATTATATTGATAGCTGTGGTACTCTTGTTGCTGCCGGCCGTTCTGGCGTCGGCGGCCGACGTGTACTGCGCTATCGTCTCTGACAGTGACTATTGGGATGGTACGATCGCCTGGGGCTATGACGCGACGTCCTCTGTGACCAGCCCAACGGCGCATGCCAATCAGACCGCCCGCGACGCCCAGTACACCGCTACGTACTCGTCACTGTGGGCGTGGGAAGACGCCCGCGATGGAGTCGCCCAGGCAGGTGACACTGAGTACGCCATTATCCAGGGTCCGTGGGTCAACCCGGACACGACCTCTTGGATTTGTGAGGATTTCGCCTCAGATGCGATCATCATACGGGCGATTGGCGTGGCCCGCTGCAATGGGATTTGGGACGATACCGACGCCTACACCCTCGAAGTGGCCTCTGAGGACGACAGCTATGGTGTCCGCGTGGCCTCCAACGACCCTACCACGTTCGACGGCCTCCAGTTTCATGATGATTCTATTACGGCCACGACCGGTTTCTGCGTCGAGTTTCACGGCACCGGCACATACACGCTGAGCAACTCATTTCTCTCCACCATGGGAGCGGCCAACGCTGTCGAGATCGATGCCGCGTCCACGACGACGATTTTCAACTGCATCATCATCAACCGGCACACTCGGCTGTCCGGTGGCGAGGCCATTCACGCCGTCGGCGGATCGACCGTGTACGTCTACACGACCCTAGCATGCAATTTCGACGATGCCTTTGAGGATTCGGGCGCAACCACTACTGCGATTAGCTGCGTCGCGATCGATTGCGTGGACGATTTTGACTCGTGGGACACGATCACGACCTGTGCCACCGACCAGGGGGCGGGCGAAGGTACCAGCGGCGTGGACATCTCAGCGACCTGGGATTCGACGTGTTTCACCGACCACAGTGTCTACAATTACAACGTCCAGGATACGGACTCCCCATTGTACGACACTGGGACTGACTCCTCCGGCGTATTCACCGTTGACGTAACCAACTATACGCGGCCTCGGTGGGACCTCGGGCCGTTCGAGTATCAAGCCGCCGCCGGTGGGAATATCGCAAAGACGGCCGGCATTGCCTGGGCGAGCATCAAGAAAATCGCTGGTGCCTCGCAAGCGAATATCAAAAAGATTGGCAGCATCGCGCCATAAAAGCTACTTGATGAGGGAAAATGATGATTGATATTCTAGCACAAGCGGCGAGTTCAGCAGACTCAATTGGAACGGCAGTCGGCGCGGCTATCCTGGTTTTGGGTGGCCGAGAGGGGATTGCCTGGGGGCAGAGGAAGCGGGCCAACGGCTCGGCCTACAACAAGGAACTCTGCAACGAGCGGCACCGAGCCCTCGACGCACGGCAATCCGAATTTCGGCAGGACATCAAGGATATCCACGGCAAGCTGGACAAGCTCCTTCAGCACCAATTGGGCGGGGATACCCAGTGACAGAAAAATAGGATAATTCCTAGCTTTATTTGACAGGGCCGGTGACATTCGGTATACTCCGGTGATGCGGAGGCGAGTAGCGGCAGTGTTGAGCAGCTTTGAGGACGCATATGTCGAACGAAGCCAGTCGCCAGAGGTTCTACGAAGAAGCCGCACGGTTCATCGCACACCACGAGGGGGCCGCCGACTTGTCGTGGCGCATGTTCGCCCTGGAGCGGAAGATCCACGCCCATTTCCGCAATCCAGGCTTCGAGGCCAAATTTTGCGGGCTTTTGGAGGACTGGGTGGACGCACAGCTTGCCCGGCACCCCATGCCCGACGCCCATCTGCACCTGCGTCGATTCGGCTAACCCCGCTTGCGGCCCCGTTTGCGGCCAGAACCGCCGCCTCCGAGGGCCTTGAGGATCTTGGCCAGTTCGGCGTCCCAGAGCGGTTGCCCGGGCCGGAATCCGCACACGATGTCCACCGTCCCGTCCGGCAAGCGGTTCAGGAGTCGCTGGGCGGCGCATAAGAACCGCTTGTTGGAGCCCCCCTCTTGACGGCGGACGTGCGCGACCATCAGTTTCTTTTCCCCGGGATCTAGCGGGATCGTCTGTCGCTCCGGCGACTTATCGGAATTTCTCTCTGCATCTGCCATGCGTGCAAACATAGCAGTTTCGTGGCGTGACTGCAAGGACAAAGTGCCGTCCCCGTGACTTTTTTCTCATTTTTCCCGCACCGCTAAGGTGATTCGGTGACGCTGGTTATAGCGATTAGTGCAATAAAAGTGTCTATGAGGTGACATTTCGTAGTTGACAGATGCGGCGCATGTGTTATAACGCACCCCATGGATAGCGACGTGACATTCGAGCAAAACGAGCGAATCACCCAGAGCCCTGGGCCCCGGCTGCTCTGCATCTGCCAAGGTCGCACCAGCCGGCGGCCCACCATTGAAAGGGAGCGTCATGTATACCTGGCCTGAGTTGATGGATGTGCTGAAGGAGTACGACCGCTTCGCGGAGATAAAGCCGGGGCTGTGGGAGGGCGTTCGCAAGGATGGCTCGTGGTGGCAGAGACGCCACAAGAGGGGCGTGCTGCACGGGAAGAGCGTTGTCGTTGCCGCAAACGGAGACTGGTGGGAAGGGATTTACGTGAACGGCACACTGGTATCCAGTTCAGCCTCATCATAGGGCCGGTGGCCCGCACTTTGACAAGTCCATAGCGAAGTAGGATAGAGCACCGAACTTGATGTGAACCCTGATTTCGGCTACGCTGTGGGGTCAGACCCCACAGTTGCGTCGAAAGAAAGGAGGACTGACATGAGTGACGTGACTCTATCACAACTGTATCAAGAGTATGAGATGTTTCAAAGCGTCAAGGGCTGCACGAAGGCCAAGGCTCGCAGTGCTTTTCGCCATCTCGTCGCATTTGCGGGTGACGTACCAGTGGCCCAATTAGGGCCAGGGCGTATCAACAAGTGGATGACGTGGCTGGCGACACGGGCAATCAATCCGCGGACCAGACGGCCCGGTCTGAGGCCCTGGACGATCAAGACGACCGTCGGTGCCGCCGCCCAGGTATTTGGCTGGGCGATACGCCAGCGAGAAGCCGACGGCAGCAATGAGTACGGGCTGAGGGCCAATCCGTTTTGCGACGCTGATGCCGCCAAGGTCGATGACAAGGCGATTCGGTATTACACCGAGTCTGAGGCCAAGGAGATCCTGGCGACGGCGGGCACGTTGACGTGGCGCGACCCGACGAAGACGCTGGCGTGGTATGCGGCCATTCAGTTGGCGGCGGTGTGCGGCCTTCGCAAAGGCGAGGTCCTGAACCTCCGGTGGCGAGACGTCGATCTCGACGGCGGTCGTGTCCTGGTCCGCCACCGCGACGATAAGCCCGGTGAGTATTGGGAATGGCAGAGCAAGGGCAAGCACGAAGGTGAGGTCCCGATGTCGGACGGCCTATGGCAGACGATGTTCCGCCTCAAGCAAGTGCGGCCCTGGCCATATCCGTTCCTGATGAAGTGTCGGCTCGACGATCTGATGAGCCGACCATGGCCGTTGCCGGAAAAGATCCGGGACTGCCCGGTGTACAACTGGAGCCGGGAGTTCAACCGGATTCTACGGGCGACGAATCGTCAGCGGTGGTTGGACGATCCGAACGCGACGCTTATCGAGCACGGCGATTACCACCAGTTGCGTAAGTCCCTCGGGACGTGGTTAGCAAAAAGAGGACGGCCCGAAGTTGAGGTTCGGACCATCCTCAGACACGCATCCGCCGAAACAACACGACGCCATTACATTGGCGTCGACCTCGAAGAGTGTTTCCGGTCGGCGCGGCAAGAGGTCAATAAAATTGGCCTCTAATACGCCCGGCAGGACTCGAACCTGCAACCTTCGGTTTAGGAAACCGAGTGTACAAACCGAGGCTCAGAAAAGCAAAACCTAAATTCACTTTCGTGCGCAACTGTGGGGGTTATGCACGAAGGCTGTTTCAGGGGTCGGGCACGGACGCCCGGCCTCACTATTTGACCATCACCCTTATGTGCGTCGGCGGCGTGGAAAGCAGACACGCACCGCGAGCAGGAGTGGCCTGCACTGGTTGGCCATAGACCAAAGCCCTTGTCGGGTGGCCGTGGAAATCGGCGAGCCATATGCAATAAAAACGCATCGCCGGAGTAGCGCCCGGCCCGCCGCACATTTTCAACCGCTCACCCTCTGTATGGCCCCGTGGCGGAATCGGCAGACGCCTCCGACGGACGGATTTGAAAACACTGGCTAGTAAGGGCACGAGTGGCCATAGGTCCTCCAGGATAAATAATCTGTCTATCTGAGCGTTGCAGGTTCGAGTCCTGCCGGGGCCATACAGATTTTCAACTGATACTAAATGGGCGGGTATACCCGTAGGGGGAAGCCGCTGATCCGGCACCCGTGAAAGTGC
>Ga0180431_10000643_pt1 | contig 49802 bp, 51 predicted proteins | sample SS_ome_11_FD_132459 | JGI IMG/M metagenome (GOLD analysis project Ga0180431, IMG submission 132459) | Hypersaline lake sediment archaeal communities from the Salton Sea, California, USA - SS_1_MS_1 metaG | ecosystem: Environmental > Aquatic > Non-marine Saline and Alkaline > Hypersaline >... | reverse complement strand
TCTTCTGCATGGCTGCTCCTTTCAAAAAAGTTTAAATTATTTTCTAGCCTGATATTATCTAAAAATCAGGCCGGAGTAGCCATTGCTTTTTTCAACCTCCAACTATGGATGGGACATCCTCCCAAATACTTCCCTTTTCATTTTTTTTCTCCCGCCTTTGAAGATAACAGCTCGTCAAAAGCCCTACAGAGGCGAATAAAGCCGCTTTTGCCTCCACTATTAAATTATTAAAACAATTATAACAGAAATAGCTATATATTTGCAAGGTTTTTTCATTTTTTTTGGGGGATGGTTTTTTGGGGTTATCGGGGTTAAACGGGGCAGTCTGCCGGGTACGGGAGAAGAGAGGAAAGATGTTAATGTGGGGTTTTGGGCGGGCAAAGAAAAGGTGAGAAGCTTATGAGTTGTCGGGAGATTTGCCGGTGTTAAATGACAATCTTTTAGTGTAGGCGGGGGTAGAGAAAAAAGCTCAAGATTACAAACGAGAACTGCCGATGCAGAATTTATAAGAATGAAATACATAAAGGCCGGCTCTTGATGACCTGTTCGGTCATATTAGCTTTAGCTTACGTTGCTTATTTCCTAAAAATGAACACAAGTCAGAGCGAAATTCGGGCATAGTAAGATAAGAAGCTATGAACTGAAAAGCAATGAGCCGCAAGGAATAAGGGAGAGCGTAGTACAGCTCTCCCTTCTTTTTTTAGCTTTGGTAAATTGCTTTGTTTTTCTTATTGAAATGGCGGGCGGGGGATTTCAGCCGTAAGTTTTGCCGTTCTGGTCAACGTAAATAGTTCCCTTTGCCCTTTCTATTATCTTGACGGCCTTCGGCATATCTTCGAGGTTCGGGACCTTGAATAGTCTTCGGCAGGCGGGGCAGGTTATTCTTCTATCGGCGGCGTCCGGGTCGAGCAGCCAATTGTTGCCGCAGTTAGGGCATTGGGCGATAATCTGCATTAAGTCAGTCCTTCAACAAAGCACAAGAACACAGATTATTTTAGCTATAAATTTGATGTGAAGCTATCATAATTTTTCTTTCTGTCCTATAATATTGCTTTGTAAAAAGCGATATCAGCCTAAATACAAAAGTTATCATTTCTTCAGGTTATCCGGCGGGATTTTCCTTGATTTAAATATTCAAATGTGGTATGATGATTTTAATTGGGGTGGGTGAAATGACAAAGAGAATTTCATGTAAAGTTATCAGTTCTGTTGCTCTCAGCGAAAGCATTGATTCGATTCGCTGTTTCCACAGGCCGGGAAGCGATTACTTCGATGAGAGATGTGCGGCTGATGGTGGGCAGGCTGGTGATAATGGGGATTCTTTTATCTATAGCGGCAGGCGCGGCGGAATAAAAGTATCTGTGGATGACGGGGTTACAGGGCGGGATGTTGATTTATACGTTTGACGGGCCGGCAGACATGTCAAAATCATACCAAATCTCTTAGGAAGCCTCTTAAGTAATAACGGCATTGAGATAAGATTACGGCACTGAGCATAATTGTTACGAAAGCGTTTAATGAAACTTCACTAATTACTACAGCCAAAGCTGTTCCTGCGGCGGGCGGGTGCTCGACATCCAGAGCCACCATAATGAAGACAGCCAATCCGACAGCGAATGGATACTCGATAAAATGCGGCAGATTGGTGAAGTAGAAGACAGCACCGCAGAACAGGCCGACCAGATGTCCGCCAATAACGTTTCTTGTTTGTGCGGAGTCGGCCCTGGGCATTGCGAATACGATAAAAGCAGTTGCTCCCATAGTGCTGATTATGACCATTTTTTCTTTGCCGAGAATGAGGACAATGATGAGCAGTGTGATGGCGGCGAGAGCGCTTTGGATGATGTAGTACTTCCAAAGGTGTTTGAATTTTTCCCAGATTGTTATTTTTGTAGCTGCCATATTTTGAATCCGGGACAGTTTTTTGAAGCCCGTTACGAATCAGAGGCAAAGAAAAGAACGGCGAGGGATGAGCAACTGGGGGTGCCAGGTTTACACATTGCCTCGCCGAGTTTACAAAATCCGTTCAGACTTTTGTATCGACCATCCGTGGTCAGTCTTATAATTCGAATTTTTTTTTCAGCTTCTATATACCGAACTTTATAATATTTTCCGCGGCTTCCTGAAAGTTTTGAGGGCTTTCGAGTTGGCCGGAGGACAAAAGCTCTTTTGCCTGCTGGACGGCATTGGTGTCGGTCTGCTGGATTTGGGATGCTTTGTCGATCAAAGAGGCATAATCGACCTGCAGCGAAGCATCCAGCTCATTATCCGGAACGGTCTTGGCAGAGTTTGGCTGGCTGGGAGATGAATTTTCCAAAAGGTTCTGTGTCTGATTTGTGTTTACATTTTCTATCATTGTATTATAGCTCTTTTGGAGCCCTTAATGTACAGTCAATAAACTAATCCAATTTTCTTTTCGCAGATTTTTTAAAAAACTTTAATGTTTTTTGGCGAATATTTAATTTTTTTTCTAAAGCTAACATTTTTATCGGTCGAAAAGCACTTTTTTCCTTAATAATTCGGCTGTAGAGTCTCTGCGGTTTCGAAGGCCACAAACCTAATGAACTCAACAGGGCTTACAACGATGAGTTCTTCCTTTAGGGGGGCAAGGCCGGAGCGTATTTGTCTTCTGAAATATTTTTTTATGCGATATTCGGTTGTTCTGTCAGCACCGTTCCAAACCTGCTCGATAGCCCAGATGGTTTGTCCATCGTCAAGGTCGATAAGTTTTAGGCGAAGACCGAGTGCCATATGGGGATAAGGCTGGTATTCGGTAACGGTTCCGAGCATCACAGCATTGCACTTTAATGCCTTTTGTATCGCAAGCAACTGCTCAAGAGAGTAGGTTGCCGGCAGTTTAAAAGTTCTGTCTTGTGTTGGGGCTGCCGGGTTGAGTTGAACCTGGAGGCTGCGCCAAGCAGGGGCGCTCTGTGGTATTAAAGTTAAGGCGAAAATCTGTCTTTTCTGTAATGCCTGGAATAGTGCTTTTGTTACATCGACAGAAACTTCGGGATAGCTCGAGTCGTTATCCATCTCTACAACAGCAACCCCGCCGACAGCAAATAAATCTTTATTTGGATTTAGATAATAGTAGTTCGATGCGGGTAGCGAGGAAGGAGCCCTGTAAAAACTACATCCTGCGAAGAGAGCCGGCAGTAAAAGTAATAATAGTGTTTTTGGCCTATTCATTGTTATCACCTGTATTTTTGGCAGCGAGCCGGGCCTGCGGTTGAGAATCATCCGTATTATTTGCTGATTCATCCGTTGTGGCTGCGTTATCATTTTGGGTTGATTCTATTTTGACCTCACCGCCGAGGACACTAAGTATTTTCAGAAGGGCGTCCATCTGTGTTTTATCGGCCTGTCGCATTTCGCTCTGAAATCCGATGACGCTGACTTTCCAGTTGTTCAGTTCAACGACCATTTCTCTGAGAAGTTCATTTGCCTGTGCCAATTCTTTTTGTGTTTGCTGCAACTGGGTTTCAGATTCGGTGAGGCGGTTTTTGAGAGTGTTGTTCTTTGCGAGAAGGTTCTGATTTTGTTGTCTCATTTCGGCCATTTCCTCGGTAAGTCCGGCGTGTTTTTTAGCCAGTTCTATTGCTCCTTCTACCGTGGTTGGGCCTTTTTGAGATGGCTGCTGAAATTTGCTGCGGGCCGAGGCGTTATATGGTTGCTCAGCAGGTCTGGGCTGGAAAACAATCTCAACCGGCTCCTCAAGAGCTGAGCATCCCACTGACAGGAATATTAATGCCGACAGAATTAGATGAAGGGTGATTTTTTTGTTAGGTTTCATTGTTATTTTCTCCATTTATATTTTGTTCAATTTGTTGAGCCTCTGGAGGGTTATCAGAGGCATATTCACATTTTAACTGCAATTTTGAGCCACAGGAGCAGGTTACTTCTATGACGGTGAACTCGGGTTGTTTTTCAACGATTACCACCTGCGGGGAAGCCAAAGGTATATTTTGCTTTGTTGCCGGTCCGGTCCGGTCCTGGAGCAGGTCGAGGTGGAGCCGGCCTTCGAGATTAACTTCACTGTCCTTTAGAATGTGTCCTGCTGTTTTTATCATCTACTATCCTAACCTTTCATAACTTAATGTATAGCGTGTTTGCCATCTTTTTAGTTAAGCGCGATAATCAATGGAGGTCGTATCTGGATTTCCGTCGGTTTCGTTTTGGGCGGCTTCATTGTCGAGATTTTGCTCGTCGGTTGAGTCAATTGTCTGCTGGTCTTCTTCTTCATTTTTTTGCTCATTCATTTGGTTTCGACGTTTTCTCTCTTCACGACGTTTTACAGCGTCCAAGGCTGCGATATTTACCAGACCTTCAACCGGCTTTATAATGCTATAATCGTTATCTGGCATTTTTCCATTGCCTTAATTTTATGGACAAGTTAAACAAAGCACTTGCGTGCAGTTGACTTACCCGCGATTCGGTGATTTTGAGTACTTCAGCGGTCTGCTTCATCGTCAGGTGCTGCTGATAATAAAGCAGGATTATTTTTCTCTGCTTTTCCGACAGTTTCTGTATTTCCTCTGACAGTTTATCTATGAGTTCGGCCTGCTCGATTTGCTCATCAGGGGTGGTAGTATTCAGAGATGCGGTAATATCTATCAGAGCGGGTGCATTCGAGTTGTCGCTGTCGATAGAGAGAAAACGCTGTGCCCTGGCACTTTTGAATATTTCATAAAGTTCATCGATTGTTATTCCCAGCATTTCGGCCAATTTATCATCTTCGGGGACAGAGCCGGTTTTCTCGGTGATTTTCCGGCTAAGTTCAAAGGCATTGCGAATCTGCCTGTTTAGATTTGACGGGACAAAAGACCATTCTCTCAATTCATCAAGGACGGCGCCTCTGATTCTGATATAGGCGTAAGTTTTGAACTCGGCCTGGTGAGACGGGTCGTAGTCGCGAGCGGCTTTTATAAGTCCGACGGTACCTGCTGAGACCAAATCTTCAAATGATAAAGGGGGTTTTAGGTATGTTATTACCCGCCGGACTATTTTGGGTACCATTGGCAGAAGCTGCTCTATGCGCTGTTCTTCGAGTGAGCGTCTTTTTTGGGTTTTGTAAGCGCGCAGGGCAACGGTTTTGAGATGCTTTTTGCCATCTTTGACAGTCTTTTTTTCAACGATGTTATTAGTCGCTATCGCCACTGCTATTTTCCCTTTGTTTGTTTAGCTGCTTTGTGATTATTGCATTCATTAAAATGACATTAATTATCCTTACCGCCAAGGTTACCGCCAAATATGCCAACAGTGCGCCTCCTACGGCCCTTTTGCAGCAGGTAAAAGGGGGCAGGCCGTTAATCCATCCTACAAAGCTCAGAGCGAAAAATAATATCACGGCAATGTTTACCGCTATTTTTCGAGTGTTTAAGGGCATAATCAGCTGCTCCTTCTACAGGTGGTATTTTTTATTTGATATTTTGTTTTTGCAGTGTTCATTAGTTTGCGGCCCCGACAAGTTCCGGCTGCAGAGGTGCTGTCAATTCGTTTTGCAAGCCGGAGATAGTTTCTATCGGTTCTACTTCTGTTCCGAGCACAATTTCATCGTAAGCAACGACAGGCAGCGGAGGCACTGTTCTTGCCAGCATAGCAGCCAGAGGCGAGCGTAATTTCGAGTCGCAGATTAAAATCACCTTTTCTATGTCTTTGTCCATTGCGTTTTTCCATGCCTGTGCGATTTTTTTGCTTATATCCATTGCCAATTCTGTCGGTAAGCCCATGTTTATCGCTTCGGCTTCCTGGCGTAAAGTAGAGGTCATCTGATGCTCAAGGGCAGGTTCCAGAGTTATAGCTGAGATTTTGCCATTATTATTTTTATACAGTTCAGTAATTGTTCTGCTTATGGATTTGCGAACCATCTCAGTCAGCACAAGGGGATTTTTGGTTTTTGGAGCATTTTCTCCGAGGGATTCGATTATGGTGGTCAGCTCACGAACAGGTATTTGGTCGTTCAGTAGATTTTTAAGGACTCTCTGCAGCAGTCCTATTGGCACGAGTTCGCCAACAACCTCTCCGACGAGTGACGGCTGGGTCTTTCGAAGTCTGTCAACAAGAAGCTGGATGTCTTCACGGCTTAGTAATTCAGCAGCATGTTTTTTCAAAGTTTCAGAGAGATGCGTGATAAAGACCGATTCGGGGTCTATTACGGTGTATCCGCCAAGTTCGGCTTTTTCCTTATTTTGTGGTTTAACCCACAATGCGGGCAGGCCATAGACGGGTTCAGTGGTTTGTATTCCTTCGACCTTGTTCTGGACGGTTCCGGAATCCATAGCGAGGAACATATCAGGCTCCAGGTGTCCCTTTGCTATTGTTATCTCGGCGAGTTTGATTTCGTAGGCGGCCGGTTCGAGGTTGATATTATCCCGCAGGCGAACGAGAGGTATAATGATGCCGAGGTGCTGAGCGAATCTTCTTCGCAGTGCGCCAATGCGCTCGAAGATGGTATTTGAAGTAATGCTCTGGTTGTTTTGCGAATCGTCCTGTTTGCTTTTGCGTGGGTCAATCATAGGAATCAATCTGACGCCGACATTTACCGAGACTCTGTCAACATCGAGGAGTTCTTCAACCGGTTGTTTATCCTGTTTTGCCTGCTTTGAGGATGCTGTGGCTTTTTTGTCACTTAACTTTTCGGATTTTGCCACAAATCGTGCCACTAAAGCGACACCCAAAGCCAGGAATAAAAATGGTATTTTAGGCAGGCCTGGCACAAATATCATTGCTGCGATGATTAGAGATGCCATTATCAGGGGCTGGCTGTTTTTAAGGAACTGTTTTGAGAGGTCCTGTCCGACGCTGTGTTGTGAGGAGATTTTCGTTACCAGGAAACCGGAACTTACAGAAATTATTATCGATGGTATCTGACTGACCAGGCCATCACCGATGGACAGAATAGAATATGTCCTTACGGCGCCGGCAATCGGCATACCGCGCGAATAACCCATAGCTATGCCTCCGATGATGTTAATAGCGGTGATAATAAGCCCTGCCTTTGCATCGCCACGGATGAATTTGCTGGCACCATCCATCGCACCGTAGAATTCACTTTCCTTGATGATTTTTGCTCTTCGCTGGTTTGCCTGAGCATCGGTAATGGCGCCGGCGTTTAGGTCGGCATCGATGGCCATCTGCTTTCCGGGCATAGCGTCGAGAGTAAATCGAGCGGAGACTTCACTTATTCGCTCAGCACCTTTTGTGATTACTATAAACTGTATTACAACGAGTATGAGGAAGATTACGAGCCCGACGACGAAACTACCGCCAGCGACGAAATCACCAAAGCTCTGGATAATTTTTCCGGCATTTCCCTGCAGCAGGATTAATCTGGTTGAAGCGACGTTTAGTGAGAGTCTAAACAAAGTGACGAAAAGGAGCAGTGAAGGAAAGCTTGATAAGTCGAGGGCTTCTTTCGAAGATAATGTGATAATAAGGACGGCCACGGCCAGCGATATACTGCATGCCAGGAGCACGTCCAGCAGCGGAGTCGGCAGACGTATTAGAAGAGTGGCGAGGACAGTGACCATGCCCACAGCCAAAATGATGTTGCTGTGTGCTGCCAGAGGAGTATTTAGTGTTTCGTGTTTAGTATCCTGCATTTGGTATCCTGCAAGTAAACTGCTAAACTGCGCGAGAAGATAATAAGCCTAAGTATCTGTAGCTGTACTCGTTATTCTGCGTTTTGCTGCTGTTCTGTTTCTTCTTTCTCGGCTGGTTCACCAAGTCCGATAATCTGTTTGATTTTGACGGCGAAGCGGCCGTCCACTGCTACTACATTTCCGACTGCAAATTTGGTGTCCTTGATGTACAAGTCGATAGGTGCATCAATGGGTTTATCAATCTTCACCACTGAGCCGGGCCCGAGCTGCAGCAGGCGGCGGACCGAGGTCTGAGTTTTGCCGATGACGGCCGAGACAGGTATGTTCATATCAAGCAGGATGTTAATACTTCCACCTGGGCCTATAGACTCGGCGTCAACGGCTTCGGAAAACTCAACAGATTGTGCCTGGGTTTTTGAATCTTCCTGTGTGTCCTGAGTCGCTTCGGTTTTTTCTTCTGTGGCCTGGGCTGTATCTGCCATATTGTTAGTTCCTTTCGATTATTGTTTTCTAATTGACAACATTTCAACATACATAGTTTAGTTTTTTACTCTTCGAGCTTTTTGGTGATTTGCACTGCGTATTTTCCTGCGGATTTTGCGGGCCGGCCTCGAAAGAGAGTATGGCCTTCGACAATCAGTTCGACCGGCTCATTAGTTTTTTTATCAAGTAACAATATATCGCCGGGACGAAGCTCCATTATTTCCTCAAAGGTGAGCACAGCACAAGCCAGTTGAGCGGTGATTGGGACCGACATTTGTTCCAAACGCTCAGTGATTGCTTTTGAAATATCCTCGTTTGAAAATTTGCTGTCATCTTGAGAGGTTTTTCCGAGAGCAGGCTCAAGTTTTTCACAAAGTATTAGGATGTAAGCTTCGGAGGCGTTGTCCGAATCAGCCTGCTGGACTTTGAAAGCAATTTTGCAGAGTATTTCTGTACCGTGCAATTCGAGAGGCAGTTGTTTTTTTGCGATGCTTTTGGCCGGCAGGAAATTGAAGCCGACGTAAGAGCCGGAAAATGCGTCAACAGCGGAAGAGGCGATGTCCAATAAAAGAGATTCTTCCAATTGCGACAACTCTCTATTGGTGTTTTCTTCGGAGTCGGTGTCGCCAAGCAATTGAGTTGTCCAGGTCATTGCGGTTTGATTGGGTATGCTAATGAAACCGGCCGGCTGCTGCTGGTCGGCGCCGAAGGCAAGATAATAGTTTTCGGAGTTCTGTGATTTGTCATTTGAGAGTTGCTCAAGAAATTTATCGGCGAAGAACTGAGTAGTCGAATCAATTGTTACGTTGAAATCGGTCTGACATAATGCGGTGAACTTTTTGGCGATGGCAATAGCTACCCTTTCTGTGAAATTGTCGAGTTTTTTGAGTTGATAATCGCTGAAGTAATGAGGCTGGTGCCAATCATATTCGGTGGTTTCTACATTTGAGTCATCATCCGGTCGCTGTGAGCCGACGGCAGCAAGAAGCTGCAGGAGTTTTTCTCTGGTTAAGTTGTTTTTAAGTTCATTGCTCATTGTACGATAAATTCCTTAAGGTAAATTTTTGTGATTTGAGGTTTGCCATCCGGAAAAAGCGCTTTGTTAAAGGCATCGAGTATTTCGGAGCGAATACGCATTAGATTTCTGGGGCCGGTGCAGTCTTCAATACTTAGACTTGAAAGAAAGAGATAGAGTTGGTTTTTGAGGACAGCTTTTTTTGTATCCAGCAACTCTCGACCTTGCCCTTCTTCCATGTCGGAACTTATCTCCAACGTCAGGGTCGCACGCACATATCGCGTTGCATTAGGTACATTAAGATTTGCGGCTACTGGCTCAAGGTCTTCATAAAACCAGGTGGCCTTTGAGTTTTCTGGCGGGGCCTTTGCTGTGGGTTTCTGTGGTGTGGTGGTTACGGCAGGTTTTGCTTGCTGCGTGGTCATTTCGGTTAATTGGGGTTCACCGGGGCCGGCAGAGAGGCGGCCAAGCCCAAAGCCGGCACCGGCACAGACAATCACCACAACAGCCATTATTATCCACTGCAGGATACCAGCAGACGATGCTTCTTTGTCAGTCTTTTGGGCTTCGTTTCCGTTAGCGGCGTCATCCGGTTTTTCAGCTTCTTTGCTATCTGCCTTTTTGGCTTCTTTTTTGGCCAGTTTTTCAGCTTTTTTGGCCTCTTTCTTAGCTAACTTTTCTGCCTTTTTATCTTCTTTTGCCTTTTTTTTGTCTTCTTCGTCAGCCATTTTTTATCCTCTTTACCTGATATTTCATATTGCCAACAGCGCACAAGGAAATTGTTATTATGTTAACTGCAGGCAGCCTTGCTGGCGATATCGGCGAATTTTGTCCCGCAGAGTTCGGTCGCTTATACCCAGCGTCTTAGCGGCTTTTGTCTGGTTGCCAGCCGTTTGTCGCAGGGTATCCAAAATTGCCTGTTGCTCTATATCGCGCAAAGGTATTCCGCCCAGTCCCGGGTCAATGCCAAATCCGGTTACGGGTAAGGCGGCGTTTAGTTTTTCCTCTCTGGGACGTTTGCTACTGTCGGCGCCGGCAATTTCCGGCAGTGGCTGGAGTTCATCAAACAGCCAAGAGACATCGGCCAAGGAGAGAGTTTGTCCGATGCCGAGAATCAGTGATGTTAGCACAACGTTTCGCAACTGTCGGATATTGCCGGGCCAGGAGTAATTGGCAAAAATATCCATCATTGCGGGGTCGATTTTTGTGATGCGGCGCTGCGTTTCGCGTGCGTAAAGATTGACAAAATGCCATATAAGGTCCGGCAAATCCTCAGTGCGTTCCCTCAATGGCGCAATAACTAATCTTACGGCGCTGAGTCGATAGTAAAGGTCCTGGCGGAACCTGCCTTGTGAGACTTCGTGCAATAAATCCTTGTTTGTGGTGCTTATTATTCGAACATTGACTTTAATATTCTCGTTGCCGCCGACGCGTTCGAAATCCTGCTGTTCGAGGACCCGCAGCAGCTTGGCCTGGAATTTTAGCGGTGTTTCGGAGATTTCGTCCAGCAGCAGAGTTCCGCCGTGAGCCATTTCGAATCGTCCTTTGCGCTGAATGTGCGCACCGGTGAAGGCACCTTTTTCGTGGCCGAACAACTCGCTTTCAAGAAGCGAGTCACTCAGGGCCACACAGTTGACTCTGAGGTATGGCCCCTGTTTTCTCCTGCTTTTGTGATACACAAAATAAGAAATTAGCTCTTTTCCTGTTCCGCTTTCTCCAGTGATTAAAACCGGTGCGGAGGTTGGAGCTATTCTTTCAGCGAGGTTAATTATCTGAGCGAGTTTTGCGCTTCTGCCGACAATTCTGTAAAGACTTTGGGCGTCTTCGTCGGCGAATGCCTGCGTTGAGACGGCGTGGTTGGGCAAAAGGGTGTCCAGCAGAATCTCTATTTTTTTTCGGTCGAGCGGTTTGGTGAGAAAGTCATAATAGCCGGCACGAACGGCCTCGACTGCTGTATCTATGATTTCCTGCTGGTTTTGTGTTTTTGTTTTTTTGGCTTCGGCCATCATAACCACGGGCAGTTCAGGAGAATTTGCCCTGATTTTTGCAATCAAATCGAAAACTTCCGGCGTCCTTTTGGAAGGGCCGCAGGGCTTATATATTTCATTACTGATGAATGCGAGGTCGTGATTAATCCTGCTGAGATAATCGGCAGCAGTTTTTTTGTCTTTGGCAAGGTTTGCGTGTATTCCTTTTCGGGCTAAAATCTCAAGGAGTAACCGAGTTGACTCAAGCTCGTTATCAACTATCAGTACATTTGTAATCGGGTTTGTATTTTGCGGCCTGCTTGCCGGCGTAGTTTCGGTCTGGTTTTGCTGCCGGACTTGTTTATCGTTGCTTGTTTTGGTTTTATTCACTTTTAAGCGTACTCCATTTTCAATTGTAAATTCTACGGTCGGTACTCTTTAGTCAAAGTTTTGGGATTGTCTTTTAGATACCATTCAATTAATTGTTCCCTCGCTCTGGCCAAATCCGTCCAAGGCGATTCGGGGTAATCTGCAATTAGCTGTTTGTACATTTTGGCTGCTGCAGGCGGGTCGTCATCCCGCAGGCAGTTAGCAGTCTGAAACATAATCCAGGCCCTGTCATTCGCCAGAGCAATTTGATTGGGGTCTTTACGATTAAGGGCCTCATGGTAAAGAGGGACTGCTTCTTTTAAGTGTCCGCTGAGGAACAGAACCTCCGCCAACTCAAAAGGATTGTCGAGCTGGTCGGGATGCTTAGAGAGGTCTGTGAGCAATTTCAGAGTTTGGTTGGTAACCTGTTCATAGGGCAGTTTAGGCTTTATTTCTTTTTCCCGGGTCTCCTGCGGCAGTTTTGCATTAGGCAGTTTTTGCGGTTCAAGTGGAGGTGGCGGCTCAACAACAATGAAAGGTTGAGGTGTAGTCTCCTGTGGTTCAAATTTAACTGAGCGAATCCGGTCAATTATCTGTTGAAGTTCTTTTTTGTTTTTTTCGTCCTCTTCGACTCTTGGGAAGGTAATTCTGGAGAGCCACAACCGGCGGGTAAGGTTTTCGTCTTGATTTGACGCTGGCGCGGGCTTATCGGCGAAACTGCTCTGCGGCAGTTCTTTATCAATCTGAGCAGCAAAGTTCACAGGGGTTGCCGGGACGGGTACAGCAATGTTTTGTCTTTGACGGCGGGTTGGTTTAGGTCTGGCAGGTGGTGTTCTAACGTTACTAACATCGGGTGCATCTTCATCCTGTTCATCCTGTGAAGGTTTTTCTGCAAGGGTAATGAGAAGATTAATCGGATTGAGTTCTTTAGATGAGGTCGTTTCGCCGGCGGTAGAAGCATGTGAAGAAAGAGGCAAAAATAAGAAGGCGATTATGCCAAACCGGAACAGGCAAGGGATGCAGGGTGAATATGCCATCTTTGGCTTTGAGTTTTTAGCTTTAATTTCCATTTTAGTTATTTTTTCCTGCTTCTATTTTGCGTTTGCAAGCGGCCGGTCCGTAATGTCGGGGGAATCAATCGCTGTCTTTTCATTTTGTGTTTTGCTTTTTTCCCACTGACCTAAAAGGACCGAGGCGGCCTTGTCGTAATTTTTCAATCTTTTATGGGCTGTCGCCATAATGTTCAGGGTTTTTTGCTTTATTTGCTCTCGAGGGCCGGACTCCAAAAGTTGTGAACAAATGGAGATTGTCTGGGAGTTGTGCCCGAGTTTCAGACAAACATCGGCTAATTCGAGGGCTATTTGTTGTGCCAAAGGTCCGGGTTCTACCGTTATGAGAGTTTTGGTCAGGTGGCGGCGGGCAAGCTCAAGGTCGCCTTTTGTGATATAACATTTAGTCAACTCAAATATTATCCGGGCTTTCAACTGCGAATCGTAAATATAGTCGGCCCGGTTGCGCAGAACCGCGATGACTTTGTCTGTCAGGCCCATTGCCTGAAGGACTCTGCATTTTAACAGCAATAAATCGACAGATTCCTTTTGTGAGAACGCCATCGAATGTATATTCTCCAGCGTATCAAGTGCTTTGATAAAATTTTCCTCCATCATATACGCTTCAATCAGCGCTGAGAAAGTTTCGATATATTCTTCTTTCGACAGCGGCCCTGCCAGGGCATATTGAAAAGCTTGACAGGCCTTCTGTGGTTTTTCCAAAGCGAAACAGGTTTTGCCCAGCAGCAGATAGGACGAATATAACTCATTGTCGGTGTGGTCTTTAGCAAGGTCGATATATTTTAAGAACCACTTTTCAGCGTCCTGATAGTCTTTTTGTTTGTAGAAACATTTGGCGGCTCCGAGTGCAGAGGCGAACTGCAGTTGCGAAGATGGGCCAAGCTCATAAGCTTTTTTGTAGAGTTGTGCGGCTTCTGCCTCAAGGCCGGCTTTCATAGTGACATCGGCGAGATACAGACGAGCTTTGCTTGAAATATCGGTATCGGGATACTGCTCAACAAGCTGCTTCAAATCCCGGCGTGCACCGGAGTAGTCGAGTAGTTCGGCTTTTAATTTGCTTGAGTGCAACAAAGCAAATGGAGCCAAGGATGTTTTGAATAGAAAACGACGATTTGCAACTAACTTGAATTCCGCAATTGCTTCTTCTATCTGTCCATTTTGGGCATGGAGAATGCCAAGGGCAAAATGAGCATTCGGGATACGTTGGTCATTGTGGAACATAAGCAGAAAGCTCTGCCAGAGTGAAACAGCTTCTTTGCTGAGCAAAGATATTTGCTCTGTTAAGGAGGCATATTTGTCTGGATTAAAGATGTTTACGGTTGTTTCGTCCTCTACAGGCTGGGTTGCCAACAGTCCGACACAACCGGCCGCTGCTGCGACGAACTGCTGAGATGTTATCGCAGGCAGGTATAGACTTACGGGTCTTTCTCGAATGGTATTATTTACTGAAGAGTTCTCATCCAGAGGCCAATGGATATCAAGGCCTGTATTGGCGGCAAATCTTGACAGAAGTTCTTCAATCGAAGAACCGTGGCAGGTGACAGACCAATAAGGTGAAGCTGCCTTGTTCTTGAGCTTTTGAATTTGAGGGCTAAGCAGCCCTTTACTTAGCTGTTTTGAGCCGGAATCGAGAAGGTCTCGCAGTTGTTCTTCGCTTAAGTTGATGAAAGGGTCTGTCGGTATGTCGGGAAGGGACCATAAATCTTCGGGGACGTCCTTATCAGCGTCAGAAAGTGAAAGAGCATTTCTGGTAATTGATTCTGCGATAAGAAAATGGCAATCAGGCTGCAACGATAAAGCCCACCCCTTATCGAAATCCACAGCATTAATCAGAGCAAACGTTTGATAAGCTCTTATTCTTGCCTTGAGGTATTGTTTCTTCTGCATTTCGAACAGACAGCGGTAGTAGTTGGCGATGATTCTCACAACAGGTGAGTAACTTTCGGAAACCGTTCTGAATAAATGGTCGGCCTGGTCGAAATCGGCCTTTTTGTTCATACACAATGCCATTCTCAGTTGAAGAAAATCCCTCATTTTTCTTTGTTGAGGTGTTGCCGGCAGACTTTGGCGAAGCCGGTCATAAACGTCGCTGGCCTTATCGTACTCTTTTTGGAGATAGAATGTTTCGGCTACTTTCAATGATGTTGGCTGTTGGGGAGAAAGCGACTGCTGCGGTTGCTGGGTTACTTTTTGCTGGGTTACTATTTGTGGTAGAGACTCAGCAGATGGCTGGGGCTGGCTTAATTGCATGGCGGTAGGGGCCGGGATTGTGTATACAACGGGTACTGACGGCGGCACCAGCAGGGCATAAATCAAAATGCCCACGATAAGTATGATACAGAAGGCAAGGACTTTCTGGATGGTTGAAAATTTTCTGCGCAGAGCGGGTATCGGCCTGAATTGGCCTGCGGCGGAGCCGGCATGTTGGGATTCAGACTCTGCTGGGGAGCTATAACTCGCCAGATACTTATAAAAATCATCGTTCCCGGCAAATAGCTCTCGCTCGGAGGGTTCCTCCTGAACAGCATCTGCAAATAATTCATTATCCGATGGGATATCAGTCTGAACAGCACCTGCAAATAATTCATCATCCGATGGGATATCAATCTTTTGCTCTTCAATCGCTTGTTCATCAGGTTTTTGTTCCTGTGGTGCTTTTTTGTGAGGTTTTTTTTCTTCGAGCGAGTTTTGTTTATCTTCCTGTTCCATAGCTTCCGAATTCCGTCGATAAAAGGCGGTAAACTAATTCATAAAGCAAAAAGTCAAAGCGCATTTCGCAACCTTTTCGAAGTAAAGCAATAACTGTGCCAGAGTCGGTTAAAGCCGGCGGGAAAAGAGATTTTGGCTGCTTTTGTGTGAAAAATCGCTCTATTGGCTCTGCAGAAGCTGATTTGCTGTAAATGAAATGTCAGGATTCTATACGAGCCGGTAGATTTTCTGACAACGAGCCAATCTTACAAAATGGAAAGGCCGATTGTATTAATTATGGGCAATTCCGGCGGCCACAGTGTGAGATTTTCGCTAGTTGGCCGTTACCGTTTGTGGTGTGAGTGGTGATTGCGATTCGTTTAGTGTTTCTTTTGCGAGATATATCCCCTTTTCGATATTATACTGCTTTACCTTTGCGTAGAGGGTCGCTCTTGTAATTCCGAGCAGGGCTGCGGCGCGGGTTTTCTGCCAGCCGGTCTCCTGTAGGGCACGGGTAATCAACTTGCGCTCGGCTTTTTCCAGTGAAAAATCTCTGATTTTATCGGAGCTTTGGCTTGCTGAGAGTTGAAAAGAGTCGGCGGGGTTGATTACAATACTGCTGAGGCCGATTTTGTTTGTTGTTTCCAAGAGTATTGCTCTTTCGATTGTGTTGGACAGTTCGCGGACGTTGCCGGGCCAGTCGTATTTTTGTAGTGCCTCAATTGCCAATTTGGTAAACGAGTGTATTTTGCTGCTTTTTTCCGGGCACATAGTTGAGTTTTTGAGAAAGTATTCAGCCATGATGGGGATATCTTCTTTTCTCTGCGGGCTTCTTAAAGGTGCGATGGTGACAGGACAGATATTCAGTCTATAATAAAGGTCGCTGCGGAAGCGATTTTCTCTGGTTTCCTTATCGAGATTGCGATTGCTTGAGGCAATTATCGTTGCATTGGTGGTAATGGTTTCAGTGCCCCCGACCTTACGAAAGTTTCTTTCCTGAAGAACGCGCAGCAGCTTTGCCTGGAGGTCGATTGGCATTTCAGAAATTTCATCGAGAAATAGCGAGCCATTCTCCGCCAGTTCCAATAGTCCTGTTTTTTCACGGTCGGCGCCTGTAAAGGAGCCTTTGGCGTGGCCGAAAAGTTCGCTTTCCAGGAGATTCGCTGTTAGCGCCGCACAGTTTACGGCTATAAAAGGTCCTTCCGGATGTCTTATATTGTGTACTGCCTTAGCGGCTAGTTCTTTGCCGGTTCCGGTTTCCCCAATTATCAGTACAGGATTGCATTGGCTTGCGGCGACAAGCTTAATCATTTTGAGAGTATTGCGAATTGCCTTGCTTTGGCCGACCATAGAAAAAGCAGCTGATAAATCATCAGCAAAGAATTTGTTTTGAGTTTCTTCTTTGGTGTCGGCGGGTTCGGCTTTGTTTTCAATTTTGTTTACAATATTTTTGAGCTGGTTGTAATCGGGCTTTGGACATAGATAGACACAGGAAGCTATTTGTGTGAACTTATCGGACGCTTTGGTGTCGCTGTTATGGTCGGCAATTACTATGATGGGAATATCGGTTGAGTTATTATTGTTCTTAAGGCTCAGAGCAATAAACCGGTGGATATGAGCCGGTGTAAATTGAGAGTCAAATATAATTAAGTCGGGATTCACTGTCCCAACGATATCCAGAGCATCAGCCAGGTCATCGGCCACGAGTACTTCGGGGCTGATTTGACGGGCTAATTGCTGGATTTGCGCCTCCTTTGTTACAGCAACAATTTTACGTAAACTCATCCGTGTTCCAAAAAATCTTTACGGGTTGATTTTTCACTACGAGAATGTCCAATAAATCGACAAAGAAGTATCATTTTCTTTAATTATTTATGGGACGGGCCAATAATGTCACCTGATTATCAACGCAATAAATGAATTGATATTCGACTTTAATGTTATCGGACATTTCAGGAAAACAGGAAAGCAAAGTTGATGAAAATGTGGTGTTGTTTTTTATGGGACGTTTCGATATTAACGTTCTGGTCCAATAAAAATAAATTTTTTTATATTTTCCGGAGTATTACCGGCAAAATCTTCCTCGATACAGAAAATTTTATCATCAAATACTTTTTCAGCAAAACCCATTTCTTAATCTGCGTAATTTGTAATTCCGTTAACATCTGTATTAACAAAGGTTTATCTGTCACATGGCCGGGAGAGGTTTTAATCTGGCACGCTAATTGCTCTGGGTTTGTACAAGTATGTTTTTACGCAGTTAATAATAAGTTTTATTAAATGGTGGAAAAATTATGAGTGCATCATCAATAGTAACGGCAAGTGACATTCAGATGGATTATATGAAGCTTCTTATAACGCAGCTTCAGAATCAAAATCCACTGGAGCCGCTTGACAATAATGAAATGGCTTCTCAGTTGGCACAGTTTGCCGGGCTGAGTCAGCTTGAATCAATGAACAGCCAACTCGGAACAATGAATACAAGCTTTGTAGATGTTCTTGCAGCTACTAACCGCACTTATGCAAATTCGTTGTTAGGCAAGAATGTTACATTTTACAGTGAAGACGAAACGGCCGGAGAATTAGTGAAGATGACCGGCACAGTTGAATCGGTTTTCAATGAACCTAACAACGGTGGAAGTCTTCTGGGGGTAGCAGTAGGTGAAGGTGAAGAAAAAGAAGAGTACACCCTTGGTCTGGGTGCAGTAATATTAGTCGAGGAATAAACAAGGATTATAATTTTAAGAATATATAAGGAGAAACAAAATGAGTTTTGCATTATCAGCCGGTGTTACGGGGCTTGAGGCCCACCAAAAAATGCTTGATATAGCTGGTAATAATCTGGCAAATGTCAACACGACCGCTTTTAAGTCCGGCCGAATAACCTTCGCAGAACTTTTGAGTGAGACGATAAAGAAGGCGTCGCAGCCCACCGCTACGGTCGGCGGTACCAATCCTCAACAGATGGGCAGCGGCGTTGGAATAGCCGGTATATCTCCAGATATGGCCCAGGGTAATATCGTAAATACAGGCAATCCCCTGGATTTGGCGATTGAAGGACAAGGCTATTTTGTTGTAGGTGACGGTTCGCAAAACTTATACACGCGTGCAGGGTCGTTTGCGGTTGATGCAGACTCGAATTTGGTTGACCCGGCTACCGGCTACCTTATTCAGCGTATTGGCTCGGTAGGTGTAAGTGACGGTTTTCAGACTGCCAGCGACAGTAATATTCATGTCCCTTACGATGTAGCAATGCCGGCGAACGCTACAACCGAAATAACAATAGTCGGCAACCTAAGTGCCGATGCTCAACTTCCTGCAACACAAACCAACAAACTAAGCTCGAATGTGGCATATACCACCAATAACGGCACGACGGCTTTGGAGACCACGAGAATCGCAGACCTCGACCAATATACAGGAACGTTGAATTCAGGCACAATTACCTTCTCCGGTTATAAATCGGACGGTTCCGCTTTAGGCAGCAATCCGACCACCGATTTGACGATGGATGTTGATGCGACAACGACATTGGCCGATGTGCTGAGCTGGTTGAACACTGATGAGGGAACCGCTGCAGTTGAGGAAGTTCAGACGGTAACACTCGCTACGGCTCCGAACAATGACCCGGACGGTGGTACATTCACCCTTACCTACGACGGCGAAACAACAGCGGCTATTGCCTGGAATGCTACTGCTAATGATATTGAAGATGCTCTTGAATTATTGTCAACCGTTAACGCAGGCGACATAACCGTCTCAGCACCTATTGATGATGGGATAACTTTTACATTTGCCGACACATTGGGTGATGTTAACTTAATTTCAATGGATTCTACCCTCCTTCTTGATGGTGCTGCAGTAATAACTAATTCAATTGCAGAAACGACAACTGGCCGGGCTGTCCAGGGCCTTCTAGGCAGCGATGCGACGGCATCTTTGGTCCACGGCAAAATAACGATAACCGATACTGCCAGCGGTTTCAGCAAGTCGGATTTGGCTATGGCCTGGAGCGGGGACGGCACACTTACGGTGCCGTCGTATTTCGAAGTAGCGACTGTTGGCGGCGAGGAGGTCAAAAGTGTTAATATTACTGTTTTTGACACTCAGGGCGGCAAACATGTCCTCGCAGGGGCATTCGTTCGAACAGATACCCCCAACACCTGGGATATGATACTGACCTCAATTACCGGTGATATCTACGCATTGGATATGGAGGCTCGGCGAATTGAAGATATAAGTTTTAGTGCAAGCGATGGTTCTTACTCCGGCCTGAGCGGTTCAGATAACGCTGAAATTACGATGACGTTTGCGCATGATACCGCAAATGCACAAACCATCGTAGTAGACATGGGTACTGCAGGTCAGTTAGATGGCTTGACACAGTTTGCGGGGAACTCTACCGCCGTGGCGAGAGAGCAGGATGGTTATGAAGCAGGCAGTCTTTCCACCGTTTCGGTCGATAGTGCAGGTACCCTTATTGGTGTTTTCTCCAACGGTATCAAGAAAAACATTGCTACCTTACAGGTAGCGTTATTCCAGAACCCTGCAGCTTTGGAAAGCATGGGTGGTGGTTACTTCAACTTCTCGGCCAACTCAGGCGGTGCCGTAGCCACACAGGCATTAAGCGGCGGTGCCGGTACTATTCACGGTGGGGCATTGGAAAAGTCCAACGCCGATGTGGCAACCGAGTTCGTCAATATGATTCAGGCCCAGAACGGCTTCCAGGCCAATGCAAGGACCATCAAAGTCGCCAATGAGATACTAAAAGAACTGACCAGTCTTATCAGGTAGCGATAACGTGAATGTTATCCCGTGAATATTTAGCAACGGGACGTTGATATGATGACAGCACCTTTAATTACGGCAGGATTGAATGCGATAGTTTTAGCGTTGACTCCGGTAGAACGCTGGCAGTCAGCACGGCGGTTTAATCCCGGCTTTGTAACTGAGCGCTGGTTTATTTTAGCGGCGGTGATTGTGCTGATTGCATTAGCTGCGCTGCTGATAGTGGTCAGCCTTAATCGGACGGTGCGGGAACGAAAAGTTACAGGCAATATGTTTTTTGAATCTGCTGATAAAGCGGGACTGAGCAAGCGTGAGCGTCAGGTTATGCTTGATATAGCAGCTAAAGCCGGGTTGAGACAAAGCTCGGCGATTTTCACGATGAACGAAGCTTTTGAGCGTGGTGCCGCTAAAATGATAGAGGAGAGGCTCGGCAGCAAGCAAACAGGCATGGCAGGTAAAGACTTGAGGACCGAGTTGTCTTTTCTGCGGGAAAAGCTCGGCTTTCGCAAACAGGTCCCAACTTCAGCCGGTTCGACAAGAAAATCGAGAAAATTAAGCAGCAGACAAATTCCTGTAGGGAAAAAAATGTATATAACCCGGCGTAAAAGCCGTGAGTCAGACAATATCGAATGTACTGTTATAAAAAACGATGAAATGGAACTTGTGGCCAGACTGTCGGTGTCGCTGGAAAGCGAGCATGGCGAGGCCTGGCTTGCCCGCTATTTGTTTGGCGCTTCTGTCTGGGAGTTCGATACCACCGTAATTAATAGCTATGATGACATTCTTGTTTTGAGCCACAATAACAACATACGTTTCATTAACCGCCGACGTTTTTTACGTGTTCCCGTAAGCAAACCGGCATTCATAGCAAATTTTCCTTTTACGAGGACATCTGTCGAAGGTGGTTTACAGGGCGAAAACATTTCGTGGGGGCCGCCGCAATTTGTTAATGCGGTTATTACCGAGTTAGCAGGCCCCGGTTTGCGTATTGAAGCCGGGCTTGACGTTAAGATAGGCGACAGAGTTCTAGTGGTTTTTAACCTGGATGAGGAAAAGAATATGGAATTGAGGCCGGACGGGAAAATGACGGCATCGAAAGTGATAGAAGATATGGGCGAGGTCAGGCATATCAAAGCGATAAAGAATGGTTTGTCAATAGCGGTTGAATTGATGGGGCTGAGTGATTCGGATGTTAATGAACTAATCCGCGCCACCAATGCAGCTTCTTTACAGGCAAGCGCCAAAAGTGGAAATGCATCGGATGTGGCTAATACAAAGGAAGGCGTTGCACAACCTTCAGTAGCACAGGGAGTCTAAGATGTCAGAAATTACAGAACAGGTTAGTGTTAGCACTGATGCATTAATGCAGGAATTTGAAATCATTACGCATAATCTGGCCAATGCAAGCACGGTCGGATATAAGCGGTTTTGCAACTCATTTTCACAGGCGATTCAGTCACAGGAAGGTTCAATGGCAGGTTCTTTTGAGAGTACGCCGATTGATTTGGTTCTTGATTTTTCACAGGGCAGCATTATTGAGACAGGCCGGCCTCTGGATTTTGCCCTTTATGGCAAAGGATTTTTTGTGATAGAGACGCCCGATGGACCGCTTTACAGCCGCAACGGCACATTTATGACGAATGAGAACGGCCAGATAGTGGATACCGAAGGCCACACAGTAGCGGGCCAGGCCGGGCCAATCACGATACCGACCGGCGTGGGACTTTCGCAGGTAAGTGTTTCAAGTGATGGGAGTATCAGTGCCGGCGGGACAACCATCGGCAAGTTCAAACTTGTGAATTTCGAAGGTAACGAAGAGACACTAACTGCCGTTGGCGCAGGCTGCTTTGCGGCACCGGAGAATATACAACCGACGGATGCTGAAAATTTAGTTGTCAAACAAGGTTACCAGGAGGCATCCAACGTTAAATTAATAGATGAACTGGTGGATATGATAATGGTGACCAGACTCTACGAAGCAAATATGAAGTCTCTCTCAGCTCAGAGTGAAGCTTCAAATAGTCTTATGGATGTGGCTATGGGTTAGTAATTGATTATTGTTTTCTTTCAGTTGACAATGAGCAGTAACAGATAAGGAGAATATTATTATGTTAAGGGCATTTTCCACAGCGGCAACGGGTATGAGCGCCCAACAAATGATGGTGGACGTTATAGCCAACAATCTTGCCAACATCAACACCACGGGTTTTAAGCGGAGCCAAATTGATTTTAAGGATTTGCTTTATGTCGAGATGAGCGAACCCGGCACAGAAGTGGCATCGGGCCTTAAAACTCCCGGTGGGATGGAGATAGGAAGCGGAGTCCGTGCGGCCTCTACAATAAAGGTTTTTACGGCGGGCGAAGTTCAGCAAACCGGAAGAAATCTTGATGTAGCCATCAGAGGTGAAGGCTTTTTGCAGGTTACTATGCCGGACGGCACTATAGTTTATACCCGTGATGGTGCGCTGCAATTAAATGCGAACGGTGAATTAGTTACGACCCTCGGATACCCCATTGAGCCGGCCATCAGCGTTTCGACGGACGCAGTGTCGGTAAGCATCGAAAAGGACGGAGGTGTCAATGTTACCGATGCTTCGGGATCTCAGTCTGTTGTAGGCATTATTCAGTTGGCCCGGTTTCCCAATCCATCCGGTCTTTCGAATGAAGGAGATAACTTTCTTGCAGAGACCGAGGCAAGTGGAACACCAACGACAGGTGAAGCGGGTGTAAACGGCTTTGGTACATTTGACTCTGGATTTTTGGAAAAATCCAATGTTCAGATGGTATCCGAACTGGTCAACCTGATAACCGCCCAGCGAGCATACGAGATAAACTCCCGCGCGATAAGAGCGGGTGACGATATGCTGCGAACGGCCAACGAAATAGTTAGATAAGAAAGTTGTGGTAGTATTATGAGCGGAAGAAAGAACACAGCGGCACGAGAGCACAAGGGCACAAGGATATTTGCAAGTTGTGTACTTGTGGCCTATATGCTTTTATGCCAAACGTCGGTAAGTATCAAAGCCGATGACTTGCAAAATCGCACAGTTCTTGAGATTTACCTACCGAGAGAGGTTACGATTAAGAACGATACTATTACTCTTGGGGGTGTCGGGATAATCAGGGGCGAGGAGTCTCTTGCGGCAAAAGCAGGTGCAATAGGATTAGGGCGGATTTCGGTGCCGGGTCAGAAAATAACCATTGATAGACAAACGGTTCTGAGCAGGCTGGCCTGTAATGGAATAGCCGGCTCGAAAGTGAGATTAACAGGCGCCGAGAAAATAAGTGTGAAACAACAACAACGAATTGTCAAAGGCAGCAAATTCATTGAGCTGGCAAAGGCGTTTCTGAAAAAAAATCCTTCATACAACCCAGCCTGTGAATTGGAGCCGCTGCGGATACCCGCTGATTTATTTGTTCCGGAGGCCAACAAAGATTTCAAACTGTTGCCACGTCTGGCTGGTCATAAAGTACCTTCGAGGAAACAGGTAAAAGTCGAAATCGCTGTGGTTGTCGACGGTACTAAAATAGCAAGTCGCGAAGTAACTTTTCGCTTGAAATACAATTGCCGCAAGGCAGTAGCAAAGGTTGACATTACCAAAGGCGATGTCATAAGCCCTGAGAATATCAGGATAGAAAAGGCCGTATCGAATATTCCTGAACCGGCAAACTGGAAGGGGCCTTATGGTCTTGTTGCCAGGCGCAGGATAGCGGCAAATAGCGAAATTCGACCGGGTATGGCAGGCCATCTCGAGACTGCAGTAATTGTTAAGCGAAATGAAAATGTCATTATTCGAATTGAAAGCCCGGTACTTGTGATTACAGCTATCGGAAGGGCAAAGCAGAATGGGCGGGCCGGTGATTATATAAGAGTGCAAAACGTGGACTCGCAGCGAATAATTACAGCTAAAGTCAATGAAGATGGAACTGTAAGACCAATTTTTTGAAAAGGAGAAAAAATGAATAATCGAAAGGTATTAGTGGGTGGATTGGTAGTTTTTCTGCTTATCTTGTCGGCGAATGTTGAGGCGGGCTCTATCTGGGCCAGGCGAGGCAAGAATATGAGGGATTTATATGCCGATGATGTGGCCCGCTACATAGGCGATGTTCTGACTATTAAAATTACCGAGGCCAGCAAAGTTGACAACAAGTCCAAAAGAGACCTGAAGAAGGAGACCAGCCGGTCAACAACTTTCAACGGCGAAGTAGGTGAAATTTTTGAAACCGGCCTTATTGACCTTGGTGAGTTTGGGATGTCCGCATCATCCAGTAACGAATTAAAAGGCAAAGCAGATTACAAGGACGAGCGCAAGTTTACCGATTCGATTACGGTGGTCGTTGTTGATGTTCTTCCGAACGGTAATCTAGTGGTTATGGGCAGCCGCAACCGTAATATTGCAGGCGATGTTCAAACTATTGATGTCAGTGGGATAGTGCGACCGAGTGACATTGCATTTGATAATACTATTCAAAGTGAGCAGATTGCCGAGTTTCGGATTATCAGCCGAAATAAAGGTGTTGCGGAGCCATATAACAAACAAAGCTGGCTCGGCAGAATTTTTGACGTAATCTGGCCGCTTTAATTGCGATATTTGGGCAGAGTTACTTTATTAAAGGTGTTAGCTTATGAAATCTCGTTTAATACTTGTGTTTGTGATACTGGTGAGCCTGGCTGATGCCGGCCGGTGCAGCCGAATAAAGGATATTGTTGACATCGGCGGCTTTCGCGGAAACCCACTTCATGGGACGGGTCTGGTTGTAGGGCTGGCCGGCACCGGCGACAGCACACCACCGTCACGTCGCCTTTTGATGAATATATTGAGGGATTCCGGACTGGTTTTTTCTCAGAGTGATTTAACCAGCAGCAACATCGCCATCGTCAGGGTTACAGCACAGTTGGGGCCTTTTGACCGTGAAGGCTCACTTATCGATATCGATGTCTCTTCCATAGGAGACGCCAAAAGTCTTCAGGGCGGTTTGCTTTTGCCGACCCAGTTGAAAGGGCTGGATGGTCAGGTTTATGCTGTGACAACAGCGGCTAGCATTTCTCTGGCCGGCTGGACAGTATCAGGCGATAAGGCCTCGATTACAAAGAACCATCAGGCGGTTGGGCGGATACCCGATGGTGCAATTGTTGAAAAAGCTGAAATAGCAAACTATATAGAATACATTGGAGGATACAGGTTTGTCACGCTCAATCTTAGAAACAGCGATTTTTCAACTGCAAAACGGATTGGTGAAGTAATTAATCAGTCTTATCCCGATAGTACATTGGTGGTTGACCCGGGTACTATCAAAGTCAAGGTGCCTGATGAGCTCAACGGGGCCGATATAGTCGGCTTTGTTGATGGTATCACAAAACACGAAGTTCAAGTTGATACTCCTGCGGTGGTTGTTGTTAACGAACGCACCGGTACTATTGTAGTGGGAGAAAAAGTCGGAATATCGTCAGTGGCAATTTCACAGGGCAGTCTTGTTGTGAAAATCAAGGAAACTGCAACTGTTTCTCAGCCGATGGCACCTTTCTCCGATGCCGGCACGACGGAAGTAGTTCCGGAAACAATGATAGGCGTTCAGGAACCCGAAGGGTATCTGATTCCAGTACCCCAAATGGTAACCGTTTCAGAGCTGGCCAATACCCTCAATGCCATAGGAGCAACTCCGAGGGACCTTATAGCGATATTTAACGCTTTGAAAAAGGCCGGCGCCCTGCAGGCGAAACTTGAAATAATGTAATAGAAGTTTGCAATTAATAACAGATAGAATCCGGGAGTAGTTCAAATGGATGCTGCAAAACTGATACTGACTCAATCGATTTCACCGCCGAGTCCTCTGGATAATACAGGTCAAATCGAGGGCCTTTCAGAAGAAAGAAAGAAACAGTTAGCTAAAGATTTCGAATCGGTTCTTATCAACAAGCTGCTGGAGGAAATGAAAAACACTATCGGCGAGTGGGGCTTTGAGCAGGACGAGGCCAATAAGCAGATTCAGGGTATATTCACTTTATATCTGGCGCGTGATATTGCAAACAGCGGCGGTTTTGGATTCTGGAAAGATATATACCAGTTTTTTAACACCCTGGAGCAGGCAAAAGCAACACCTAAGCTACTGGATGAAAATGCATGAGGACAACAGAAGTTGAAATAGAGGATAAAATCGACGAGCTGCTGGTTGTTCTCGATGAGGATATTCGGCATATAGAAGAGAGTTTACTGCTATTGAATGAGCTTCGCGGTTTTGTTGTCAAGCGCGACGAGACTTCTCTGGGCAAGCTGCTTGAGAGTATCCGGGCAGAATCCGACAGTTACGGAAAGAACGAATTACAACGGGAGTCTATACGAAAGGAATTGGCAGCGGTTTTGGGCTGCAGCATTGAGCAAATGACTTTGTCCGGACTTGAAGAGGTGCTTGGCGAGGACAAAAAAGCCCGGATAACAGAAAGGAAGTCCAAGTTAAAATTGCTGACCGAAGAACTTAGAAAAGAATATTCGAGCACAGTATTGCTTTTGGTTGACTGTGCCCGGTTTAACAGTCTGCTTTTGAAGAGTATTTTCGATTTTGGGAACTCGCCGACGGTTTACTACAATGCCGACGGCTCTACCAAACGGCAAAGAGATACGGCATTTGTAAATTTGCGGTCTTGAGAGAATATGTTTTAAATGGAGCTGAACGATGTCGAACTTCTCCATAGGTCTGAGCGGCCTTGATGCGGCCAGGAGTGCCCTTGAGATAATCGGTAATAACATTGCCAATGCCGCTACGCCTGGATACCACCGTCAAAGAATAGAACTCAACGCGGCTTATGCTTCCCAATATGGTGATGTTTTGCTGGGAGGAGGTGTTGATGTTGAGGGCATTACAAGAATAATGGACTCTCTTCTGGAGCAGGAAATTCTTCGCCAGCGGTCGATGTTGGAGCATGTTTCCCAGGAATTTAGCACGATGCGCACTGTTGAGAGTACGTTTGGAGAGCTTTCGACGAAAGACAGCGGCCTGAACGCGGCAATAGACGATTTTTTCAATGCGTTAAGCGACCTGAGCGCAAATCCCGAAGGTATTGTCTGGCAAAACCAGGCTATAAGCGCCGCTGAAGCAATGGCAAGTCAGTTCAGAGCGTTAGGAAGCTTTCTGACCACGCTGGAAACTGAAATTACTTTGGAAGCTGAAAATTGTATCGAGCAGATTAACACTCTGATAAGTAATATTGCTGAACTCAATGACAGCATAAAAAGAATAGAAGTAAGCGGTGCAAGTGCCAATAATTTAAAAGACCAGAGAGACCAGTGTATAACTGAACTATCTGAATTAATTGGCGTCCAAACCCTGGAAAGAGAATATGGAGTGGTTGACGTTACCGTTGGCGGAATACCGGCGGTTATGGGCTCTTCTTATAATGAGTTGGCGGTTGGTTTGAATCAGCAAAGTGAACTGGGCGTCACCATCTCCGGGGCGTACAATTACGATTCGTATGTTGAGGGTGGGTGGCTCGGCGGGCTGCTGTCGTTGAAGAACTCACTTATCAGCGATGTTCACAGCGACCTGGATGATTTGGCAAAAGCAATAATACAGCAGGTAAATCAATACCATGTTCAGGGAGTGGGCTCGGAAGGTTCATTTACCGAGTTGACCGGCTGGAGGATGGCGGATGAGGATTTGGCCGATTTCGAAACAACTGTAACAGACGGCAAAATATATATAAGAATTACCAATACCAGCACTGAAGCAGTAACCCGAAATGAAATTGATGTGGATGTGTCAGACGATTCATTAAGCGATATAGCTACAGCTATTTTGGCGTTTACCGGCCTGACGGCTTCGGTGCAGGATTCAAAGCTGTATATTCAGGCCGACAGTAATTATGAATTTGACTTTCTGCCCGGAGTTTTATCAGAGCCGACAGCAAATAATCTTACAGGAGGCTCTGTGCCGGATGTGTCTATATCAGGTATCTATACCGGTTCGTCAAACCAGACTTACACGTGTACAGTTGTGGGCGATGGTGATGTTGGTATTGACAGCTCTCTGCAAATTCAGGTTAAAAATGGCAATGATGAGGTTGTTAAGACAGTTAACGTCGGCGCCGGTTATGCGGCAGGGGAGACTTTGAGCATAGGTGACGGCCTTTATATTTCAATCGGGACTGGGACACTCAATGACACCGAGACCTTTACTATTGAAGCGCTTGGAAACTCGGATACTTCGGGAGTGTTGGCAGCAGTGGGCGCTAATACATTCTTTTTTGGGGGCGATGCTTCGGAGATGGCGGTCTGTTCGGATATTACGGCGACACCAGGGCGGATAGCAACGGCCCTGGGAGCAGAGATGAACGACAACACCAATATTGTGCGGATGGCTGAATTGAAAGACCAGACAATCAGCAGCTTGAATTCTCAAACGCCCGGAGAGTTTTATCGTCAGCTCGTTACAAATGTTGGTGAACAGCTTTTTATTAAGCAAATGCGTCAGGACAACCTTGAGGGAATTGTGCAAAACCTTGCCAATCAGCAAACCGAAATCAGCGGGGTTGACATCAATGAGCAAGCCGCCCAAATGCTGGTTTTCGAACAAATGTTTCAGGCGATGGCCAAATATCTAAACACAGTCCAATCGTCGATATCGAGCCTTATGGAAATACTTTAATGGGAAGAATTTAATCGGGATGTTTCAATGGCCGGAACACTGAACAACGTGTACAATAATGTTAACTTCGCATTGAATTTGCATTTTGAGACGATGGCACGTTTGCAGGAACAGATATCCACCGGTTCGCGAATAAACCGGCCATCAGATGACCCTTCTGCAGCGTATCGGGTTTTAGGTCTCAATTCTCAGGAAAGGTTGCTGGAGAATTATATAGATAATCTCTCGGGCGTCATGGACACGCTGGGAATTTGTTACAGTGTTATTCAGGGCGATAGCGGTATAATATCATCTCTTACCAAGGCAAAAACATCTGTAAGTCAGGTTATGAGCGGCTCCTATGGAGAGAGCGAACGGGGAATCATCGCAGAAGGAATCGACGAGATTTTAGAGCAGGTGGTTATGCTGGCCAATACCAAACACGGTAGCCAATATATCTTTGGTGGAAGCGATACGGACTCGGCCCCTTATGTTGTGGAGCGAACCGATGGAAGGATAACCAGTGTGACTTATCAGGGCAGTAGTGCAGCCCGAAATATAGAAGTGGCTGATGGGGTCGAGGCCGCGGCTTTTATGGTGGGTGATGACATCTTTAGTTCGGACAACCGCAGCGACCCGGTTCTTATTGGTAATACCGGCGCTGCCGCCGGCTCGGGGACATCGAGCATCAGGGGTTATATCTGGCTTGAAATAACGCAACCTGGAGGCCCTGGTACTGATTACAGATTGTCGATTGATGACGACCCGACGAGCTTTGTTGATGTAACCGTTCCGCCGGGTTCTGCTAATACGATGGTGACCAATGTCGATACAGGCAAGGTCTTGTATGTTGACACCACCGGAATAACCGCTACGGGAGTCGAACTGGTCAGTGTAGCCGGAACTCATGACCTATTCAACACACTAATTACCATCCGGGACATATTTGAGAATGCGCAAGGACTTTCCGATGACCAGTTGGCTGTGCTACGAGATAATTCATTGGAGGCATTGGACGAGATAAACAATACTCTGATACAAGCTGAAGTTTCCATAGGGTCAAAAATCGGATTTCTGGATGACCTCAGACAGAATTTAGAGGACATAAACTTTAACACCGAGGAAGAAACGATTCGTTTGGAGGAGGCAGACATTGCGCAGGTTGCTATAGACCTTTCGCGCCAGGAGGTGCTGTACCAGATGTCGCTGGCTGTTGCAGGCAGAATTATGTCTATGTCACTGCTGGATTTTATTTAGACGGCAGAAAAGGCCAAAATTCAAAGGCCTCAAAAAATGATTTTTCAAACAGTGCAAATGGCTGATATTTATACACATTTTGATTCAGTGCCTTCGAAAGTGCTGATTTCTGCTTATCAAGACCTATTCTGTCCGGCGGCACGGGATTTGCACATTGGCTGTTCTGTGCTGGAAGTACCCGGAAAAGTAAGAAGGTTGCGATGGACATAACAAAACAAAACAGTATTGAAGAGCACGACCCGGCCCAACATTATGAACTTTTGCGCGAGCTTGGCGATTGTTACACCTCCGTTGGTGAATTCGCCCAGGCGCAGCGCTGCTATGAGAAGGCGGCCGTTTTAGGTCCGGATGAACCGGAGCCTTATATCGGGATTGGTGCAGCCGCTTTGGAAAAAGGGCTTCTTGAAGAAGCTGAGACGGCCTTTATGGTTGCCCGCCGGCTGGATATCAACTGTGCCGGTGCTTATGCCGGCCTGGCTATGGTCGCACAGGCAACAGGTCGATACAAACAGGGATTCGAGATGTATTTAAAATGTCTGGAACTGGATACCGACAACCTGACTGCTCTTTTAGGGCTGTTCCAGACATCCTGTCAGATGGGCTCATTCGCAAAGGTCATTCACTACCTGGAGGTCTATTTGAATATGCACCCGCAAGACACCTCTGTTATGTTTTCTTTGGCGGTGCTGTATATGAAAGAAGGGGGATTTAAAGAATCCAAAAAAATCCTGATGGATGTTTTGGCCCTGGACGAAGGTCACAAAGATGCAGCTAATCTTCTCGAAGAAGTTGAACATAATTTAGCCCAGATAAAGCAGCAGGGGGTCAGCGTTAGATGAATACGAACGAAGCAAACAACGGTGACGGCACAAACGTATCCGGATTGTCATCGAAACTGGATGAGCTGGAGAAACTGCTGGCAAGGCAGATAGAACTGGCTCGCAAAAGTAATTACCGTGCTGTTGAAGTATTGGCACAGCAGGCTGGCACGCTCGCAGAAGAAATTACAGCAGCGAAGGAATTTGAACGGGACCAGTTTATTGAGCATCGAGAGCGTTTGGCAAAATTATACAGTGAGTTGATACTCATAGTTGCAGCCCAGAAAGATAAGCTCGGCACACAACTAAGCATGGTCAGGAGCGGGAGAAAGACCCTCGAGGCATATCGCAGTACCACTTAATTGAGATAATTCAGCCGGATGCAGCGAGGAAAAATATTTTTTATCGGAAGATTTTTTATAAAGACAAGGCCCAATAATATCGGCGATTAGCACGGTTGGCGGCGTTTTCAACCCAATAAGATATGGTGAATCATGCCCAAACAGGCTCGCCGCAGTGCGTGAACCGACCTGAGACTTCAGGTTTAGGGTATTGTTGCCGACAATAAAAGTAAGGGCTATAGAAGAAAGTGAATCTGTCAGAAACAGGGCGTAACGAAAGCAGGGGTTAGGAGTCAGTTTATGGCCGACTTAAGACTTCCCGGTTTGATGACGGGTATTGATACGACTGAGCTTGTTACACAGCTTATGATAGTCAATAGCCGAAGGCTTGCCACATATCAGGTACAAAAAATTGACTATGAAAAACAAGCCACTGCACTTGACGAACTGCGGGCCAAAGTAAAGAGCCTGGATACTGCAGTGGGCAAGCTTTCCGACGCCGACGATTTAGAGACTTATAACACAAGTTCGAGTGATACCGACAGACTAACTGTTAGCACATCGTCGGATGCAAATCCAGGTTCTCATTCGATAGAAATAAACCAGTTGGCGACAACCGAAACGTGGATACATAACAATTCCAGTTTTGATTTTGAGACGGATTATGTATGGACGGATGTGGCGGATAACGGCGTTTTTATTTTTTCGTATAACAATAAGGAATGTATCATAAATACTGTGAGGAATGAAACCACGCTGGAAGATATGGTCAACCTGATAAACGATTCCCCTGACAATCCCGGTGTTACGGCCAGTTTGCTGTACCAGGGAGGTAAATATCATTTAATGTTGAGCGGCCGGGAGAGCGGCGAAGATTACCAAATCTCCATCAATACAAGCAGCACTGAGGTATGGCAAGCGGATTCGGCTTTGACACTGGAATCAGATAATACTCAAAATGCTTCTTTGACTACCAAAATTACGGAACTTTATCAATTTGGAGGAGCAGCTCTTGAAGGCGGCGAAGTTATAGAAATAACCGGCACAAACCGTGACGGTACTTCGATAGCTCAGGTAGATTTAAGTCTTAACGCAAACACAACTATTGACCACCTTATTCTGAGAATTAACGAGGCATTCGACGGGATTGGCAAAGCAACTTTTGAGGACGGTAAAATTGTTCTGACTGACCTTTACTCCGGTGCGAGCGATATTTCGATTGATTTGACGTACAACGCCAACGGCTCAGCAGCGACTTTGACTTTGCCGAATATGGCCTTTTCAAAAGAGGGCGGCGCCACAGTTGCAGATACTCCAAATTTGGCACCGGCCGATTTTGCTGAAACTCAGGACGCCCAGAGTTCAAAGATTAAAATAGACGGGTATCCTTCCAACACGGATACCGAGGTGCAAACACTGACTCTTGATGCAGTGGCGGACGGCGGCTCTTTCACTTTGAGTTTTGGCGGTGAAGCAACCGATTCCATTGATTATACTGACACCATCGGCACTATTCAAACCAAGCTTAATGCCTTGGACAGCATTACATCCGTTGGGGGTGTAACGGTGGGTGGCACCGCCTTGAATGTGGCTGGTGTTACGACATTTACATTTCTCAGTACTGCAGGTGATGTAAGCATGATTTCGATCGATGCCGGCAGTCTGACAGGCCCGACTACCACCGAGATTGCAGAGACGACAAAAGGTAATGATGGCTGGATAAACAGAAACAGCAACAGTATCAACGACGCTCTAAGCGGAGTAACACTGAATCTTCACGATGTTACCGAAGTGGATGAATCGGTTGAAATAACTCTCAGTAGAAACACCACTGCGGTTCTTGCAAAAGTCCAGGGTATGATTAGTGCCTATAACGAATTAGTAACTTTTTTAGAGGAAAACACCGAGTACAATGTCGAAACCAAACAAATGGGCATATTGAGCAGAGATATTGCGGTTTCCCTTATTGAGTCTCAGGCGAGCAATTCGTTTATTGGCATAATTGACGGTTTTGACGACACGATAGACAGTTTCGTTCAGGTTAGTGACATAGGTCTTTCTTTTGATGGTCAGGGGCAGATGGAGCTGGATACGGATGATTTCAATGACGCAATTGCTGAAGATTTTACCGGTGTTCTTGAATTGCTTGGTGCTACAAAATCCGGTAACAGCGATAGTGATATTATCGATTTTTACGCTGCCAGCGATCAGTATACGACCGCCGGTACTTATGATGTCGAGGTAGTTGTAAGTGGCGGACTAATAGACAGTGCCAAAATAAAACTCACATCGGAGTCAACCTGGCGTGATGCGGAAAACTGGACCGGCAATCTTGTAACATTCAACAGTGATTTCGATGATAACGGGTACCCGTTATACCCTGAGAATAGTCTTCAGCTTACCGTGGATTTGAGTACGGATGATACTTTTACGGCCACGGTCAGGGTCAAGCAGGGCGTTGCAGGGTCGCTGGAAGATTTGCTTGACACAATACTGGAAGCTAACGGGCGTCTCGACATCAGCGCCGAGACCCTTGACGACAGGATAGAGCAAATGGAATCGACAATTGAAAGAGAGGAATCCCGCCTCGAAAACATAGAGGCAAGACTTGTCGCAAAGTTTGCCCGTCTTGAAAAGACGTTAACTTTATTACAGCAGCAGTCCAGCACGGTGAACATGCTGATGTCAAGTGTGCTGGATAATTTGTAAAAAGCAAATTGGCGGGGCCGATGAATCTGTTGCTAATCTTTTTTGCGTTTTCCTTATCTTACCTTCTATGCCGCAATCGATAAATCAGCGCCAGCACTTCCGCCACCGCTACGTATAAGTTCTGCGGTATTGGATTGTTGATTTCGACGGTTGAGAATATGGTTCTGGCCAGCTCCGGTCTTCTTATAACCGGCACTCCGTAAGCGCGTGCGATTTCTCTTATTTTTTCCGCCAGAAGCCCTGCACCCTTGGCAACAACGACGGGTGAGTCCATCTCGCCGGCTTCGTAACGCAGCGCAACAGCCACGTGCGTCGGGTTTACGAGCACCACGTTTGCCTTTGGCACTTCCTGGAGCATACGCTTTTTGGCCATCTCTATCTGAATTCTGCGGATTCGACCTTTGACTTGCGGCGAGCCGTAGGTTTCCTTATGGTCTTCTTTAAGTTCCTGGCGGGTCATCTTCAGGTCATGGATGTATTTCCATCTCTGGTAAAAAACGTCTATTGTTGCGATGACCAGCAGTGCAATACAAATACGTATGCACAGACCGAGTATTATCTTTGCGGTAGCTGTCATTATTTGTGTTGACCAGGCCCATCGAAGTGCAGCGAGGTCATCGAGTTTACCGCGAAGATACACCCAGACGATAATTGAAATGAAAAGTAATTTTGCAATTGATATACAAAGGCGTACCGCAGAGCGGCCGTTTATAAGCTTTTGGAATCCCTCCACTGGATTTATCGCGTTTAATTTCAGGTTTACCGCCTGAGGTGCGAAATTAAGACCGCCTACAGCAACGCAGGCCAGCACCGAGCCGGCGGTAAGTACCGCGAAAACGGGGAAGGTAATAAGTAAAAAATCGACAATCTTTGTGTTGATGAACTTTATAAACGTTCCGCTATCGGTAAAGATGCCCGATTCACACAACATACCCTGTTTCATTTGCACGGCCAGCCGGTTCATTATTACAGGTGCCATTAAAGCCAGCATAAGTACCAGTACGACAACCGATACTGCCGAAGGCAGTTCCTGGCTTTGCGGGACCTGTCCCTTTTCTCTGGCTTTTCGCAGCTTCCTTGGGGAGGGCTGTTCTGTTTTTTCTGCAGCTGGTTTTTCTGGCATAGTTTGTTTCTGCTAAAAAATAAAAAATGTAAGCCAAAAACAGATTGTTAAATTTAATGCTGTGGTTTCGAGCTACAAAGGCAGCAACCTGCCCATCCAGTCAGCAAATTCAGCCACGAACCCGTTAACAAACGGCAAAAATACCGTTACCATTAACAGTCCCAGTCCAACACGTAACGGCAGGCTGATGAAGAGTATATTCATTTCCGGAACAACGCGCGCCAGCACAGCTAAAACGACCATCAAGGCCATAAAAGCGGCCAGCATCGGTGCGGCGAGTCTCAGGCCGGCTATTAACATTGTTGAGCCGGCTTCAATTACACCGCCCGCTAAAACGGGAATTGTTGGAATAGTGCCGGCTGGAAAGGTTTCGTAACTTCTGGAAATAATCAGCAAAAACATATGATGGCCGTTGGCGCTTAGAAAAAGGATTATAAATATCATTTCAAGCAGCATTCCCATCGGCTGTGACCTTTCGCCGGTCAGCGGGTCGAGAATTTGGGCCATCGCCATACCCATTTGACGTTCGATGATGCGGCCGGCGAGTTTGACCGCGGAAAATACAATAGTAACAACCACTCCGAGGGCCAGGCCGTAAGTGGCCTCATTGGCTAAGAGCAAAATCGCTTCCATCACTGAAGTGCCGCTGCCCTTAAGGGCTGAAGGGCTTATCATCGAAAAGAAAACGGCCAGCAGCATAGTTGTTGCAACCTTGATTCTTACCGGAATGCTTTTCCAGCCGAGGACGGGAATCACCAGAACAAACGTGGATATCCTTGTCAGCACCAGCACAAAACCAAGTAATTTTTCAACCATTAGTTCCATAAATCAGCGCCCAATGTTCTGGATATGGCTGAAAATCTCGTTGGTAAATCGGAGCATTACCTGCAGCATCCACCCGCTGGAAAGTATTATAACTGCGCCCACAGCCAACAGCTTGGGCACTATCGTTAACGTCATATCGCGTATGGAGGTTACCGCCTGGAGCAAGGTGACCACTAATCCGACCATCATGCAGGTCAGCAGAATAGGGGCGGACAAAATCAAGACTGTTTCGAGTGCGTTTCGGCCGAGATAAAGAGCAAAAGTACTGTCCATTAGTCAAATTCCCGAAAAAAGTTAATCACCTTATTGAAAACCCATAGTAAGGCTTTTGGCCAGCAGCCCCCACCCATCGACAACGATGAATAATATCAGCTTGAAGGGCAGTGAAATCATCACGGGCGGCAGCATCATCATACCGGCACTCAGCAGGACACTTGCAACAATCATATCTATAACTAAAAATGGGATAAACAAAAGGCAGCCTATCTCAAATGCTGTTCGAAACTCACTGATAATAAATGCCGGTATTACTATATGCAGTCCGATGTCCATCGGTCCGGTCGGCGGCTCTATCTTTGCCATCTGTACAAAAAGGGTCAGGTCCGATTCTCTGCACTGACGCAGCATAAATTCTTTGATGGTATCGCAGGCCCGTGCACCGGCTGTTTCAAAGTTAATATCATTTGCAATATACGGCTGGATGGAGTTCACGTTGAGATTTTCAAAAGTAGGGGCCATTGTGTACAGAGTCAGAAACAACGCCAGACCAATAATGGCAATGGTGGGCGGTATGGTTTGAGTTGTCAGTGCCCGGCGAACGAATGCCAAAACGATAACTATCCGCGTAAAGGATGTCATCATTACCAAAAGACTCGGAAGTATCGCAAGGCCGCTAAAGATGATTACAAGTTTTACCGGTGTCGACCAGTCTCGTCCTTCAGAGGCATCGGCGGTGGCTTTATCGACAACCGTCATTAAATCAGCAATGCTTGGGACGGTATTTGTTGCTGTCGCTGCCGATGGAACGCCGCCCGCCTGGCCAAAAGACAAATCAGCCGTTGCTAAAACGACAAATGTCAAAAAAAGTATTCTAATAAACTTACCTGTCATCTTAAATCCAAAATTGTTATTCGTTTTTGGTTGTTGATAAATCCGTTTCATACAGGGCGTCGGTTAAATCAGCCAGCTTAGTGATACTCTCGGTGGTGCTGCCTATAAGCAGTTCTCTGTTACCCGCTTTGACCAGATGTACTGCTTTGCGCGGCCCGATGTGCACTGTCTCGATAATGCGAATCTTCTTGCCCGGCAGGTTGCTGATTCTGGCTCCATACCTTTTTGAAATGTAAATCGCTGCGGCTCCCAGAACGACAACAAGCAGAACTGAAAACATCATTTTGAAAAACAACTCCCGCGTGCCGGCTTCCTCAGTGGGCATTATGGAAGAGTTGGCATCTTTGGCGAAGAAAGTATCAGAATTATCAAAAAGCGGTTTCGTTGGCTCGATGGCGAGTGATTGTCCCGGGCATAACACCAGCGCAGCGACGCCTAATGTCAGCGCCGCCCAAACTGTAACGATTTTTTTCCTCTGTTCTGCCACGCTATAAAACACACCTGATAAACCGTTTGACTGTTTGTTCAGCAAATGACGTGCCGAAACTCCAAAACGGTGATAATGCGACTTAAAGGGCGGCTTTAGCACAGAAATAATGGAATAATCGGACACATTGTTGAAAAACTTGACACCGACCGAAATCTAATCTTTTGTTCGAAGCACAGCGATTAAGATTTGCGATTGTTCGGAAACGAAGCTGTTTCTGTCCACCCAATCGCCTCCTGTCCCCGCCCCCCACGAATAAACAGGCCAATCGTAGTAAGAGGGCATAGTCTTTTTCAAAAAGTCGGCAACCGCGCGGGCGCGCCTGGCCGAGACTATCCATCGATCTTTGTCGGTTCTTTCTTCGCCGGCTAATCCGAGTACACACAGCTTGATGGTCTTGAAATCAGGGTCCTTTTGAAGGTCGGCGGAAAACCTGTTCAAAAACCCCTCTGACGATTTGCTCAGTTTGGCATCACCTGCTGGAAACCTGATACCGGTTATTTGAAAATCGGTTTTTTTGGAAACTAATTGAGAAACTATAGACCTCATAGAGTCATCCACTTCCTTAAAAATCCGTCGGACATTCTCTTCCATTACGTCTATGTTTCTGTCGTCGGAGACCTCATCGGATTTGTTAATGTGATATCTTATCTTAAAATGGCCGAAATCAGGTCTTTGAATCCTGCCTGTAAGCATTCCAAGCCCAAATCCGCTCAATGACTCCAGAAATGAATCTCTGCCGGCCATAAAGAGTTCCGGGCTCTGTGTACTCGCCAGACTCAGCAGCATCACAAAAAATGTCAGAAGCAGCGTTACCATATCTGAAAACGTAACGATGTACGCAGGGACGTTAGGCCCGCCTTCCTCTGCTGTTGCTTTGCGTTCTCGACTCAATTATAAATACTCCATTCCAGTAAAACGATTTCAAGCATGCGTTCGCCCTGGCTTTGTTCCTGTTTCGACGGGACGCCTTTAATACTTTGTTGAGCGCCGGCTTCAGCCAAAGTGCTTGTTGCCGTGATGCTGAACCGCTTTTTATCAACGCCTTGTCTTGTTGTAAGATACTCCATCACCGCCCATGCACGCCGCAAACCGAACTGTTTATTTTCCTGTTCACTGTCTCTGCTGTTTTCACTGATGACTACCCGGCCGGGCACTTCTTTTAAGAATTCCGCCATAAATGTCAGAGTATCGCGGCCTTCGGACGAGATAACGGCTCCTTTGCCCCAGAAAACTTCCTTTGATGACTTTAAAAATACTTTTCTGTTATAGAAATCTACAGGTTTCTTATCTTCCACGATATACTCTTCGTGTTCTTTAGCCAAAGTTGGATGCTCGCTGCCTTTGTCAAGTTCTTCTGTAGGTCTGACCTGCATCATCTCCAGCACGGCATCTCTGTTTGGCCTTTCCTCAGTACTGACCGCATCAAGAGCATCGCAGAAAACCACTTTCAGCCTGCTAAAAACTTTCTCATCGAAAGATGAAAAGCTCAAAAGGAGCACAAAGAAGGTCAGCAGAAGTGTCATACAATCGCTGAAGGTTACCATCCACTCCGGTGCACCGGCAGGCTCATCACTTTCGGTCTGTTTCCTCTGACGCGCCATTATATAGTGGCCTTTACTTCTACCCGCCTGCTCTTCGAGACAAACGCCTGTAGTTTTTCCCGGACAGAGGTTGGATTGTCACCTTGGGCGATAGCGCAGACGCCCTCGACTATCATTTCCATCGAAATGGTTTCTGCTTTGGAATAAATTCCAAGTTTACCCGCTAACGGGATAAAAATCAGATTTGCAGCAAATGCACCGTAAAAGGTGGTAAGCAGGGCTGTCGCCATACCCACACCAATCGAACTGGGGTCCTCTAAGTTTGCAAGCATCTGGACAAGGCCGATAAGCGTGCCAATCATACCAAAAGCAGGTGCCGCTGCACCCATAAACTCCAGTATCTTTTTGCCGGTGGAATGACGTTCCTGCAGATACTGTATCTCCAGCGACATCATATCGCGAATAGATTCGGAATCCTGTCCGTCAACAAGCATCTGCAGGCCCTTGATGAAAAATACGTCGCTTACATTGTGTATTTCCTGCTCCAAAGCTAGAGCACCGTCACGCCGATTGATAGCGGCATAGTTGACCATGTTCTGAATCAGTTCCGAGTGCGGCGGAATCTGCGTAATAATTGTTTTCTTGACTATTGAGAATATCCCCAAAAACTGCGGAAGGGAAAAATGTATAAGAGTCGCACAGAGCATTCCTCCTATGGTGATAGCCAGGGACGGCATATTTAAAAATATTCCGGCACCTGTACCACCTGAAAGGATGGCTCCAATAATGACTATTAAGCCGAAGATTATTCCTACTATTGTTGCGATGTCCATAGAATTAATCTTTCTCGACTACCTGTTTTAATTTCCGACACAAAACCGCTGCAAGCACTGGTTCGGTTTCAGCTATGGCGGCTATTAATTTAGCTTTCGTCCTGTCGGTCATATAGTTCAAAATCTTCACGGCGTCATCGAAATTTCTTTTGGTTTTGTCGCCTTGTATTTGACTCATATTTGTTAGTATTTTTGCCGCAGATGCAGGGTCCATCTTGTCATAAGCAGCTGCTATGTTCGTGAGGTTGGCCTTTTCAGCCTGGGCAATTTTAACCCTGCTGTTGAGCAATTTATCCTGCTCACTCTTGATGCCGGCAACGATGGAGGCAAGTTCGACACGTAGCTTATTGAGGTTTTCGATGTCCCCTTTTAACGCATCCTGAACTCTCTGCAATCTCTGTTCTCGCATTTCAAGGCTCGACAGTTTGCCGGCGTATTCCTGCATTTTTTCTCTGACCTCGTAAACGAGGTCTTTAAGTTGTTTTTCCGTCATTGTTTTTCTCTGCTTTGTAAAGGCATCGGCTTCGCCGTCTGTGCTTGTTGGTGCCGGCAGACCAATATCGGTTTGCCCGTCGGCGAGTTGTCCGGCCGCCTCGACAGCTGCCGGCTGCAGAATCGTTTTAGGCTTGGTAAGCCATCCGATGGCGAATGTCCCCACAAAAATTACAAGTCCAGCCGCCGCTGTGATTATTATTAGTTTCTTGCTCACTGTTTTGTCTCCAAATCAAACGGTTATTGGTTTCTTTTTACTCTCTGTGCTTAATTTGCTTCGTGCAAAAGAAATCGTGGCCCCTTCGTCCAGCTCTTTCTGCTCGAGTTTTTCCTGTTCCTTTATAAACTGCATTTTTGCCTCATCTCGCAATCTTTCGAGCCCTTCTTTGAATCGCTTGACTTTCAAAACCTCGGCTATTTTCTTTCTCTGCTGCGATTCCAGTTCGTTCATTTTATTTTTGAGCCGCTTAATCAGCTCATCAGTTGTCTCCGAGAACTTCAAAAATAATTCCTGCTCGCCCAGTCGCTTTTGAGGGCTTTTAACCGATATATCCGAAAGTAAGTCCTCTAATATTTTCTTCTGCATCAACAGTTGGCCGTGACTCTGAGCCAACTCTTCAGTCAGTCTGAATAATTCAGCTCTTTTTGTCTGTTCCTCTATTGTCTTTACGTCAAGGACACGCTGCAATCTCCATACAAATAGTTTCATTTATTTTTTTCAAGTATTGATATTTAACAGTTCATCCCACGACCGTGTGATAGCAATTAATTGCCTTACGGTTTCTTCAAATTTGGTTCTCTCGCGAACCGCCTGAATAAGAAAGTTGTTTATTTTGTCAATCAAAGATATTGCTCCGTCGATACGCCGGTTGCTGCCTGGCGAAAAGGCGCCGATGTTTATTAAATCTTCAGCATCAACATAAGTGGCGTATATTTCTTTGAGCTTCTGTGCGGCCAGCTTGTGCTCTTCGCTAATCACCACGGGCATCAGTCGGCTGATACTCGCCAAAATGTCCACGGCGGGATAATGTGACCTGTCAGACAGTTTTCTTGACAGGACGATGTGTCCATCCAGCAGGCTTTTGGCGCTGTCAGCCACGGGGTCAGTCAAATCGTCATTTTCAACAAGAACCGTTAGAATACCTGTTATGCTGCCGTTTTCAGAACATCCTAATCGTTCTATGAGTCTGGGCATCAGTGAAAAAACACTTGGGCAGTAGCCTTTTGTTGCCGGCGGCTCGCCGGCTGTAAGACCTATTTCACGCTGGGCCTGCGCAAAACGGGTAAGCGAGTCCATCAAAAAGAGAACTTTTCTGTTCTTGTCTCTGAAGTATTCGGCGATTGTAACGGCTACAAATGCCGCCTTCACCCGCTGAATCGGTGGCGAATCTGATGCTGCAACGATGACGACACTTCGTGACAGCCCTTCTTCCCCAAGGTCTTCTTCGAGGAACTCGCGGACCTCCCGGCCTCGTTCGCCTACCAGTGCAACAACATTAACATCTGCATCACTCGAATTTGCAATATCACCCATTAACACACTCTTGCCGACCCCGCTGCCGGAGAAAATACCTACCCGCTGTCCCTGCCCACAGGTCAACAGCCCATCTATTGACCGGATGCCTAAAGCCAGAGGCTTGGTAATTTTTTCCCTGCTCAAAGCTGGAGGGCTGCTCGTGTCCAACGCCTTCTTGTCCGTTCCTGCTAACGGGCCTTTATTATCGATAGGCTCTCCTAATCCATTAACCACTCTGCCTAAAATATCATCGCTTAGTGCAATATGGCGAAGAGCAGTGCGGGCCGTTACCACATCGCCCGGCGATATGCCGCCAATATTTTCCAACGGCAGCAGAATACGATGAGTGTTGCGAAAGCCCACCACTTCGGCCACCACTTTCCGTCCGTCGCAGATATGGATGGTACAAAGTTCACCCAGACCAACCGCAGGACCGTTGGATTCGACCGCCAGGCCCGAAACTCGCACCACACTGCCCCGGCAGTTAAATAAACTTACCTTGTGCAGTGCCGAGTGAAATTGCTCAAAATCGATTGTCCCTGCCGGCCGCTCGGCCACTTTGGTATTTTGCTCTTCCAGCGACTCACCATCAGACTGTTTCACTTCTGTTTCACTTACAGCCATAATTTATTTCGCCTTTTTTAGCGCTTCTGAAATCTGTTCCAGGTTCTTGTCAATCAGTGATTCGATTATTCCTTTCGGACTCTCCAGCACGCATTGTGCTCTGCCGATATTCGCATCAGCAACAAGTTTGACGCCGGCTAAGCCGCCGCTATCATCTTCCTGCTGCAGCTTTTGGCACTTGGCAAGGTCCTCGGGGTTCAAATGCAGCACCAAATCCTGATGAGAAGGAGAATTTTTGAGTGCTTCTTTGACGATTGGCTCTATCTCGTAATCCCCTTTGTCAACTTTTTGCATCAGTATTTTTCCGGCGATTTCCACCGATAGTTTAGCAATGTCTTCGTAGTGCTCGGCAAAGGCCTTATCATAGAATTGATTGAGCTTATTAACAATTTCCTGTAATGCCTGACGGGTCTGTGCAAGTGAGGTTTTTTCAGTCTCAAGCTGCTGGCTCAAAATTTGTTCGGTTTCTGCAGAAACGCTGCCGTTTTGTGTTTGCGGCTGCTCAGCATTCGTCGGTGAACTAACCGAACCGGAGGCAGACAATTCGCTGCCGATTTCACCGGGATGAACGCCCAAAATTTTCGCTGATGTAATCGGCCTGTCAATGCTGATTGTAAGGTTCTCAGACATTTTAATATTCTTCTATAAATGTCAGCTCACCTGCCGCATTCTTTTGACGAAAAATCCGGACAATTGCTTCCCTGGCCTGCTTAATATCTTCTTTAGCCGGAGGCGACATTAGTGACATTTCCTCATCTAAAGCAGCAGCCGCTCGTTCGGAGATGTTGGATTTAATTTTTTCAATGGTTGCTTCACCTGCGCCGGCCAACGCAAGTGCCAGTTTTTTTACATCGATTTGGCGCAGCACCTCCTGCAGAGACCGGTTGGTCAGTTGTGTAATGTCCTCCCAGACTATCATCAAACTGCTTACCATTTTGGCGGCCTGCTCATCTTTTTCCTGTATAGCACCGAGCAGACCGCCCCGAAGCTCTTTGCCGAGGTTTCGTAAAATTACAGCCACTTTACGCAATGACTGTTTAGGTTGGCTTTGCATAGTGCCGGCTGTACCACTTGCAGCAGCCTCAATACGTTTACAAACCCTCTGGATTATTCGTTCCTTTGCTTCGGGCGTTATTGATTCGGAGCCGGCCATCCTGCTGATGGCGCTGAGCCGGACTCCTTCGCCGAGAAGACCGATGACCTCTGAGCTTTTCCGGGCGGGAAGTTCCGATAAAACTATCGCAACAACCTGGGGATGTTCGTTTTCCAGAACAGATGCTATTGTATCCGAGCCGGCGGAACGAACGTTTATAAAGGGGGCACGCTTCTGCAGTAAATTCTCTATCTGTGTTTGAATTTCCTGTGCCTTCTGCTGACCTACCGTGTTTTCCAGCATCTCTTTGAGAAAAGTCTTAAGATGAAATTCTGAGCCGGTTTGCAGACAGTTACAGAACTGACGCACGAGTTCAATGCTTTGTTTACTGTTGCGCTTCCCTGCTGCATCCAGGTAGGCCACTTCCAAAGCCAGTTCCTGAACCGCTTTTGGAGCAAGTCCTTTGACCATCTCAGCGGCTGTAGAGGCATCGAGGCTCATTAACAACATTGCTGCTTTCTGCTTGCCCGTTAACAACATTTTTACGTCCCAAACTTAGTATCTCGAAATTTGCATTATGTGATGCCTGCTGCGCTTCATGGATGTTTTTCATTAGGTCTTTTCTTCGAGCCAACTGGAGAACAACTGTTTGACCTGGTCGGGGTCACTCTGCAGGGCACCTGCAATCTGTTTACGCAGCACCAGTGGTTCGGCGTTCTCGATTGATTCGCCGATAAGACCTGCAGCCGTTGCGCCTTCGGGCAGCTCTCCTGCCGCAGCACCGGAGCCCGCCTTTTTCTTTGCGCCGCTGAATATCTTTAAGACAAAAAGTGCACAAACAGCCATAATCCCTAAAGATGCCTGCCGGGCAATTGCGACAATATTAAGCCCGCCGGATGGCTCTTCAGCAAGCAGAGATTCGTCCGGACGGCGAAATTTGACAGGAACTACTTTAAGAGAGTCAGTTGCTTTTAGACCAAGTGCATTTTTAATTATATCTTCCACATCCGACTGCTGCATTATCATTGAAGCTGTGCCTTCGGATTCATTGGCGTCAGCAGGCCATAAATCCACAAAAGCCGCCACAGAAAGGGATTGTATTTCACCAGGCAAATCAACTTTCTGTTCTACGGTTTTGCCAACTATATATTCGGTTTTGATTGTTTCATCTTTCTTTTGACCGCCTGATATCGGTCCCTTACCCTCGGCACCGGCTATGTCACTTTCCGTTTCTGAACCACTTTTGATTTCTTCTTTTGCAGTTACTTTGGTGGTTGGGTCATATGTTTCCATAACGGTATTAGTGCTGTTCATATCAATAACGGCACTGACCTTTACCGTTGCCCGGCCGGGCCCTAAAACAGTGGTAAGCATATCTTCGACCTTGTTCTCCAGATTACGTTCCACTCTTTCCCTGTAGTCGGCGACGTTACCGGCTCCGTTGTCCGTAGCCTGGTCCGATTCACTGGTGAGAAGCCGGCCGTGGCTGTCTATTACGGTAATATTTTCGGCCTTGAGCCCCTCAACGCTGCCGGCCACAAGGTGTGTGATTGCTGCTATATTCTGGCCGGTTAATCGCTGGCCAGGCCTTAATCGAATAGCCACAGATGCTGTAACTCCTCCCGTTTGAGAGCTAAATAAAGTTTGTTTGGCGCTTACTATGTGGATTCTTGCGTATACCACACCTTCTATCATCTGGATACTCTTGGCAAGTTCGTCCTCTAATGCTCGTTTGAGATTGACGTTTTGAACAAACGGGCTTGTGCCGATTTTTGCATCGTCGAAGATTTTATACCCTCCCTGCGCACCTGCAGGAAGCCCCTCTTTTGCCATATCCAGCCGAAGCTGATAGACTTTCTCCTTCGGGACAAAGATAGTCGTTCCGCCGTTTCGCAATTCGTAAGCGACGTTCTTTTCACTGATTTTTTCTGTGATTTTGGATGCCTCTTCCGGGTCGAGGTCCTGATAGAGCAGTCTCATATCGGGTTTGGTGGCCCAGTGCAGCAGCAGCCCGGCGATAATGACAAAGGTCAGCATAATGGTTATTAACAACGCCCGCTGCACCAGGCTTACATTTTGCCAGATTGCCTTTATCCTCTCGAAAAAGTTCATTGGGTCCCTTGTAATTTATTTAATCGCTGTTTACTGTTTGATTATTCTTCGTACCTTTTAATAATCGATAATTGTTTACAATGGCATATTCATAGTTTGTTTGTAGGCTTCGATGAGCTTGTTTCTGACACCGACAAGAACTTTGAAACTCATATCGGCTTTGGCCACCGCAGAAACAACTGATGTAATGTCTTCATTTTTACCGCTCAATAAGTCCTTGATGGACACATCCGATGACTGTTGAAGCTCATCTACTTTGGAGATATATTTCTCGACGGCCTTGACCGTATCGGCAAAGTCCGACTTCTTACCCTCTGTATTGTTCAGGTTCACCGTTGGGTTATTGATATTGGCGGGCATCGAGCTTACATTGGCATTTATGTTAATCATCTTTTTATTCCTTGCTTATCTGAGTAATTCGAGAGTGGTTTCAATCATTTGCTGATAACGTTTCAGAATTGCTGTATTAGCCTGATATGCTCTTGTTGCAACAGTCAGATTAATCAGTTCCTTCGGCAGATTTACATTTGGCATTAACACATAGCCGCTTTCATCTGCATCAGGATGACCGGGGTTCCAATCCTGTTTAAAATCGCTCATATCTTTCATCACTTCGCCCAGACTGACGCCGCTGATATCATCGTCGTCCGCTTCGAATATCGCTTCGAGTCTGCGGTAGGGTTGACCTTTGCCTGCGTTGGTTGTACGGGCGTTGGCGACATTCGACGAGATTACTTCCATATTTTTGCTCTGTGCCCGCATACCCGAAACTGCTATGTCTATAGGACCGAATGTGTTATTAACTTCCATTTTTGTTGCCACTTTCTAAAATTCTCACAGCATTTGTTTATGCTCTGCCTTTGACTACAGGTTGTTTACTTTACGTTTATTGCTGTTTCTATCTGGGCATATTTTTTGTTGAGCAGCCGAACGTATGCCTTGTGGCGAAGAGTATTTTTGACCATCTCGCCAACTTCCGCCTCCAAATTGACGTCATTACCATTTGCGTTGACTTTTGTCGTGTTGGGCTGATAAATCTTCGGCTCAATCTCACCTAAATCAGCCGACCCGGACGAATCCAGCGCTTTGGCAAGTAATTCTTTGAACTTGACATCAATCCTGCGATATCCCGGCGTCTCAAGGTTGGCGATGTTATTGGCAATCGCCTGTTGACGCAGCCCTTCGGCCTTTATGCCCGACTCGAGAAAATCCATTATGTTACTTATTTTGGACATCTTTGCTCTCTGTTCTAACCGTACAAACTTCGTCCGCTGAGCAAAGATAGCAATAATCGTGCCAGATATTCGAGACCGGCAATTTTCAAACCATTTACCGCCTGTTTCCACCCAAAAACCGCCTAAAATACTGTTAATCACAAAAATTTAGGTTCGCCGCATCAGCATTGGCGTCAGGATTCTATACAAACAGATGGGTTTTTTTACATCTCAAAAACACTGGACATCACACTTGCTTGGCCTCTTTCACCGCCGGATATTCAACGTCTTTTCGCCTGCACAATCTGCTCTTACCGGCAATTCTTTCCTGGCTTTAGGAGCATTTCTCCGCAGCTATAGCTAATATTACGATTTTTGTAATCAGCAGCAATCTTTTTATGTTCGTAACATCTCTAAAAATAAAGGGTTATGTATTTAAGACATTTTCACATCAGATACTGGCATAGCAGTTGCTCATAATTGGTTACGTTTATAGGTATTGTTGTATGAATATCAACCTAATGATAGACAATATGTTCGTGCCGAATGCAGGCGTCGGTCTGTCGCAATCAGCAGTTCCACCGCCAAAATTTTCCGAGCAATTTACACCCCCTTCAGCTGATAGCGTACCTTTCAATGATACCCCGCAAGCTAATGATACCCAACAAATTGCAACGGCCGATAATACCCCCGTTACAATTCCCGATGAGCCATCCGGCGAGCAGGCCCAGCAATTTAATTACACTCTTGGCAAAAAAATATCGACCGAAGCACCCCGGAAAGTTCAGGAGAACAGTGAATCGAGTACTAATGAAGGCCCAAACCCTGATGCGTCTTCTGTGAATAATATTGAGCAGCCCCTGCTGGCGCAAATAGCACAAAAATCAGCAATTTCAGATTTGATAACGGACAATCAACCTGCCATACAAGAAACCGTCAAGCCGGTAGCCGGCCGGCAACTTGCAGGGATGCTCGTTGAGTCAAATACTGAGCAGTTGCCTTATGTTGCCGGCCAGGCTGTAAAAACAATTAACAACAACTCCATTCTGACAACTCAACAGGCAAAACCGGCCCTCGAGACCGCCTCACCAGATTCTTCGAGCGGAGAGTTTGTCGCCAATATTCAATCCTTTAATGCTGCTGGTTCGCCCGAAAACGCACAAATAACATCAAATGGAATAATAATTACAGCAGCGAATCCTGCCGATGGTGAAAATGGCGGTGAATCAACGCTCGAAATACCCACCGGCAATGGCAAAGCTGCCGATGGCGAACTAACACCCGAATTACTCGCTGGCAATGACAAAGCTGCTGATGGCGAGCTAACGCCCGAAGTACTCACCGTAAGTGGCAAAGCTGCTGATGGCGAACTAACGCCCGAAATACTCGCCGCTCTTGGCAAAAACACTGATGGCCAACAGCCGGTTACAAATGACAGTCCAAATACCACCACCCAGACTAATATTTTCTCACTGCAAAGTGAACAACCCGTGCCCGAGGCAAGCAGCGGCGACAAAGCAGCCGTTACTGGCGAAAATATAATAATGCCGGACAAACCCGTAATCACCGATGGTCAGCAGACTTCTGTATCGCAGCAGGTTATCGGTGTCAATCCCCAGCCCCAGACAAACAGCGCAGCGGTGAATCCCCAATTGGCCAATAATGATGCATCAACAACCAATAACAATACCGAATCCGGCCTGAATAGCCAGATAACGACGGAATTATCGGATTCAAACGCTAAGGACTCTCAATCTACCGGCGACAGCTCCTCTGGCCAGTTTCTTCTCAAAGACTTAAACCCCCAGCAGGTCAATATTACCACAGGCCAAACGAAAGAAACCACCGACTCCGATTCAAATTTTGAGCAGACTATTTCGGTAAATAATATTCAGGCCGATATTGCAGAACAGGCCTCGAACCCGACTTTAGCCCAGGGAACTGACGGCAATCCCGACATAATCACAGATATCAGCGAACAGATTCAATCGGCTGTTTTACAAACTTCTTCACTCAGGGACGAAAAACAAATCACCATCCAGCTCAATCCGCCTGAACTTGGAAAAGTCAATATAAAATTCGAGCAGCAGGCTGATAAAATCACCGGCCTGCTGGAAGTTGATAAGCCGCAAACAAGAATAGAATTGCAGCAGGCGCTGCCCCAGATAGTAAGAAATCTCAATGACGCCGGAATTATGGTAAAAAGGCTGGAAGTTACATTGACCGGCGAACAGCAGCAGCAGGCACTGAAGGACCAGTCATTAACGTCCGGACAGCAGGACTTCTCCGGACAGCAGAATTCCGCAAATCCCGGCACTCAGGGCGATAACGAGCCCTATTATGAATGGATGGCAGGCAACCTTGAGGACGGCTACACAGGATTTGCTCAGCCGCAGGAAATGCTCGTTACCGGCAGTTCAATAAATATGCTCGCATAAAAATCCGGCTGCTGGTAATTGACTATATCCACCTATAGTGCTCACAATTGTAATCTCCCGCTTGTCGCGGCCAAATCTCTGGCCAAGCCGGATATTGTTCGTGGACAAGTACCTTTAAAACAATAAGTTACCATTAAATTTTATCGCACCGCCCCGCAAAATCTTTGCTGCCTCGCCAGTATGCTTTGAAAATAACTTTTCCGAAGTGAGTTTACCCTGAGTGAAAGAGTTTATACTGAGCGTAGTCGAAGTAAAGGGCCCTGCGCCCTCATCCCAATAATCAATAAAAAAACAAGCTCTGGCTTTGCCCGAGCTTTCCTTCTCACTTGCCCACTCGCGATGCTCGCTGGCTTTATTCTGTCAATTGCGAGGCCTGCAAAGCAGGCCGCGGCAATCTCAATCCCAATTACCTGCCCCGAACTCACTTTGGGTTGCCTCGCCAGCATGCGTTTGGTGGGCTATCTTGAAGCGGCTTAGGGCGAGAGAGTTGCCGTTAAAAAAAATGCGTTTATAGTATTTTGTTGACGGATTAGAAAATTTTGGGTAGTTTTAACCGCATATTTCACGGATTAACGCGGATAATTACACCAAGTTTTATTATTTGAAATAATAGTCAATTTTGAAGATGCTCTCGTTAGTGCAACATACAAGTTTTTAACATCAAAC
>Ga0180431_10000642_pt1 | contig 49821 bp, 36 predicted proteins | sample SS_ome_11_FD_132459 | JGI IMG/M metagenome (GOLD analysis project Ga0180431, IMG submission 132459) | Hypersaline lake sediment archaeal communities from the Salton Sea, California, USA - SS_1_MS_1 metaG | ecosystem: Environmental > Aquatic > Non-marine Saline and Alkaline > Hypersaline >... | reverse complement strand
TACTGCGACAGTCATCACCTACACGATAAGCGGCAGAGTGACAGAAGGAGGATCCGGACTGCAAAATGTAGTGATGAGCGGATTGCCTGGAGATCCGACAACGAATGCCACCGGGAATTATTCAGCCACAGTGGAGCATGGCTGGTCGGGGACAGTGACACCGACATTGGCCGGGTACACGTTTTCTCCAACAGACAGGACCTACAGCGATGTCACGAGTGATCAAACGGGTCAGAATTACACTGCGACAGTCATCACCTACACGATAAGCGGCACAGTCACAGAGGGCGGATCCGGACTACAAAATGTTGTGATGAACGGCTTGCCCGGGACTCCGTCAACGGATGGCAGCGGGAATTATTCAGCGACGGTGGAGCATGGCTGGTCGGGGACGGTGACACCGACAAAGGCCGGGTACACATTTTCTCCAACAGACAGGACCTACAGCAATGTCACGAGTGATAAGACAGGTGATAATTACGCTGCGACAATTATCACCTACACGATAAGCGGAACAGTCACAGAAGGAGGATCCGGGCTCCAGAATGTGGAAATGAGCGGCTTGCCTGGAGACCCGGTAACGGATGCCTCCGGAAATTACTCCGCCACAGTGGAGCATGGCTGGTCGGGGATAGTAACGCCGACAAAGGCGGGATACACATTTACTCCACCTAGCAAGGATTACAGCAATGTCACGAGTGATCAAACGGGCGAGGATTATGTGGGATCGACAGATTACACGATCAGCGGCAAAGTGACAGAAGGTGGAGTAGGACTTGTTGGGGTCACGATGAGCGGCTTGCCCGGAAGTCCGGTGACAGATAGCAACGGCGATTACAGTGGCACCGTGCCTTCAGACTGGTCAGGGACGGTGACGCCGACAAAGACTGATTACACGTTTTCTCCAACAGACAGGACCTACAGCAATGTTTTGAGTGATCAAACAGGTGAGAACTACACAGCATCGACAACCTACACGATAAGGGGCACAGTGACAGAGGAAGGGTCTGGACTGCAAGGTGTGGAGATGAGCGGATTACCCGGGGATCCGAAAACGAACGCCTCCGGGAATTATTCCGCCACCGTCGATTCAGATTGGTCAGGGACAGTGACGCCGACATTGGCCGGCTACACGTTTTCTCCAACAGACAGGTCTTACAGCAATGTTTTGAGCGATCAGATAGATCAGGACTATGATGCGACAGCCATCACCTACACGATAAGCGGAAGAGTCAGAGAAGATGGGGTCGGGCTTGAGGATGTGGTAATGAGCGGCTTGCCTGGAGATCCGAGTACCGATAGCAGTGGGAATTATTCAGCCACAGTTCCCTATGATTGGTCGGGGACAGTGACGCCGACCTTGGCCAGCCACACATTTTCTCCTCCGAGCAGGACCTATAGCAATGTTTTGAGTGATCAAACAGGTCAGAATTATACGGCAACGATCATCACGTTCACGATAAGCGGAAAAGTCACAGAAGGAGGATCCGGACTCCAGGGTGTTACGATGAGCGGATTACCCGGGAATCCGGCTACGAACGCCTCCGGGAACTATTCAGCCACAGTGGACTATGGCTGGTCCGGAACAGCTGTCCCAATAAAGTCGGGATATAATTTTTCTCCAATTAGTACCGGTTATAGCAATGTAACCAGCAATCAAACCGATAATTATACGGCAACTCTCAAAACCTACACGATCAGTGGTACAGTCGCAGATGGTGTGTCGCCCTTATCGGGAGTCGTCATCAACGGTCTGCCAGGCCCTCCGAAAACCAACAGCTCAGGAGTCTACGTTGCTACCGTTGATCATGGATTTTCCGGAACAGCAACGCCTTCACTGACCGGCTATGCATTCACGCCCGCAAATCGGTCGTATACGAATGTCACCGGAGATCAGGAGGACAAAAATTACACAGGCACCTTCAAGGAATTTTTCTCCAGCACCGATCTGATAACTGTTGAGGAAGAGGATTCCAACACATTCACAGTAACCCTCTCTTACAAGCCCGCATCTCCGGTCGCGGCAACCGTTAGCCAAGTGAGTGGTGATAGTGACATTACTGTCACTGGGGGGGCAACTTTGACCTTCAATTCGACAAATTGGAACAACCCCCATACAGTTGAGCTTTCAGCCGGGGATGATGTTGATATTGTGAATGGCGAGGCGACGATTCGAATCAGCGCCAGTGGAGTGGAGACCAAGAATATCACGGCAAGAGAGCTGGACAATGATACCCTCAATTTCGCCACCAGCCTTGATACCGTATTGGTACCTGAAGACGGAGAAGCCTCCTTTACCGTCTGGCTTACGGCCCAACCCACGGAAAACGTGAACGTGAAGATCAAGCATGTCAGCGGTGATCCGGATATCTCCGTAAAACCAGGATCCGAAGACCTCACTTTTACAACCACCAACTGGAATACACCGCAGCCGGTCGTCTTACAGGCGGTTGAAGATACCGATGTTAGTGACGGGAGTGCCATCATCCGCATTTCTGCAACTGGGATAAGCAATAAAGAGATAATTGCCAAAGAACAAGATAATGCTATTCTCAACGGCAACATAAGGATGACCTTGAGTTCAAAAGAGGGAACCTCCGGCAGCTCCGTTGATGTTCTCGTTAGGGTTTCAGACAATAAATCCGAGGTCAGTTCCTTCCGGTTTGATTTCATCTATGATAAATCAATATTTAAATTTAAAGGCGCATCGCCAGGGTCACTCACTTCGGATTGGAGTGAGCTTAAAACCAACAAAGATACTCCAGGCAGAATAAGAATTAGAGGAACCGTCGGAGGTGGTACTGTCATTTCCGCTTTAAGCAGCGGGAGTGTGATTACCCTAAAGCTTCAGGTGAAATGTCTCAATCTCTCAGAGGATACCAGCACCCAGCTTCAAACAAAAAATTATATCGACGATTTTACCGACTACTCTCCTGAACCAAACACCGCATTATTCAGTGTGAGACCCTGTAGTTTTCTGGGCGACATCGATGGGAATGGCAGAATAACAGCGGGTGATTCGCAAACAACCTTTGAAATATTTGTCGGAAGAATTCCTCCCAACTATTGCCAGCAGATAATGTCTGATGTCAATTGTGATGGGCGAACGACATCCGAGGATGCTCAGTGGATATTCGAACGATTTTTGAAACGTCGATCACTTCTTGCCTGCTGTGCTGAGGCCTCTTCAACAGCCCTCCCTGTTGAACAGACCAGAAAGAATGATTTCCTGCGAGCGGAAGAAGACACTCAGGAGACGCAAGCTCTGTTTGCTCTCGACACCATCAGTAAGCCGGGCGATATTGTTTCTATCCCCATCATTTTGAGTAGGCCTTATGGAGTCAGATCTTTTAGTTTCGACTTAGCTTATCCGGTTGAACTCCTGGAGTTTCTTGGCACTCGTTCATGCCTTTTGACGGAAGACTTCGTTTTTAGCTCCGCTTCAGAAATATCCAGGGGTGTAATTAGAGTTTCTGCTGAAAGCCAAACCCCAATCATGAGCGTCGATAAAGGGTCTATGGCTGTCATGGTCTTTCGGATTAAGAAAGGTGAAAACGCCCGATTGCCGCTAATCATTTTAAACCCGGGTGGGGATATCTTGACTGTGAAGATAAGGGAGGGTTTTTTCGCCCGGATTCAGGAGGATTGGCTGGATAATCGGTTCCTACGATTTGGGGATCCTGTTCACCGGCCCGATGGTACAGTAAGCGTTCCTGTTAAGGTCAGCAGTGCCTTCAACATGAAAGCCTTTGGAATGGAGCTGGAATTTTCTCATCAGAGCTTAACTTTTGTGTCTGTGGAAAAGTCAAAATTGACTGAAGATTTTATCGCTGTAGATGGGGCTGAGATAGAGCCCGGTCTTATCCGAGTCGGAGGATACGGAATGTCCGCCATTCAAGATCTAAACCCAGGGACGCTTTTCAATGTGATCTTCACGGTCCCTGTAGGAATGGCAGAAATAGAGATCGTCAATCTCTTGGATGATCTCCAACTCTATACGATTCATGCTGGGAAAACTCGGATTCAATAAAAAAAATGAGGAGAATTTGACGGTGTTTATGAAAACATTCAAGCTTACGGCGATAATCATTGTCATGACCTTGGTTTTCCCGATAAATTGTAAAAAGGATACGACGGCTCCGGAAGCAGAGGTGTGGGATCTTCCAGTAATCTGGCTCGATAAGGATGAAATTGAATTTACAGTCTCGATGTCAGATTCAAATTCCCCCAAACAGGAATTTCAGGTAAAAAATGTTGGAGTGGGTACTCTGGAATATAACATTGTGGATGATGCAGATTTTTATGAGTTCGATTGGTTGGAGGTTATTCCGGATAGTGGCAGCTCTACAGGAAATATTGTTGAGCACGAAATAACCGTTGATATGAGTGAGCTAGAACCGCGAGAAGATTCCTATACAGCGAAAATCACTATCTCAAGCGGCAATTGCTACAACAGTCCCCAGGAGATTAATGTCAGTCTGAAGGTCACGGATGAGCCGACGCCTACCCCTCCTCCGACTTATGACGATAATTTAGTAACAATAAGGGTAAGCCCCAATTCTGGAAAAAGAGGGGATAACATAAAAGTTACGGTTGGAATTAAGGGAAATTTAGATCCCGTTGATGCTTTTTCAGCGGATGTCACCTATAATCCAAAGGTGTTTGAGGTCAGAAAAATTGAGCCTGGCGAGTTAACCGAAGACTGGACTCAACCAGGTGATGGTAATGATAATGGTTCCTATGTAACAGTCGGGGGATTTAATCCAACAAAGAACCCTATCCCCATTGGAAGAGAAGGCGCTCTTGTTGAAATCACTTTTAAAGTAATTTGCAGTAACTGCAAAAACGGAGATAAATTTCAGTTCTGTCTGCAGAATCTTTTTGATGATTTGGAAGGAATGGATGTCGCGGCATGCGCGAAGTTTACGTTTGAATAATAGAGACAGAGTTTTCTGTTATCAAAAGATTGCTTCTCTCCCGGAATTTTGTTTTTCTCAGCATTTAAGAACCGCCCCTAATACAGATATTGTTTCAATGATCCAGTTGGGGTCAGACTTTGATAAGTTGAAAAACTCTCCTCTTGAATTAAAAAGCTGGTGATGTTATCTGTTATTTGAAGGATTTGCGATAAAAAAAACACTTTTTTGACCGATTCGTCTTAATCATTAAAGGAGGAAGGAGCGTCTGATGTTTAAAAAATTGAGTGTTGTTCTAGTTTTCATAGTCATGATAAGCATGCTGTCCTTCGGTCAGGAAAAAGATAGAGGGGAAAGAATCAATGGCAGCACTTATGAAAATGAAAGACTGGGTTTGAAAATCGCTCTCCCAGAAGGGGAGTGGTATGCCAAAGACACGAGTCAGGGTGGTGCCGCGGTTTTTATGTTGTCCAGTCCGGAGTGGGAGGATTTCAGCCTGCTTCTGGTCATGATGCCCTCGGCTATCGGTATAAGGACAGCAGAGGACCGGAATGTGCAGTTGTCCAACTACTTTGGTGATAAATACGAGAAGGTGGCCATCAAAGAAGGACGTATCGACGGCCGCGAAACAGGTATTTTGATCTACGATTACAAGGATAAAGAGATAAACCAGAGAAGCTACGTCCATGTTTTTGTCGCCGCGCGCCAGACTTATCTGCTCCAGTTGTCCGGACCCGAGCCACAGTGGGCAGACAAAGGACAAGAACTGGAGGCGTTGTTTGCGGGAATGTCCCTGTTCCAAAGAAAAGTCGCCACACCTCAGGAGGACAAACCCGGGGAGACAGTCGAGCTGGAAGCTCTGCCCGAAGACATAGAGACCAACGCCGCCATAAAGCACCATTTTCTCAAACTGGACATCGATCCTCCCTCGAATGGATTAAAGGTTTTTGACCGAATCACGGCAGAAATAACGGGCGACGACGTGCGGCAGGTCAATTTCTATCTGTGGGACATGGATGTCGATTATGTAAAAAAGGATGGTCAGGATTTGTTGTTTTCGTTGGAGCCTATCAAAGAAGGTTCGAATAAGCTTGTCATTGACCTGGATAAAGCTTACAACGCGGGAGAGAGGATCGAGTTGGAGTTTGCAGCCCGTAAGGAGGATTTTATTTCAGAGAATCCATCTCAGTTGATCTCCGGTTATAACGTATTTGGACAGGTCAGAAAAAAATCGAGCTACACTTCTCATGTTGTCTACTATCCCATCGATAACGACAACGCCACCACGGGTGAAGTTTGGATTACGGTCCCTGCCGGATATCAAGCAGTCAGCGTGGGTAAGCTAATGGAAATATTCTCTGAAGGCGGCCGGATCACCTATCGATGGAAGACGGATATCGCTCTTCCGCGAATCCTGCCCTTTGCTTTCGCGGTTGCCGAATATGAGAAGTATACGGCGAAAACCGAGTCAGGTATGGAAATCGAAGTTTATTCCTGGAAAGAGTTCGAAGAACAAGCACGCCAGAGGGTCGAGGTCATCAAAGATATTGCCGATTTTCAAACCCGACTCCACGGCAAATTTCCCTTTGAAAAGCTCGCATATGTGCATGTTATACCCAAGGAAGGGCTGGCAGGGGTGAGCTTGCCCACTATGATTTTATTGTCGGATCAATTTTTCAAATCCGACGTGTCCTACGATGTTATCAAAAAATCTGTAACCGCGGCCATGAACGGTCCGCTGGTTCTGGCCGACGAAATGTCCCATCAGTGGAATATATACGCTGTCTCCTTTCCCAACGAGTTGGGGGAAGGCATGGCCCAGTACACGGATACGCTGTTTGCCGAACACATCGGGGGAAGAGAAGTGCTGTCAGAACATCTGGAATATTATTCGGAAATTTACAAGGCCGGGATTGCCAACGATCCGGACAAGCCCATTGCCTCCAAGGATGTTTACCAGACAAAGGCCTACTCAGCCATTGCTTTCTGCAAAGGCGCGATGGTGTTGAACATGCTCCGTTATGTGCTCGGAGATGAGACCTATTTCACAGCCTACAGGAACATTTTCGAGACATATTTTGGAAAAGAGGCGGATTTTGATGATTTCCAGAAGATGATGGAGGCAAAATCCGGGCAACGCCTGGATTGGTTTTTCGAACAGTGGTACCACCGGACCGGTTATCCCTTCTATGAGGTAACTCTGGAGAAAGTGACTCCAGAACAAGCCAGATACGAGGTTGTGGTGGCCATCAATCAGACGCAAAAGGCTGAAATTTACCGGATGCCGATGGATATCACCTTCCTGGCGGATGATAGGGAGAAAACCTTCCAAAAAGTGATGACTGATAAGCGGGCAAACACATTCACTTTTGAGCTCGATTTCAAGCCCCTGAAAGTTGTTATTGACAAAGAGGGGATGCTCCTCAAGGATGTCACGTATCAATAAAATTCTTTTGTGACTTGAACCGCTCCGGAAGCGGTCCCCTCGGATAAACGCCTACTCGGACTCTGTGGCGGCAAGCGGTGAGGAGAAGAAGCTATCCTTCATTGTTGGCTTATGATAACCTCAGGGAGAATGCGGACGGAAAAGCTTGCACAGAAAGGTAAAAAGCCATGGAATGGGTTGCACAACCTCAAGCTTGGGTCGCTCTGGCTACCCTTACAGCTATAGAAATCGTTCTTGGGATCGACAATATCGTTTTTATAACGGTCCTGGTGGGAAGACTCCCAGCCGGCCAGCGGAACAGGGCCCGAACCCTGGGTCTGGCTCTGGCCATGGTGACGCGCATATTGCTGCTGCTTATGATCACCTGGATCATGACTCTGACCACACCTCTCTTCAGTGTATTCAAGAATGCCGTTTCCGGCAGAGACCTCATCCTCCTTGCCGGGGGGCTTTTTTTGCTGGGAAAAAGCACCCACGAAATCCACGCCAACCTGGAGGGAACACCCGCAGCCGTTAAGTCTAAGGCGGTCCAAAGCTTTGTTTCGGTTATCGTCCAGATCGCTATTCTCGATATTGTCTTCTCGCTGGATTCGGTCATTACGGCGGTGGGTTTGGCAGACCATATACCCGTGATGATCCTGGCCATAGTGATCGCGGTCATAGTCATGATGCTTTCAGCACGCACCATAGGAAACTTTGTGGATGCCCATCCGACCATTAAAATGCTTGCTCTGAGCTTTCTGCTTCTGATTGGTTTTTCGCTCATGGGCGAAGGACTCGATCTTCACATCCCCAAGGGTTACATCTACTTTGCCATGGCCTTTTCCTTGGGTGTTGAAATTTTAAATCTGAAAGTCAGGGAAAAGACAGCCAAGCCGGTCAAATTACAAAAAATAGTCACCAAATAAAAATCTGGGGATACTCTACTTAATTTGGAATATAAAAGTGTTCTAAAATTTTGAATTAAGTATGATGTCCCCCGATCAATGTGGCATCAGGTATTTTATACCTTTATTTTTTTGAAAAAGGCTTTTTTATAGGCCTCGCCGATGGGGATGCGGGTTTCTCCGATTTTCACCTGATCTGTTTCGACGACATCGAGCTTCCGGACGTTCACGATATAGGATTTATGGATACGGATAAATTGATCGACAGGGAGTTTTTGGAGTGTATCCTTCAAAGTCATTAAAACCATAACTTTCTTTTTTACGGTGAAGACAAACACATAATTGCCTGCACCCTCGATGTAGAGAATATCATTTATGTTAAGGGGATGGTACTCTGTCCCACTCTTGAAGACAAGAAAATCTTGATCTCCATCACCGATTCCTTTTGTTGGGGCAGGGATCGGAGTACTCTGCAATTGTTGGGGCTGGTGCTGTTTCAGGGCTTTGTTGGCGGCCTTGAGAAACCGGTCAAACTCGATGGGCTTGAGGAGGTAGTCTGCGACCTGATAATCATAGCTTTCCACGGCGAATTCGGAATAGGCAGTGGTGAAAATAACCTGGGGCTGAGCGATCAATGACTTGAGGAATTGAATTCCGGAGAGGTCCGGCATTTTGATGTCTAAAAAGAGAAGATCCACCGCATGGGCCTGTAAATATTCCAGCGCTTTTATGGCGCTCCGGAATGAGCCGGCAAGCTCCAAAAACGGAACTTTTTGGATGTAGTCTTCCAGGATTTCAATGGCAATCGGTTCGTCATCGATGACCAAACACTTCATCCTGGAGTTCATCGGTTATAACTCTATAGAGAGGGAGGCTTCGAAGGTGTTTTCCCTCTCCTCGATTTTGAGTTCATGACGACCTGGGTAGAGAAGCTCAAGCCGCCGCCGCACATTGCTCAGCCCCAACCCCGCCTCTGATTCTTTGCGCTTCTGGCGGGGTGCGTGGGTGCTGTTTTTTACTGAAAATTCGAGCCGCTCCCGCTGAGATTTAAGCACAATATGAACAAATGAAGTCTTGTCCAGACTGATCCCATGCTTGAAGGCGTTCTCGACAAAGGGAAGGAGAATCATCGGGGGAATCTGGATCGTATTGATCTCGCCTACGGTAAGAAAATCGATATCGATGTCATCTTCGCCCGTAAAACGGAGTTTTTGGAGCTCTATAAGTCGGCGCACCTGCTCGACTTCCTTATCCAGATCGATTCGATCCACCTGGCTATCGTGGATCATGTACCGCATGAGATGTGACAGGCGGGAAATCCCTTCGGCTGTGGCGGCATCCTGATTTCTGGCCATTCCGAAAAGGTTGTTGAGGGTGTTGAAAAGAAAATGAGGATTGATTTGAGCTTTGAGCAGATCGAGCTCTGTTTGGAGCTGCTTGGATTCCGCTTCCTGGATTTGCAGCTTCTGCCGGATCGCTTTCTTGAAGAGTCTGGCGGCCGTGGATATAACCACAGCGAAACCAACGAAATAAAAGGCAGCAAACAGGCCGCCTTTATAAGCGAAATATTTCACAAAGACGAAGTTTGCCGCGAATCCGAAACCGAGCAAAATCACGAGAAGCAGAGCGATGTATATCCCAAACTTCCTATTGAGAAAGAATTTTTCCAGTATATAGAAATGGACGTAAACGGGGGGTATCAGAACAGCGATGTGACCCAGGTTGTGGATGATCAGCTTCACGAAGGGAACGCCTCTCACTTCTGGGGATATTGATAAAAAAGCGAAGAAAAAGGACCAGAAGAGGAAATGGTGGAGAATTCGTGAGTTGATGACTCTGCTGAATAGGTTTTGATCGACGGCTGCTTTCACACCCTGAATATACCCGTCTCCTGAGTCAAAATCAAATTTTTCGCCCTATTTTCAGGCCTATTTTATCCCTTATTTTCAGGGATTCGTCCAGTATTTTGATGTGTTCGTGTATTGTCTGCGGCGCTTTTCTCTGGAAGGCGTATAGTGGATGTAGAAAGATGACGATAATAATTTTAGGAGGTTCTGATGTTATCTCAGAAAGGATCGTGTGATCTCAGCCGCAGGCGGTTTATCTCTCAAGTGTTGCCTGTCTGCTCGCTGGCGTGTTTGGGCTGCAGCGGCCAGTTGTTGGGGTTTTCGCCCTCGCTCAGCAAAGCACTGCAGAAGCCCAAACATAAATTCGACAAAGAATTCCCGATGAAACTCACAATCAAACAGTTGGCGACTTTCATGTACACCCGGGATTATATTCCGCTCTTGAGGTTTTTGTCTGAAGAAATCGGCAAGGACAAATTTTTCGAACTGCTCAAAGAACATGCCGCAGATAAGGGTCTGGAAATGGGGAAGATGATGGCCAAGCGAGCCGGCGGCAATGATTTTGCTGCTCTGAAGAAGACTTTCAGCCCGAACAGCCCCGTCTTCAAAGATACACTGACCTTCACCGTTACCGAAGATTCGGAAAAGGCTTATGAGATCAAAGTGACCGAGTGCCTCACGGCCAGTGTCTTTTTAGAGGCCAAGGCCGCTGATTTCGGTTGGGCGACAGTCTGCTATGGCGATTACGCCATGGCCACGGGCTTCAACCCCAAGATCAGAATGGTGCGCGACAAGACCTTGTTGCAGGGGGATGCCTACTGCAATCACCGCTACCTCTGGGAAGCATAAATCCCCCACATTTAGCCCCTCCTTAATTGTCCTGGGTTATTCCGGTCGTGAATAACTCGGGTGTCAAGGGGATGCAGTGTGAATTAGCCTCTTACAAGGGTTCTTCGACAGGTACTGATAGCATTGTGTCCCCTGATTCTCTCCCCTTGTCCCTTCCGTTCATCCCGTCTCAAATCATTTAAGCGGGTAACCGAAGTCATCCTTTTCTTTCTTTACTCAGAAAATATATAATAATTCAACAGTTCTGGGAGTAAAGAGATGATCCAATCCTGGATCAGCCCGCTGAGCCGAGCGAGGGAAGAAAGAATTCGTCTGAGGAGGAGGGTTTGAAATGAAGCATAGAAGGTCACATTTGATGAAGGCATCTCTGACGGGGATCGTGTTTGCGGCCGTTCTATTGGTGTTCGTGGGGTTTGCCCGCGGTCCATTCTCGGGAAAACCGGAAACCACGGTCATCAAGGATGTCTGGATATTCGATGGAAAGACTGTCATACCCAAGGGAACAGTTGTCTTTCAGGACGGACGGATAACAGTAGTCGGAAAGAACATATCCATTCCCGCTAACGCTGATGTCATAGATGGTACCGGGAAAACACTCCTGCCAGGGCTTATCGATGCCCATGTCCATATCATTTCTCCGGATCACCTGAAACAGTCACTTGTGTTCGGGGTGACTACGAATATCGACATGTTTATGGACGTCAAAATGATGAACAGCATCAAAAAGAAACAGGCAGAAGGGGCAGTGCCTGATATGTCGCATTTGGTATCGCCGGGAACATTGGTGACGGCGCCAAAAGGGCACGGGACTCAGTACGGAATCGCCATTCCGACAATTACCAGGCCGGAAGAGGCGCAAGAGTTTGTGGATGACCGGATTGCCGAGGGGTCTGATTTCATCAAGATTATCTATGAAGACGGAAGTGCTATCAATGTGGACTTTCCCACCATCAACAAAGAGATCCTTGTTGCGCTTGTCGAAGCCGCGCACAAGAGGGGAAAAATCGTTGTGGTTCACGCCTGCAGTTTGGAATTTTGCCATCACTGTTTCGAGGCCGGCGCGGATGGGCTGGCCCATCTCTATTTTGACGGGGCCTATGATCCGGATTTCGGCCGCAGAGCGGCCGAGAAGGGGATGTTTGTCATTCCCACTTTAAGTGTGCTGGAGACCATGGGCGGCATCACGGTTCTTCCGAGGATCGACAAGGATCCGCGTTTGGCGCCCTATCTGACGCCGCAGGATGTTGGAGCGATCAACATGAAGAGCTCCATCACGACCGGAGAGGCTTCCTACAGGGCGGCGGAGAAAGCGCTCAAGCAATTGAGGGAGGCAGGCGTTCCGATTTTGGCTGGAACGGATATGCCCAATCCGGGCATGATTATCGGCGGCAGTCTCCACCGGGAGCTGGAATTGCTGGTGGCCGCCGGGCTGACGCCGCTGAAAGCGCTGGCAGGAGCCACATCCCTCCCTGCCGAGAAATTCAGCGTTGAGGGGCGGGGGATGATAAAGCCCGGCTATCATGCCGATCTGCTGCTGGTTAAAGGTGATCCGACAAAGGATGTCAAGGCCACGCGTGAGATTCTGGATGTTTGGAAAGATGGTGTGCGGGTGGACCGTGTTGCGTACTTGGCAAAAGTGAAAAAAGCCAGGAAAAAAAAAGAAGAACTCAAAGCAGCGCCTCCCCCGGAGTATGCACTGCCAGGACTCATCAGCGATTTCGAAGGAGACGAGGTGACAGCCCGGTTCGGCGCAGGATGGAGTGTGTCCACCGATGCCATGATGGGCGGTAAATCCAAGGCTGAGTTCAAGCTAGCCAAGGGCGGTGCCCACGGAAGTCGTGGGTCCCTGCTGATTACCGGCAATGTTGTCGGTGACAGTCCGGTGAAGTGGGCCGGAGCGCTCTTTTCTCCCGGCAAGCGGATGATGACCCCGGCCAATCTTTCCTTTAAGAAATCCATCAGCTTTTGGGCCAAGGGTGAAGGCAAGACGTATTCGATAATGGTGTTTGCCCAGAGTCTGGGATTCCAGCCGGCCATGCAGAGATTTTCCGCCGGGTCGGAATGGACGGAATGCGTATTCAGCTTCGAGAGCTTGGGCCTTGAAGGCTATGACATCATGGGGATTTTTATCGGCGGCTCAATGGAATCGGGACCGTTCACGCTCCAGATCGATGATGTGCGGTTGAAATAAAACTCAAACAACTCGGGGGACACTCTACTTAATTGGTATAATCTGTTTTAAAATTTTAGAAATATGTATGATGTCCCCCGAATTCCGAATTAGTTCGAATTGAATTTATTAGACGTCGATGCCCATTTTGCGCATGAGGATGAGGGCATTGAAGCTTTCGCACTTACCGATTTTGAGCTTGTAGTCGAAGAACAGTTTGTCGCCCTCGATATAGCCGTCGAAGTGATAATTGCGAATTTTCTCCGGAAAGTCCTCTTCCAGTTTGGTCAATTCCAGATCGTGGGTGGCAACGAATCCGTTGGCTTGGCTGGCGGCCAGTTGTTTGAGAAGGGCGATGGCCCCGGCTTGACGATCCAGAGCATTGGTTCCTTTCAGCATCTCATCCAGGAGAAAAAACACATCCTCATGCTGAACAACGCCGTCGATGACCATTTTCAACCGTTGAAGCTCGGCATAAAAGAGGGAGAGGCTTTTATCCAGGGAATCGCTGACCTTGAGGTTAGTGTAGAGCCTGATAGGGGAGAGCACGCAGGTCTCGGCGCAGACCGGGGCCCCGGCCTGGGCCAGGACCAAATTCACGCCGACCGTCTTGAGAAGGGTGCTTTTTCCCGACATATTGGGGCCGGTGATGATCCAAATCTTGGCCTTGCCGTCCATTTCGATATCGTTGCCTACCCTTTGATCGTCCGGAATCAAAAGATGTCCCAGATTTTGTGCGCGAAATACAAAATCATTGTTGGTTATTTCCGGCATTACCCAGGTCGGGTTGTTGAAGGATAGGTTGGCCAAGCTGGAGAGGGCCTCGAACCTTCCGATGGAATCAAACCATTCCGGCACATGGGGAGCGATTTTTTCTTTCCATTTTTCTAGCCGGTAGGTCCAATGCAGATCCCAGAAGAACAGCGTGTTGAATAGGGGGTGGAAAAAGGGATTTCGTCTGAGCTCCAGATATCCTACGAGGGAGGACAGTTTTTGGATACAGAGAGAGGCTGGTTTGTCGTTGCTGCGGAGGCTCTCCCCGATTTTTGCCAGTACGGTGCTGGAGAAGGTGGCTTTTTCGATTTCGGCAATGATATGGGCATAGTTGCGCAATATACGGGTGTTTTTCATGGCCATGAGGTAGATACGGATCAGTTTTTTTCCCGTTTGTCTGTTGATGACCATAGATGCGGCTAACGGCAGGAATAGGATCGGCCAGGGAAGCCCGGCAATGACCAGGCCGATGACACTGAAGGTGATCAAGGGCATGATGTGGAAAAGTAGAATCAGCCCTTTTTTGGGAAGAATGAATACAGGTTCCTGGATGAGGTCTGTGATGGCATCCAGTCTTTCCAGCGAATCTTCCACAATTTTTCCGTGGGCCTGGACGTTCTGCCGGAGGTCGATCTTGCTGCTCAATTCTAAAACGGCTTTTTGTCTTTCCTTTATTGGAGCGGAATCTTTGTCTGCGGGTAAGTTTTTCAGCCAAGCGGCGAGACCACGGCAGCCCATGCCTGTGGCTGTCCGGTTAATATAGTGAAAGACACTCCTTTCGCCGAAAAGGTCGAGGTCCGAGCTGTAGGCATGATCCAGGTCTTGGAAGATCTCACCCGAGTCATAGTCGGGAAACTCGTGCTTCAAAGCCATGATTTCTTCTTCGTTGATGGTCTGGAGGGTCTGGAAAAAGGTTCTCCTCTTGATGTAATTTTCGTGGATGATGGCGATAACAATGAAGAAAACAGCTGCGGCGATGAGCCCAATGAGATGGGTTGACGAATAGGCAAGAGCCGCCAGATAGAATACGGCAATGAATCCCACAACGAGAGCCAGCTTGGCGAGAGATAAGAGAATTTCAACCCGTTTTATAGATGCAATCCTTGCCTTGTATTGCTCTATCCGGCTGGAGTAGATCTCTTTGGGATTTCTCTGTGTCATGGTGTGTGTCCGTATACTTGCGTGATTGACGGCGAATCCATTGCTTTCGATTGTCTATTGTAACCAATGCCGGATAATTCACCTAATGGTTTTTTCGGATAACCCTTTTGCAAAAAGTTCGTAAAAATCAATGAAAGCTTTGGCAGATCCTTCACGGGCCATTATAATGGGAAAAGAAGGTTCACAGGATGACAGGGAAGCCTGGTTTGCATTCTAACTCTGGATGGAATTTATAAGGGACGTGATAAATGAATGTTAAAAAAGCCTTGATTGTGTGCTTGTTCTGGATGATTCTCTGTGTAAGTTTGGCGGCAACGAATCAGACAACTGTGGCCGTCCGCGGGGAAGCGGACAGGACCATGAGTCAGCAGGATGTCAGAACCGGGTTTATTGAAGTGAATGATGGGAAATTGTTTTATGAGGAAGCCGGAGAAGGGGAGATCATCGTCATGATTCATGACGGAATTCTCCACCGGGTGACATGGGATGCCCAGTTCGAGGCCCTGGCCGAAGAGTACAGGGTCGTGCGCTATGACCGCCGAGGGTATGGCGATTCAAGCAAAGCGGAAGCCCAGTATTCGGATATCGCAGATTTGGAAATGGTGTTTGCCCAGCTGAACATCCGCGAAGCTATTGTGATGGGAATGTCCTACGGAGGAAGTTTAGCCATCGATTTTACCTTAGCCAATCCGGACAGGGTGACGAAGATTGTTCTGGTTGGATCGATCGTTAGCGGCTATGGATATTCTGAACATATGTGGAATCGTGGAGGGCACTTAACCAAAGAGACATGGGCGTCGCCTGAAGCTTTGCGGCGGTATTTCTTTGAAAAAGACCCGTACACCGTGTGGGTAGAGAATAAGGAAGCGAGAGCGAAGGGGCTCCGGATGGTCGAGAAATATCCCCACAATATGGATATGGAGAGGTATAAGCTTCTCCAAGGTCCAAAGCGCCCTGCTTTGGGCAGATTGGATGAGATCAAAGTCCCGACGTTGATCGTCGTCGGTGAGTACGATATTCCGGATGTCCATGCCCACGCCGGGGTGATTGAGACGGGTATTGCAGGTTCCAAGCGCGTGATCGTGAACAATGCCGGGCATCATGTGCCCACAGAACAGCCTGAAATTCTCAACGAGCTCATCTTGAAGTTTGTCAGGGGGAAGTAGATCCGCATGGATGTGGTCGCAGCACTTCTCATTTTGGGGGCAGTCCAGGGCGTTCTGCTCGCATGTGTGCTTCTCTACAGGCGCAGCGGGAACAGGAGAGCCAATCGGTTTCTTGCCGGGATTGTCATCATCTTTTCTTTGAGCATTCTGGTCCACACACTGTCTCATGCAACCCAATACATTCGACTGCCTTATCACCAGGAACTGATTCAGATATTTTATTTTTTATTCGGCCCATTTGTTTTTTTCTATGTAACACATTTAACAACAGTCAATTATCGATTGAAAAAGAAAAATATGTGGCATCTGCTCCCGGTTATGATTGCTCTGGGTGTTTATATGCCATTTTATTTTATAACTTTGAGTAAAGAAGGTTTGCCGGGAAGCGATACGACTGTGTTGGGTACCGTGATTTCGTGGATAGTCCTGGTCCATATGCTGGCCTATTTATTCATGTCTTTTCGACGGCTGTTGTCTCATTCCAAAGCCATTAAAAATTCGTTTTCTTCTGTAGAGAGAATCAACCTCAACTGGCTGAAGCTTTTTCTGAGCGGATTTGTCCTGCTCTGGGTAGTGGCCGTCTATTTGGATGTCACCAAGATTGGCACTCAATCCATCAACGCCATGTGGCTTCTGGTCTCGCTCTTGATGTATGTGATCGGTTACATGGGGCTGTGGCAGCCAGATATCTTTGCCGGGAGCGAATTCAGAGAAGATAGACCGGCCGCCAAAAAATATGAAAAATCGACGTTGACAGAGGACAATGCAAAGAAATATCTGGAGCGGTTGAGCCGTTTCATGGAAATTGAAAAGCCCTTTTTGAATACGGACATTTCTCTCTATGGACTGGCTCGAAAATTGGCGATTCCGCCGCATCATCTTTCCCAAATCATCAACGAGAAACTGGGGCAAAATTTCTTCGAATTCATAAACGGCTACAGGGTGGAGGAAGCGAAAGTGAGACTGGTTGATCCTCAGAATGCCCACCTGACAATCGCGGCTATCGGCTTGGATTCTGGTTTCAATTCCATCTCCGCCTTTAATGCGGCCTTCAAAAAGCATGCCGGCATGAGCCCCTCCCAGTTCCGGTCATCACCCCGTTGACTTCCTTTCAACCGTCAATTTGGGGGAAACAGACGGTTTTGTCATTTTTATGACTGCTTTCAGACATGCCAGGTTTATAAGTCCGTCGTCCTGATTTATAAGTCGCATAGACCCCGAAGCCATCTTTTCGTCAGAATGACTGTGCGGTCACGGCCGCAAAATTCATTCAAGGAGATACAGATGGCAAGAAAAAATGTGACGGTTTTGGCATGGATTTTCTATCTTTTGATTGTTTTCGAGATCATTTATATGATCACCCCTTTTGCGGTGTTTTATTATTCCGCCTACGGGCCGAGTTTGAATTTCCTGAATAAGTCTCCGCTCACAGCCTGGTCGGCGGGATTCTTCCTGCCCCATTTCACGGAGACGTCCTCGGCAGTCCTGAATGCATTGAACGGAGCAGGAAAACTGTTGTTTTTGCTGGGCCTTGTCTTTTTTCTTGTGGGCGCTGCGCAGATCTATTTTGCGAAATTTTTCAAGAAAAGTGCCGTGAGCAGCGGTATATACAGGTTTGTGAGGCATCCTCAGTACACGGCCTTTGCGATCATGGGCTTGGGGACGCTTTTGGTGTGGCCCCGGTATATCATTCTGATCATGTTCACGACAATGCTCTTTGTCTATTATGCATTAGCCAGGAAAGAAGAGAGAGAATGCAGCCAGAAGTACGGTGAGGACTATGTGCAGTATGTGAAAAAGACCTCGATGTTTCTGCCCGGGGATTCGAAAATCTTGGGACGAATTCAGGGAATGACGGTCATTAAGCTCAAGCCTGCTGTGACCATGCTTATGGTGTATGGACTGGTTCTTTGCGGCGCTTTGTCGGCGGGATTTGGCCTGAGAAATTTTTCCGTGTCACAAATTTCAAAGCTCGCAGCACCCCATGCGGTCACCTTATCCGTTGTTCCGATGGATTTGCGTGTGTTGGACAAAATAGTGCAGTTGACGAATGATCTTGGAAGTATCCAGGAGAGGCTGGCTCAATCCGGATACGCAAACGGTGAAAAATTCATGAATTATGTGGTTCCGCTGGAGTGGATAATTCCGGACCTGCCCATCGATCCCGATGAGATCAGCATTAAGGGGCATCATCAGCCTCAAGATTATAATCCGGATGAGTTCAAAGTGCTGTTTGCCAAAGTCGTTTCACCGCCACTGCAGAATACTCAGGGTGTCGATATCCTTAAAAAAGCAAGAAAGATTCAGCCTGTTCTGGTCGTGAAACTGAACATTGCCAACAAGGAAATTTTGGGGATTGAAGTTCCTCCTGAAACTGTCCTCTGGGGCGATATCATTGCACCTCTATTCTGAGTGCGTTATGGATTCTGGGCACCTTCTTGGATTTTGCGGTGCATCGGGGTTACGATCATATCAGCGACATCGAGGAGTTTTCGGATACAATCTTCATTTTGGCCGAGATCGATTCGGGGGATACTTTACTTAATTTCAGGAAAAAGTATGTGGCTCTTTTGTTCCCTAATTCAGGGATTCGGGGGATACAATATCTAATCAAAGCTGGGATTCCATTGACGGAATCACTGGCAATTGTGCATGATTTTTCTTAAATTTTGAGCTTTTATCTCCTGATACCAAGAAAAATATGTGAAAATTAAGTATAGTATCCCGATTTTATTTTTTATTCTATTAATCCTATTTTTCCTCTATAATAAGTCCTTGCATGCGGTTTTTGGGAGGAAAATTTGCACAAGGAGGATGCCATTGGCTGAGCCAAAGCTATTAGCCTCAGAGGATGAAGTCAGAGTCAACGAGGAAGCTCTTGAGCGCCGCAAGAAAAAAGAGCCTTCCAAGACAAAGCACAAGATAACGCTCAGGCCTTTTTACTGCAAAGGGTGCGGCCTTTGTGTGGACATCTGCCCCACCGGAACACTCCTGCTCACGACCAATAAAAGAACGCGATGGGGCGTGTCCGCCATCAAATCGGCTCCAGAGTACTGCATCGGATGCAAAATGTGCGAGCACAGGTGCCCTGATTTCGCTATCTTTATCGACTATGACGTTGATGAGGAGGTCGAGAGGGAGCTGGAAGCGAGGAAGGACCATGAGTAAACGACGAGCTCTGCAGGGAAACGACATCGTCGTCAAAGCCGCCATTGCAGCTGGGTGCGACTTCTATGCCGGGTATCCCATATCTCCTTCTTCTGAGATAACCGTCAATATGTCCAAGGAATTGCCCAAGCTCGAGCGGGTGTTTATCCAGATGGAGGATGAGATCGCCTCGATCGGGGCTTGTATCGGCGCCTCTCTGGCCGGGAAAAAGGCGATGACCGCCACATCCGGGCCGGGATTTTCTCTGATGCAGGAAAACCTGGGATTTGCCGTCATGGCCGAAGTTCCTTTGGTGGTTGTCAATGCCATGCGCGGGGGGCCGTCCACAGGCCTTCCGACAAGACCGTCCCAGGCTGATATGATGCAGGTGCGGTGGGGAACACATGGTGACCACCCCATAATCGCCGTCTATCCGGCTTTTCCAGAAGAAATTTATTACGAGACAATCAGGGCCTTCAACCTGGCCGAGAAATTCTGGAATCCTGTCATCCTTATGCTGGATGAATGCATCGCCAAAGCCCATGAAGACATCGAAATCCCTGAAATTGAGGATATCTACACTGACCGGATGAAAAAACACGAAGTCCAAGACCTGAATATCTATGAGAGGCACTTCGGAGAAAGCCCCCCGAGGGTAGATTTTTTCCAGGGATATCCCATCCACATCGATGGCCTGGAACATGACGCCCACGGCTGGCCCACATCCAGTCCTGCGATTACCGACCGGATGCAGCGGCTGCGGATGGATAAGATCACTAACGCGCTGGATGAGATCATCCGGCACAAGGAATATTTCTTGGAGGACGCCGAGATCATGGTCTTCAGTTTCGGGATCTCAGCGCGGTCGGCGTTGGCGGCTGTTCACTTGGCCAGAGAGAAGGGTATCAAAGCCGGCCTCTTCCAAGCCCTGACCATCTGGCCTTTTCCTGATGATGCCCTGAGAGAGCGCTTCGAGCGCATCAAAAAGGTCCTGACTGTGGAGATGAACATGGGACAGATGGTCTATGAAGTGGAGAGGGTAGCCTGTCGCGGCGAGCAGACTAAGGCCCTGCTTCGTGCCAATGGCGTGCCCTTTACCCCAGAGGACGTACTGGCCAAGATCGAGGAGTTTTGAAATGAGAGATTATGAACGATACATCCGGTACGAAACATTCCCGAATCCGTGGTGTCCGGGTTGCGGGGACGGGATCATCCTCAAGGCGACAGCCATGGCCTTTGCCGATCTGGACCTCGATCCCGATGATATCATCGTGGTTGCGGGGATTGGATGTTCCGGAAGGATCCCCACTTTTTTCAGGACCAACACTCTCCACACCACACACGGACGGGCTCTCACCTATGCGACAGGCATTAAGCTGGCCCAGCCGGACAAGTTGGTGGTGGTTATCTCGGGCGACGGCGATGCCCTGGCCATAGGGGGCAACCATCTCATTCATGCAGCCAGGCGGAACATCGGGATAAACCTGATCCTGATCAACAACGGCGTTTACGGGATGACCGGAGGGCAGGCCTCCCCATTAACGCCGCAGCTCTTTCACACCGGGACAACGCCCTTCGGCAACATCGAGCCGAGATTCGACACAGTGGACCTTTTGATTGCAGCCAAAGTGTCTTTTGTGGCCAGAGAGACGGTCAACAGGCCTTTTCCGCTCAGGGAGGTGATCAAAAAAGCACTGCAGCACAAGGGTTTTTCGGTCGTGGAGGCGATCAGCAACTGCCATGTCAACCTGGGAAGCAAGAACAAGATGAAGACAGCCTTGGCCATGACGAAATGGATTGCTGAAAAGACGGTGACTAAAGCGGAGTATGCGGAACTGAGCGAAGAGGAGAAAGAGCATAAATATCCTGTCGGTGTTCTGAAACAGGAAGATGAGAGGCTGGAATACACGGAGATCTACCACAATGTCGTCAGAGCAGCTGTTGAGGCGCAAAGACGGGCCGAAGGGAGGGCCAGATGAGCCGGTATGAAGTCAGGTATGCGGCCATCGGCGGACAGGGCATCATAACAGCTGCAACTTTGCTGGTAGCCATCGCTGTGGAGAAAGAAAACAAACACGCCGTGGAGAGCCCGACCATCACAGCTGCCGTCAGGGGCGGCGCGACTAAAGCCGATGTCATCATTTCAGAGGATCGGGTCATCTATCCCCAGGCCATGGCCATTGATTTCTTTGTCTGCACCCACAGAAAACCCTATGCTATGTATAAAGATAAAATCAAAGACAACGCGATCGTGGTCATTGATTCCAATTTGATCTTTGATAAGGGGGATATAAAAAACTGGGCAATCCATGAGATCCCGATCATCCAAGAAACCAAGGAGAAGTTGGGAAGGTTGGTCTTAACGTCAGTCGTGACCCTTTCCATCACGCAGGCGTTAACCGGAATTATTGAATACGCAAACATGGTCAGCTATGTCAGGGAATGGGCTCCGAAGGGCTTCCTTGACCTGAACATGCAGGCTATTGATCTTGGGCAACACCTGGCCAAATAGGCAACAATTTTGGCCACGCTAATTGACTGGAATATCGGATTCAAATTTTATGTTTAAAAAATCAGACTGATGTCCGAGCGGCTCGTATGAGCCAGATATTGCGAGTGATTTGAATATCAACGATTAAAGGAGATAGACATGGATTTTTTTGAACTGATCGAACAGAGATACAGTGTCAGGGCTTATGAGTCCAAACCTGTGGAAGAGGAAAAACTCCAGAAAGTGCTCGACGCAGCGCGGCTGGCGCCGACCGCCGCCAACCGGCAGCCCTTTCGCATCATTGTCGTGAAGACCGAAGGGCGCGAGTCAGAGCTCAAGAGGATTTACCGGGCCGACTGGTTTACCCAGGCACCGGTCGTGATTTGTGCCTGTGCCGTTCCAGGTGAGGCATGGACCCGGTCAGACGGCAAAGATTACTATGATGTCGACACCACAATCGCCATGGACCACCTCATTCTCGCCGCAGCCAATCTGGGGTTAGGGACCTGCTGGATCGCCGCTTTCGATGCCGCAGCAACGAAGGAGATCTTGGGGTTGCCGGATGACATCGAACCTGTTGCCCTCACGCCGCTCGGTTATCCAGCCGATAGTCCAAGGACCAAACAACGGAAATCCCTGGCTGAATTAGTGAAATATGACAGGTGGTGACAGAGACAAGCGAACTTTGTCCACATAAATTTCGTCTTCTTTTACATTCAGGATGGTCTATTCCATTATGTGGGGAGATAACTATGCGTAAATTAATGGTGATCACGGCGATTCTGTCGATTCTCATTTCGTGTTCACAAAAAGGGCCGAATCAGGTCGAGCAGAGAATCGATCGTATCGAAAACGGGCTCATCGAATTCAAATCCCCGGCTGAAATGCTGCAGCCCAGCAGTGAACGGCTAGCCAATCCAATGATGCTCACAGAGAGGATGGGACATTATAACGTTCCGGGAGTGAGCATCGCTGTCATCAATGACGATCGTATCGAATGGGCCAAAGCCTATGGGACAATGGATGTCAACAGCGGTGCTCCGGTGACGACCGAAACTATTTTTGAGGCCGCATCCACCAGTAAGTTTATCACCTCCGCCATGGCCCTTCATTTTGTGGAGAAGGGATTGATTGAACTCGATAGGAACGTCAACGAGTATTTGAAGTCCTGGAAGGTCCCGGACAATGAATTCACCAAGGAAGAGAAAGTGACACTCCGGCGAATTCTAACCCACCGAGCAGGAATTCCGACCACGAATTTCGATTACGATGAGGATCTCGGGATTCCAACCCTTGTGGATGTGTTGAGCGGCAGTCCGCCTGCCGAAAATAAACCGGCTATACCGGTGTGGATGCCGGGGTCGCAGTGGCAGTATTCGAATGTGGCCTATGATATCATCCAGCTCCTGCTCGAGGATGTAACGGGCAAGCCCTTTCAGCAGATTGCCGATGAGCTCGTTTTTGAGCCCCTTGGCATGACCAACAGCACATTTGTCTATCCTTTGGATGCAAAAAAGCAAAAGCGCGAAGCCATGCCCCACGATGCCAAGGGCATTTCACGCGAGCCTGCCATGCATGAGACAGCGTTCGCACACGGGAACCTGACGACAACGCCCACTGACTTGGCCAAATTCAGCCTGGAGATAATTAGGGCCTATCAAGGGAAATCTGAAAAAATTCTATCCCAAAGCACAGCGACACAACTTTTTCATAAAGAATGTGAGATCGATCAAAAAGCGATACCTTTGCCCTTTTTTCAGGGACTGGGTGTCTTTCTGATGGGTGAAGGGAAGGATCTCGTATTCACCCATCCGGGAGAAAATTACCCGGGATTTATTTCCTGGTTAATGGGCTGGCCCGAACGCAGTACAGCTGCTGTTATCATGACGAATGGCGCACAAGGATTTATGCTGGCCATGGAAATTGTCTCTGCCATTAACCTCGAATACAACAGGACATTATAATGGTTTGCAGCAGACAAATATTGACAAGGGGTACGTACCCGGACCGACAACGAACGGATCATAAGCGTGATTGAAGTCCATGTGCTTCACTTCAAAGCCTTTTTCTTTCAAGAGATCAAGCCAGGTCGATAGCTTAAAGAGTCCTAATGTCTCTGTGTCGGAATGAATTTCCAGCTTTCCCTTGCGCCTGATCAAAAATACGGCGGTTGCTTCATAAGTTATCCCGGCTGGATCAGGGACGTAATTGTTTTCAAACAGTATGATTTCCACATCTCCTTTGGAACCTGTATAGATAAAATTGTTTTCTTTAAAGACTTCTTTGACCGGTGACACAATCAACAAAACTCCACCGGATTTTAAGTGTCTGGCTGCCGTCGAAATTGTTTTTTGAAGATCCTCGATTGTCGTCATGTGACCTATAGAATCAGGAATGGCGACAGCATCGAATGGCTCTTCTAATTCTATCGTTCGCATATCTCCACTACGATAGGTGACTTCTGGGTTAAGTTTCCTGGCGATTTCCAGCATATCCTCACTGATGTCCAAGCCTATGACCTCAAAATGCTTTTTAAAGCTGTAATCATGGCCACCCGCACCACAACCAAGATGGAGTAACGTCTTAAGTTCGATTTTCGAGTTTTCCTTGATTATTTCACAGAAAAGTTCCGTTTCTTCCACATACTGCTCAGGTGGCCCAATAATGTGTTCAGTCCAGGCAAAATCTCTGTAAAGACTCCACTTCGTTTTTTTCATTTGTATGACGAGTCGGATTTCTATTATTTGATGCCTAATTGTTTTCTAATCAGAATGCATAATGAATCTTTGATTTCTTTGTGTCTGGGAATAGGCGCTTTTTTCGCTGTTTCAGGATTGAAATATATATCGTGCTTTTTGCCGTGACGGGTTAGCTCTATGCCAGATGCTTTAAGTTCTTTGATGAATGCTTCTCTGTTCAAATTTCGACTTGGATTTGTTTCACTTTACCTCGAATTTTGGGAGGTAGGGCTTCTTGCTCTACTTCGATCATCAAGTTATAGGCATCATGAATATTCGCCTTTAGTTCTTTTAGTGTATGCCCTTGGCTAAAGATTCCAGGTGATTCTTTCAACCTGCCGACATACCATCCCTCATCAAGCCAGTATTCCAACGTGAAACTTTTCGGCATCTTTTTTACCTCTGCTGGTACCACATCATAACTCTTTTTGTTTCTCCTCACAAGCTTGGCGAGGTTTTCTTCTTGGAAAGAGAAAATTGTTTTTAGTCGGGTATTAAAAGCTTTTACCTTCATTCGTGACTGTATTATTATAACGAGAAAGAGGCCTGAAAAATCTCATTATGAACCTTTATTCAAAAGAATACGTGTTTCATTATGATGTTGAAGTCTTTCAATTACTATTGAGGAGGACATATTGGACGAAAAAAGAAACATCGTGAAGAGGCTCATCACATTTGTGGCTCTGACGTATGGAATCAGCTCAATTTTCATGGGTTGGGTTATCTCGGCAGGGAGTATGAGGGCTGGGGGTATGCTTGCCGGATTAGGGGGCATGTGGAGTCCCGGGATCGCCGCCATTTTGACTCAGCTCATCTACAGGAAAAGCCTTCGCGGTTTCGGATGGGGTTGGGGAAAGACGCGGTATCAGGTTTGGAGTTATTGTATTCCCATCCTGTATGTCGGCGCGATTCATGCCATTGTCTGGATTTCAGGATTGGGAGGTTTTAACTCTGAGCCGATAACATCCGGTCTGGGCAAAACTCTGCTGACAATTGTCATCACGACTGTGGGAGGCGGATTATTTGCCCTGGGAGAGGAAATCGGCTGGGTCGGCCTTTTTGTCCCCGAGCTAGCTAAAATCACCAGCTTCACCAAGACATCTCTTGCAAGAGGGATCGTCTGGTCAGTGTGGCATTATCCTCTCATCATCGGCGGCGTCTACGGCCCCGGAGATGTGCCCGTATGGTATAAACTCATCTTCTTCACCATCACCATGACCAGCGTGAGTTTTGCCTTCACCTGGATGAGGTTGAAGTCGGGCAGTCTCTACACCGGAATGTTCATGCACGCCAGCCACAACCTTTTCTTTCAAGACATTTTTGACAGGATGACGATTGAAAAATCATCCACCTGGTATTTTGTGGACGAATTCGGAGCCATTTCAGCCGGTGTCGCCATTCTGGTCGCCCTTTTCTTCTGGCTCAAACGTAAAGAGCTTCAAGTGGAAAAGATTTGAAAACTGAATTCACACGAGTCATATCCAATCCAAAAAATTCTCTGCATCATCATGTCAGCTCTAATGGAATTTATTGCCTTTTTTCTGGAGAAAATTGAATTGTCAAGATAATTGTTCTAGAATAAATCTAACTCAGGGTGGTTAGAACACTATGAAAAGAGTCAGTCCATGACTGTCAAAGAGACCAAACTCCGTAAAATATTCGAGAAATACATGGTCAAGTTGGCCTATCTTTTTGGTTCGCAGCAGGATTCGGGCTTGAATTTTCTGAACAAAGGCGAGAAGAACATTATCAAGGATTCTGATTTAGACATAGGGATCCTAGTCGATGAAATCCCTTCCGATATGTATAAATTTTACGGCGATCTCTATCATGATTTGTCGGAGCTCTTTGACCCCTTTCAAGTGGACATTATCTTTCTGAATGAGATCAATCATCTTCTGAAATTTGAAATTATCAAAGGCCACCGGATTTTTGCGGAATCTTTAAATTTTGCGGATGACTACGAAGAGTCCGTCATGAAAATTGCAGCCGACCTTGATTTCAAAAGAAAGATGTTTGAAGAAGATTTTCTCGAGGCATTAAAAAATGGTTATATCGAAATTGAACTTGAATAAAATTCAAGAGAATATCAACCTGGTCGGTGAATTCCTGGAAAAACTCCAGAAGCTCTCCCGAATGCCCAAAAAGGAGTTCCTTTCAGATGAGAGGAATCCCGCAGCATCCGAGAGTTTTTTGAGAAGATGTATTGAAGCCATATTCGATATCGGTAGACATATTTTGACAAAGAGTTTTGCAGTCAAATCTCTCGAGTACAAAGAAGTGGCCAAAGAATTGGGAAAGAAGGGGATTGTCACCAAGGCCTATTCTGAAAAGCTTATCAAAATGGCCGGATACAGAAACAGACTGGTCCATTTCTATAAAGAGATCAATCACGAAGAATTGTATTCCATTTTGAAAAAAGACCTCTCCGACATCGAACAGTTCCTGGAAGAAATGCAGCGCTTTCTAACAAAATACCACAAGAAAATGGATTCTTGAGATAGAGGATCTATAAATCTGAAAATATCGTTCTCATAACTGGGAAATAGATATAATCCAAATATTTAAAGGGGATTGAGTGAAAGATCGGGATATCCTTGATTCCTGGAAAGAAATCGCAGCCTATCTGGGGCGCTCTGAAAAAACCTGCCGCCGCTTAGAGAAAGAACTTGGCCTACCTGTGCACCGCCTCGAAGATTCTCCGAAAGCCAGAGTCTTTGCCTATAGAGAAGAGATAGACCAGTGGATGGAGGAAATCTTAAACGGAAAATTGCCCAACGATATTGAGAACAGCTTCTCCGTTTCACAAACATCAAGTAGCACTCAAGCAATTTCACAAGAGGCCATTTCCAAGGAATTCCATACACAGGAAATTGTCACGTCCGATCTAAGGGCTTTTGTTTCATTAATAAGAAAGCCGAAAATCGCCCTGCCTGTCCTGCTTATTGTCATTTTGGTTGGTCTAACAACAATATATTTCCTGCATCGCAATGCCAGAATAGCCTGGGCAAGAAACGAGCTGCTTCCTGAAATTATCCGGCTTGTGGAAGAGGATGACTATATGGCTGCGTTTAAACTGGCTCAACAGGCGGAAAAATACATACCGAAAGATCCAATTTTGATTGAGCAGTGGCCAACAATATCCAATCAGGTTTCGATCATAACAACACCACCTCAGGCTAAGGTGTACAGGCGGGACTATACAGCAACCCACAGCGATTGGGAATATCTTGGTCAAACTCCAATCGAGGGAATAAGAATTCCAAAGGGATACTCTCGATTGAAAATTGCTAAAGATCGCTATCTAACAGTTGAGAGAGGTGTTTTTGACTGGATGAGTCCTATCCATCATAAATTGGATTATGTGGGGAGCATCCCACCAGGGATGATTCGGGTACCAGGAGGAAATTATGAAATGGTCCTTCCCGTTATAGGCTTGTCCGAGGCTGTTCAATTAGGCGATTTTCTAATCGATAAATATGAAGTAACTAATAGGCAATACAAAGAATTTATTGATAGCGGCGGTTACAAAAACAAGTCTTACTGGAAACATGAATTTCTCAAAGATGGGCAAGCTCTTTCTTGGGAAGAAGCCATGGCCGAGTTAAAAGATGCCACAGGCAGACCGGGGCCGGCGACATGGGAACTCGGCACGTATCCACAAGGACAGGACAATTATCCCGTGACGGGGATTAGCTGGCATGAGGCTTCAGCCTATGCGGAGTTTGCAGGGAAGAGTCTTCCTACAGTTTACCATTGGACGAAAGCAGCTGGTACTAAATACTGTACTGCTTTTATTGTGCCATTAAGCAATATTGGAGGCAGCGGAATTGCTCCAGTCGGGAAGTATCAAGGAATGAGCCCTTATGGGACATATGACATGGCGGGCAATGTTAAGGAATGGTGCTGGAATAAATCAGGGGGTTTACGTTTTATAATGGGGGGCGCTTGGAATGGTCCTTCTTACCAGTTCAACTTAGCAAATGCCTATTCACCCTTTGATCGTTCTGCGTCTAACGGTTTCCGATGCATAAAAGATCTCTCTTTGGCGGAGACATCAGAAAAAGTTTCTCAGTCAATCATATTTTCTTCACCCCGAGATTATAGTCAGGAAAAAATTGTTTCAGATGAAATTTTCAATATTTATAAAAGTGTTTATTCTTATGATAGAACAGAACTCAGTCCGATTATTGAATTTTCTGATGATACTTCACCTCATTGGACAAAGGAGAAGATCACCTATAATGCGGCCTATGGGAATGAACGGATCATTGCTTATCTTTTTCTTCCAAGAAACAGCAAGCCGCCCTATCAAACGGTTGTGTATTTCCCTGGAGGAGAGGCACTCTATCTGAGATCCAGCGAGAAACTTGCTTTTATCGGAGAATACAAAAGAAAATTTGATTTCTATACGGATTTTATCGTAAAAAGCGGCCGGGCACTGCTCTATCCTGTCTATAAATCCACATATGAGAGAAGCGATGGCTTCACTATAGAAACGGCGACTTACAGCTCTTTTAAAGAGCACTACATTTGTTGGGTTAAGGATTTTCAAAGGTCCTTGGATTATCTGGAAACACGTGCAGATATCGACCACGACAAATTAGCTTTTTATGGATTAAGCATGGGGGCATCTTTAGGATCCCACTTGCTGGCTCTGGAGAATCGCATAAAAGCAGGTGTTTTTGAAGCAGGTGGGCTGGAGCCAGGGGAACGGAATTCTCAACGGAAAGTGGGCCAAATTGATTATGTCACGCGTATCAGACTTCCAATTCTGATGCTCAATGGTCGGTACGATCCTTATTACACGGAGGAATGGTCTGTGCGCCCAATGTACCGTCTTCTAGGAACGCCTGAAAAGGATAAAAAGCTTGTGCTATTTGATACAGGCCATGACATACCGAATAGAAATAAAGTCATGAAAGAGATTCTGGACTGGCTTGATCGCTATTTGGGTCCGGTTAATTGAAAGAGATAGAATTATAATATTTCCCATTGCATGCATTCCTGATGAAGACCTTCTTGAAAAACTCATCTTAAGTTGGGCATTTGTCTCTTCTCCTTTCTTGTTCAAAAAAAACAGAAGATAACGGAAGAAATGGGGAATTATGGGAAATTCCCCTGAAAAGTGTTGACTGGAGCCGGATTCCGGCTTATTGATGAAGTAGATCGGGGGAAGAGTGAAGAACCTATCAGGCCAACGAAAATCCTTTAAGCCGCTTTTATTTTTTGGGGTATTCGTTTGTCTTTGGTCATCACATCCATCCCAGTTGCTTTCCTCCGATCTCCCCCTCCGAACGATCAATATTAAAATTGCGGCTGATGTGGAATTTAAGTCGCGCTATCTATGGGACACGAAAATCTATGATCTTATCAACGCATGCTCGTCCCGATTTAGGCGAAATTTCGGCTTAAGGCTTAACTTCAAGAGCATCGAATACTGGAAGCCTCCTGAGGATCTAAATTGTATATCGGATGCTTACAACGAACTGCGGCGGAAAATAAACACCGGAGATTGTGATGTTGTCTTTGGCATCGTTTCTTCGAAGTGTATTCAAAAACCTCCCTATGGCATTTCTGATTACTGCAATGGGTATATTCTCGTCAAGCATATCGAATCAGGTGAAGATTTTGGCGTGCAGCCGCTCGGCGGGTTTTTAAAGACTCAGCCAAGGAGGTACTTCAAGTATAGAGATGAGATGAAATTGACTATGCTCCATGAGCTCTGCCACATGTTTGGTGCCGTGGATCTTGATGAACAGGGTTCTGTGATGAGTGACACATACCTGGGATCCAAAATAGATGAATTCACTCGAAAGGTTATCTCATCCCACAGGCATAGAACATTCGATGAGACTCATTTTCCTCTTCGAAAAAGCCAATTGGAAACAGTAATTGAACTCTTCAAAGACAGACGGGATCTGAATCGTGATGAACCTCAGGTGATGTGTTTCCTGGCAAACATTTTGTTGGAGAACGGAGATTATGAATCTGCCATTTTGGAATGTGAAAAGGGACTATGTTTAAATCCCATTCAGCCTGGGTTGCTCTGTCTTTTAGGCAGAGCCTTCCGCAGAGCAGGGCAATTGGATCGAGCTGTCAGTCAATACTTGAAAGCCCTTGCCTTTCAGCCTGCTAACTCTGATTATCACTTTAACCTGGGTTTGGCCTACCTGGATTTAGGGATGACACCGTTGGCCATAAAAGAGTTTCGCAGAGCCATAGATCTCAATCCCGGGTGTGCGATGTTTCATTATAATTTGGGAGTCGCCTTTGCAGGCAAAAACATGTTGGATTCCGCAATCCATGCGTTCAAAAAGGCCATCGAACTCAAAAGGAATTATCACCAAGCCTTCGCCAATTTGGCTCAATCTTACCTCAAACAAGGTGCTCTGGCAGAGGGGATAGCCACGGCAAAAGCTGCCCTTGAGATTAATCCCGATGATCCATGTGCCTATTCCAATCTAGGCTGGGCCTATCTTTTATGTGGCTCCATGGACAAGGCTATGAGATGCTGCCAAAGGGCGGTCGATCTCGAACCCGATCTCCCTCAACCCCATAAATTCCTGGGAGTTTTGTACACGCATCAGAACAATTCTGAGGCAGCGATAGAGGAATTCAAAATGGCTATTGCATTATCTCCGAATTATTCAGAGGCCCATATCAGCTTGGCTGACCTGCTTTATCAGAACAACAACATCTCTCGCTCAATTCATCACTACAAAAGAGCTGTCGAAATCGACTCCGCGCATGTGGGGGCTCTTCTGAGTTTGGCGGATATTTATTTTTTCCAGGAATACTATGCAAAGGCTTGGGACTATGTTGTAGAAGCGGAAAAATCAGGAGTTGATGTGAATCCCGAGTTTAAGATAAAAGTTTTGAATAAATTAGGAGTGAACAGACCGGAGATTGAACAAAATTTAAAAAGGTAGGAATTAATTAGGGGTTTTCACTCAATTCCCTAAACCCGGGGTCAGCCCTCTGACTAGGGCGGTTAGTGAGGCTGGCCCCATTTTTTTTAACCCGATATTCTCGCTTTTCTTGTTTGTGTTGTCAATACGCCGCGGGTATAAAAGTGCAATGAATTTACTTTTTTATCAATTGACATTATCTCCGTGCAATTTGTATTATTGAATCGCTAAGTATAATAAACATTTATTTTAAATCAGATTGGGTGGTTGAGTGAAAAACAGGGAAATCCTTGACTCCTGGAAAGAAATTGCTTCTTACCTGGGACGCTCTGAAAAGACCTGCCGGCGTCTTGAAAAGGAGATCGGTCTCCCAGTGCATAGGCTAGAAGAATCACCGAAAGCACGAGTATTTGCTTACAAAGACGAGATCGATAGCTGGAAGCAGAAGACACAGCATTCAGAAAAAAATGCATTCATAGATAGATTGCAATCGAAGCGATTTTTCATTCCAGCTTCGATTTTAATTGTTATGGCTATTGCAGTATTAATCTGGCAGCTTTTATCTCAAAAGGCGCCGATTTCATCAACCTCAAAAAAAATGTCTGTTGCCGTACTTCCCTTCGAAGACCTGAGTAAACAGAGAGATCAGGGATACTTTTGTGATGGTTTTGCGGAATCTCTGATCAACGCATTGACAAAACTCAAGAGCCTGCGTGTTCCTGCCCCAATGTCTTCCTTTCTGCTACGAGGCAAAGAATGAGACATTAAAGAAATTGGAGCGAAGTTAAATGTTCAGACAATTTTAAGAGGAAGTGTTCAAACTGCAGGAAATAAGATGCGTATCATTGTTCAGCTCATCGATGTTTCTAGCGGAACTCTTATCTGGTCAGAGCAGTTTAACCGTGATTTGGATGATGTCTTTGTTATCCAGGACGAAATCACCTTAACCCTTGTAGACAAGCTCAGGCTTGATCTTTTAGGAGAAGATAAACAGAAACTGGCGAAGCGCTACACAATAAATTTAGATGCGCATAATTTATTTTTGAAGGGCCAGTATTTCTGGAAAAAGCGAACAGAAAGAGCTATCAGAAAAAGCATCGAGTACTATAAAAAAGCTATAAAAATAGATCCTCGCTTTGCACTGGCTTACGCGGAATTGGCAAGAGGATACGGCTCCTTGGCTTTTTATGGCTACACTTCTCCCAGGAAAGCGTGGCCAAAGGCAAAGATTGAGGCTCAAAAAGCCCTGGAGTTGGATGAAACTCTTGCTGAAGTCCATACAGTGTTGAGTTTAATAAGCCTTTGGTACGATTGGGACTGGCCCACTTTTGAAATACACATTGCAAGGGCGATTGAGTTGAATCCTGGCTATGCCTACGCCCACCATATAAATGCTGACTATTTGAGAGCTATGTGGCGGTTTGATGAAGCATTGAACGAGATGAAACGAGCGCTGGAGTTGGATCCATTGAATCCCATGTTACATGCTGTTATGGGGCAGATACTTCTTTTTTCAGGCAGAGAAGAACAAGCGATTGAGCATTTCAATTCAACCCTTGAGATGCAGCCGAATTTCTATATGATTCACTGGGGTATTGGAATGGCATTACATAATCAAGGGAAGTATGAGAAGGCTATCGAGACATACCAAAAAGCGATCAAGCTATCGGGCGGGTCCCCGCACGTATACAGTACACTCGGTGCTGCCTATGCAATGACCGGACAAAAGAAAAAGGCACGAAAAATCCTTCATGAATTGGAAACACAATCACAACATAAGTACATTCCACCAACATCAATTGCATATATTTATGCGAGACTGGGAGAGGTCGATAGAGCATTAGATCTATATGAATTAGCCTGCGATGAATGTGACCAAATGCTTCTTTTTCACCTCAAAATGCTTAGAGAGGCTGAAAACTTCCGCTTAAATCCTAGATACATAGCGCTTCTAAATAAAATCGAACATGGAGCATCGATCGAAAATCCAAGCAAAAAGGCAGTAAACTGAAGTTGGTTATTTTAGAATTGACATACCAGTCATGCATTTGTATTATTGAATCGATAAGTCAAATCAATTTTCCAAAATTTTGGTTGGGTGGTTGAGTGAAAAACAGGGAAATCCTTGACTCTTGGAAAGAAATCGCGGCCTATTTAGGTCGGTCAGAAAAAACTTGCCGGCGCCTTGAAAAGGAGCTCGGGCTTCCCGTCCATCGCCTTGAGGAATCACCAAAGGCACGAGTTTATGCCTATAAAGATGAGGTCGATGCTTGGAGACAACGAACGCAGCATTCAGAGGAAATGATGTCTTCCATAAAGGAAACTCCTGGAATATTTGCCAGAAAGAAAACCATCTTCCTTGGATTTATCATTTTAGGACTTGCGGCTATAGCTTTCTTTGTTTTCAGAAAATCTGAGCCAGAGCTTGATCCGAATAGAATCGTAGTTGCAGTTTTTGAGAATCAAACGGGTGATCCGTCACATGATACCATTGGCCGGATGGCTGCTGATTGGATCACCCAGGGTTTGGTTCAAACAGGTCTCGTGGATATCGTCCCCATTATGTCCATTGAGCATAAAATCAGCAGCTATGAAGGAGAAGACTTGATTCGTTTTTTGGTGAAAGATACGAAAGCAGGCACAATCATCTCGGGGGCATACTATCTGCAGGGGGATAAAATTCAAATTCATGTGAAAATAACAGATGCTCGAGAAGGGAAACTTCTTACCGCTATTGATCCTGTGAGCGGTTCTCTTCATAGCCTTGCCAAGTTATTAGAGGAATTGCGGCAACAATTAATGGTGAAATTAGCAGCGAATTTAGATCCTGTATTCGGGCATTTCGCTGATATTGTGTATTTGCCGCCTTCATATGAAGCTTACAAAGAATATCGGGAAGGGATGAAATACTTTTATCTTGCAGAATATGATCAAGCTATAGAACATTACCTCGAAGCTTCGAGTTTAGATCCGGCTTTTGATATGTCTAAGCTGTGGGCTGCAGCCGCATATTTCAATATAGGTGAATATGCCAAGGATGAAGCTTTATTGAGAGAAGTTGATTCATCAAGAGATAGACTCGGTCCGGTTGAGAGTATTTTTCTAGATGCACTGACGGCTGATATAAGGGGTGATCATCTTGGATCATATCGCGCCTACAGTAAAATGGCTAAGTTGTTTCCTCTTCCTCCCCATATCTATGTCGTTGGATTAGATGCCCTTTTCATTAATCGCCCTCGGGAAGCAGCGGACCTCATTTCTTCCGTCGATCCTGAGGTATATTATAAGAATTGGTGGCGCTATTGGACTAATCTGACTTATGCTCATCATAGACTCGGTAACCATAAACAGGAATTGAAGGAAGCCCGCAGGGGTCGGAAGCAATATCCAGACCTTCTTTCGACACTTCACCTAGAAATAAGAGCTTTAGCCGCTTTAGGAAGGATAAAAGAGGTAAATGATAGACTCGCGGAAAGCCTCTCATTGCCTCCTCAGCCCGGATGGAATCCAGGTAAAGTGATGCGCAATGCCGGTAGAATTCTCAGATCTCACGGATACCGGGAAGAGTCGGTCGATGTCCTTCTTCGAGCGGAAAAATGGTTTGAAAGCAGATCCACGAAAGAGGCTGAGAATGAGAGCTTTCGTTGTGAATTTGGGGAGATGTATTACTTTTTGGAGAAGTGGGAAGATTCCCAGAAAATATTTGAAAGCCTACACAGCGAGTTCCCTGATAATATTGGATATCTGGGACGACTCGGCACTCTGGCCGCACGGCGAGGAAGAATAGAGGAAGCATTGAAAATTGCTGAACAACTGGAAAAAATGGACAGGCCCTATCTTTTTGGACAGCACCTTTTTTGGAGAGGACTGATATCGGCGCTGCTTGGAGAGAAAGAGATTGCGATGAAGTTACTTAAGGATGCAATTTCACAAGGTGCGAACTACCACGAGCTATTTGCAAATATGGACATAGAGCCTTTGACCGACTATCCTCCGTTTCAAGAATTTTTTCGTCCCAAATAATGATGATTGGCTTACAATGACGGATAAAGAAGTCCTTGATTCCTGGAAAGAAATCGCAGCCTACTTAGGTCGATCAGAAAAAACCTGCCGGCGCTTAGAAAAGGAACTCGGCCTTCCCGTCCACCGCCTCGAAGACACGCCGAAAGCGCGAGTGTATGCCTACAGAGATGAAATTGATTCATGGAGACAGCGAACGCAGCATTCTGAGGAAAATTCTCTTTTGTCAGAGAAGAAAGACTCAAGATATGGGCTGAAGAAGCTTTATGTCGCCGTGTTAACCTTGCAAGGAATTGTGATTGTTGGCGTATTTATCCGGGACCATCTTCAAAAGAATAGTTCGTCTTCTATCTCATCAGATAGGCCTTATCTGGCAATCCTCTACTTCAAGAATAACACAGGAGATGAAAAATATGACTTCTGGAGAAGTGCCCTCTGTGATTCCTTTATCACAGACCTCCAGCAGTCCAAGTACGTTAAGGTGCTGAGTGCGGACCAGCTCTTGAGTGTATTGAGAAAGCTAAAACTATCGGAGGCAAAGAGCTATGCCCATGAGGATCTCCACGCCGTTGCCGAGGAGTCGGGCGCTGATTATATCCTACAGGGAAGCCTGGCCAAAGCCGGCGAAACTTTCAGGGTCGAGTATTCGCTCCAAGAAATTTCTTCAAGGAAAATTCTGGGTTCGGAGAGAATGGAAGGAGAAGGCGAGGAGAGTATCTTTTTCCTTGTCGATGAGCTGACGAAAAAGATAAAAGCAGATCTTGACCTGACACAAGAGCAGATCGCGGCTGATTTGGATAAAGAAATCGGTGTCATCACAACCCAATCGCTTGAAGCGTACAAATACTACTGCGAGGGAAGGAAGCACCTCAACGACGGAGAGTTTGAAAAAAGTATATCTCTCATGCAGAGGGCCATCTCGGTTGATCCTGAATTCGCCATGGCCTACTTATCTATGGCCAACAGCTATGCCCGCATGTTTTACACGGCAGAGTTGTTCAAGTACCGGCAAAAGGCCTTTGAGCTCAGCGAACGCCTGCCGGATAAAGAAAAATATTTGATTGAGGGTGAATTCTACAGAGCCTCGGAAAAAACAGCAGAAAAGGCCATCGAGGCTTTTGAAAAGCTTATCGCCTTGTACCCGGATTTTTGGCTGGCGTATAGAAACCTGGCCTATATTTATGCCAATCATTTCGAGGATTGGAATAAAACTATAGAACTGCTAGAGATCGTCGTAAAGAACAATCCATCTCCGATAATTATGGCCGGACTTTCCGATGCATACATGTGCGAGGGCCGGTATAAAGATGCCAGGAAAGCTCTACAGAAATACATTCATGACATTTCGGACAATGCAAAAATTCAACATGAAATCGCCCTAACATATGCTCTGGAGAGGAATTTTGACCGCGCCTTGGAGCAGTTAGACAAGGCGTTTTCTCTTGATCCCACAAATTACAAATTTACAGAAAGAAGGGGATATGTTCATCTTTTCAAAGGAGAATTTAAAAAAGCCGAGGAAGAATTCGCAAAGCTTCTGGAGCCAAAGCAACCCATGGCTGAAGTGGACGGTCTTATCGGAATGATGTGTCTATGTGATTTGCAGGGAAGATTTACAGAATTTTTTGAGTTGTCTGAACAGGCTGTGAACAAATCAAAAGATATGGGCAACTGGATATATGAATTATATTTGCTGTCCTGGCAAGTTCAGCATTGCTCTCGACATGGTCAGTCTGAAAAGGCTTGGGAAGCTATTGAAAAGATGAGGGGCTTGTCGCATAAAAAAGATTCCCTTTGGATGGATAGACTTTTGTTGCTTACTGAGGGGGTTCATTATGTCTATACAGGATCATTGAAGAAAGCCGCGCATACAGCAGATGCACTGAGAGAAGTGATTGATCAGGGATTGAACACAAAGGAAATGCGAAGGTTTTATTTTCTCATGGGGATGATAGATAGCGAACGGGGGAATCATTCCAAAGCCATTGAATATTGCGACAGAGCAATTGAACTATATCCCGCTGAGCTGTATGAAGTTGATACCCCGATTTTATCTGTGTTTTGGAAAGCAGAATCTTTATTTACGATGGGGAATTTGGACGATGCGCGGGAGGAATTTGAGAAAATTCTGCGAATGACATATGGAAGACGCAATTATGGCTCTTTCTACGCCAAGTCCTTCTATATGCTGGGCAAGATTTACGAACAGATAGGAAACGAAGCTAAGGCCAGAGAGCATTTCGAGGAATTCCTCGACCTGTGGAAGGATGCGGATTTTGGGATAGCTGAGGTTGAGGATGCCAAGGTAAAATTGAGCAAGATGAAAATCACCTGAGAAAATAGATGCTCATTCTGCTCCGGTCATGGTCAATATTGTTTAGGCCAATTTATCCAAGCTTGCCTGGATGGCTTTGGCGAGTTGTTGGATACCGGGTTCGATCTGGTCGAGAGGGGAAAAGGAGTAGTTCAGGCGCAGTGTGTTTTTGCCGGCGTCCGTGCAGTGGAAGGGCCGGCCGATCACATAAGCCACGTTGTGCTCGATGGCTATCTGGAAGATTTCTTTGGCGTCCAACTGTTCGGGCAGCCGCACCCAGAGAAACATGCCGCCGGTCGGCTTTGACCAGGTGATCCCCTCAGGCATGTATTTCTCCAAAGCTTCCAACATGACTTCGATCTTTGGTTTGTAGCATTGGATGGCCTCGTCGATTTTCTTTCTCAATTTACCGCTTTTGATGTATTCCGCCATAATAAGCTGGGTGAACGAAGGGGTGCAGAGGTCGACCGACTGTTTGATCATTTCGATTTTGTCGATGAGCGGTGTCTGGGCCACGATCCAGCCCATCCTCATTCCCGGAAAAAGTGTCTTGGAAAAGGTTTTCAGCATAATGACACCTTTTCCTCCGGAAAGAGTCCACAGGCTGGGCAAAACTTCACCCGTGAAGCTCAGCTCTCTGTAGGGGGAATCCTCGATGAGCGGGATCTTGTTGTCCTGTCCAATGGCAATAAGCTCTTTTCTCCGCTCGAGACTCAACGTGATTCCGGATGGATTCTGAAAATCGGGCACAGTGTAGATAAAGCGCGGCTTTTTGCCCTCTCCCTTCAGTGTGTTGAGCTCTTCCTTGAGGCGTGTGATATCCATCCCGTCATCGTCCATCGGGATCCCTCTCATATCAGCGCCGCAGCGTCTGTAGGCCTGGACAGCACCCAGATAAGAAGGCAATTCCATGAGCACCGGCTCGCCATCATCAATGAAGAGGAGAGAGAGGAGGTCCAGTCCCTGCTGAGAGGAGGACGTGATGCAGATCTGCTCCTGAGAGGCCTCTTCGCCGCACTCTATCATATGGCCGGCCAGAGCCTCGAGCATTTCCGGCTCGCCCCGTGTCGGCCCGTATTGAAGGGCCAGATACCCTTTCTCAGCCAATACCTTTTGACTGATATCGGCGATATCTTGACAGGGAAAGAGTGCGGGGTCAGGCAGGCCCCCGCCAAATGATATGACGCCTGGCTTCCGAGACCATTTCAAAAGCTCTCTGATCTCGGACCGGTAAATACGGTAGGACACATCAGAATATAAATAATCCATTATTAATGCTCCTTAGGCTACTATAATAACCACAAAATTGTCTTAGCTCAACAACCAATTGTAAAAGGTTGATGACCGGCCGGTTGAGCGGCTTTGGATCAGACTTTGTCCCAAAACTTTTTGCATGAAAAATTGTATTAGTTATTGGATGCTGCTATAGTAGTGAGTTTTGATTTCTTACGATAAGGATCGTACAGCTATGAGAAAAAATACGCTTTGGGCATTGTTTCTTGTTCTTTTTATCCTGATTCCCGGGTTTGTCTCGTGCGAGAAAAGAACAGCGGTATCAGATTCGTCAGATGCAATTTCTGTCAAAGACCTCCGCAAGCACATGGAATACATCGCCTCTGCGGAAACAGAAGGCCGGATGACGGCTTCTCCCGGCTATCAAAAGGCGGCTGATTATGTGGTAAAGCATTTTCGGTCTTTTGGCCTGGATCCCGGTTGGAGAGAGGGTAACGGCGAGAGAACATATTATCAGCCTGTCCCTTTTGTTCGCTATCGCTATGGGGACAATAACTTCATATCCATCGGCGCTGAGGGTGAGACAGAAATGTTTGCCAAAGGCCAGAATAATTATGAAATTTTCTCGCCGGGAAAAGAATCGTTGGATATTCCTCCCGGAAATCCCGTGTTTGTTGGATACGGCATTCATGAGCCGGAATTGGGCTGGGACGATTTCGAGGGCCTGAATATCAGAGACAAACTCGTGATTTTCATCGCCGGATTCCCGAACAATCCAAACAGAGGCCCCAAAATCCCTGCTGAGGTGCGTCAAAAATACAGAGACAGACGAAATGGTGATGCCAGGCGCTTTTTGAACGTGGTCGAAAAGGGTGCGGCGGCTGTGATAACCATACCCGACAGGAATATTGTCAATAACTGGGATAGTATCATGGCCGGACGCAGGAGGACCAGTCTCGTGCCGGCCAAAAATTATGGGATGTCTTCTCCTGGGGAAACACCCATACCCACGATTCTTCTCCATGCCGACCTTGTCGAAAGATTGTTCAACGATGTGGATTTTAATCCGATTACCTATGAGGGTGATTACAAACCAATGGTTATGAAAGACCTTGGGTTGGGTTTGTCGGTCGATGTGCGCAAAGAGACTATCGACTGCCATAATGTCATCGGAATCATTCGCGGCACTGATCCTGAACTGAAAGGTGAGTCTATCACGGTCGGTGCCCATCTGGATCATCTGGGCAGAGACGGGGATGTCATCTACTACGGAGCCAACGACAATGCCAGCAGTTGTGTCCTTATTTTGGAGGTGGCTGAGGCCCTGGCGCATAATCCCTTGAAGCGTCCCGTGGTGTTTATCCTTTTCACCGCAGAGGAGATAGGGCATTTTGGGTCGCTTCATTATGTGGCTCATCCGGCTGTGCCTCACGACCAGGTGCGCCTCAACATCAATCTCGAACAGATTGGCGCCCGGACCCGCACCGTCGATGGGATTTGGGCCATCGGCCCCGCTTCGGAACGGGAGGCTTTTTTAGCTGTGAGAGAAAAGGTGCCGGGCATTGAAGCGGGATTCGATGATATTCAGTCCCAAGTTCCAGTGATCAGCGGCAGCGACACGCTGAGTTTTTACCAGAAAGAACTCCCGGCCATCATCCTGGGATCAGGGGGCTTCCCGGAGCACCACCAACCCAGCGACAACGTGGACTTGATCGACTACGACCATCTCTACAAAGCCACTCTTTTCGTCAAAGCCTATATCCAAAACCTCTCCAATCACTAGTTTGGCTTACCTATCTTTTTGAAATTAAATAAGATAATCTGATTTCGACCCCTAAAAATGGGCTTAAATGCAGCATTTTGACCTAAAAAACCGCATCTTAAAGATATAATGAATACGTTGATAGCTTCTGGGGACATTGAAGTGTGTAAGCTCGATACAATTTTAAAATCCATTCTTATGTAAAGATAAAGGTTTGAAATTGTAATATTGCTTTACACAATTGCATCATCAATCATTTTTTTCTCCCTAGCCCCACCATTTGAATTGGCATGCAATTTGCAAAAAATAAGTCAAACTATGATCGCTTTGTTTGAGGGATGGACACATGAATTTAAAAGTCTTGTTTCTCGTATTATTTGCCGTTCTTTTCTTTCTCATTTTTCTTTTTCCGTATGAGGATGATTTTCCTGTTCTCAAAGGTGATTATCTTGGTCAAAAGCCGCCAGGGCTCACGCCGCAAATTTTTGCCCCTGGCGTAATCTGTGATTCACACACCCAGGGCTATCCTTCCTTCACCGTAGAAACGAAAATCACATTCCGTGCCGATAAACTGAGTGATCGTGTCCTCTTTATCAAAAGCGGAAAATCGCCGGTCATGTCCAATATGACGGCCATTGCTACTTCCAGAGGTCTTGTCGTAATTGATGCCCATTACAAGCCGGCGTGTGGGCATAGGATTCGTCAGATCATTGAAGAAGTTTTTGGACGGAAAGATTTCACTTATCTGATCTACACCCATGCCGGCGTGGATCATATGGGTGGGGCCGTGGCCTTTCCGGAGGCGGTTCTCATCGGCCACGAAAATTGCATTGACCGGATAGACGGACTGCGTGAACAGTTGAAGTCGGTCGATATCCGGGAGGCCATGAAGCCGCGGCTCACGCTGATTCAGGATAAGCTCGATGCCAATCCGGCGGATTCTGCAGAGAAAATCAAACTTGAGGAAGCCATGCTCTATTGGAGTGAGCTTACAGAACTCATGGCCACTGGGTTTGAGCACCCCAAACCGGCTCTCTCATTCGCCGATAGCATGGAGCTTCATTTGGATGATGTCCACATAAAGTTGTGCTATTGCACGCCCGGGTACTCCGAAAGCGACATACTCATCCATGTCCCGGAAGAAAAACTGCTCGTTGTGGGCGACATTTTCAACAAGGACCGTATTCCTCTTATCTCCGAAAAAACTGACGTCCGGCGATGGCTGGATCTCTTCGAGCCCTTTGCCGAAGGCAGGGAGGAAATCCGCTATATCATCGGTGCTCATGATGAGCTGATGACGCTATCGGAATTAAAGGTTCGTCTAGATTATCTCAAGGACCTGTGGGGAGGAGTCATGGCGGCTAGGAGAGAAGGTATGAGCCTTGAGGAGACAAAGGAACTGTTCGTGTTTGCACAACGTTTTCCTCATCTCTCGCATCTCAGCACGCGCTGGGTCAGCTGGCCGCATGACCTGCATGAGCGCAACATCGAAAAGATTTGGGAAGCAGCGGAATTAAGGGGGCCTTATCTTGGACAGAAGCCGCCGGGAATGATACCTGAAGTGTTTGCGCCTGGAATAATCTCCACCAAGGCATCCGAAGGATGCTCTTATTTTTCGACCGATCAAAAGCTGTTTGTATTCGTCAGAGGCCGATCGGATCAAAATGGAATTTTTATCATGGAACAAAGAGACGGACTCTGGAGCAAACCGCGGCTGGCGTCTTTCTCGGCAGGAAAATATGATTGGGATTTTGCTTTTGCCCCGGATGATAAAACAATCATTGTCTCCTCTGGCCGTCCTATCGGAAAGGGAGGGGAGCCGGTAAGGGACTACTATTTATGGAAGACGAAGAAAGCAGGTGATGCCTGGTCAGAGCCCGTGCTGCTTCTACCCCCAGTAAACACTGGACAACACGACAGTTATCCCTGTCTGACGGAAGACGGCACGCTCTATTTCTTCAGCAATCGAGACGGAGGATTGGGCCTGGGCGATATTTATAAAGCGAGCAGGGTGAACGGCCAGTATCCTGAAGTGGAAAACCTAGGTGCGCCGATAAACTCAGAGTATCATGAGGTGGATGCTTTTGTCGTTCCGGATGAGAGCTATATGATCTTCTGTTCAGATCGCCCTGGCGGATTGGGGAAAGCTGATCTTTATGTCACGTTCCGGAAAAATGATGGTTCTTGGACAAAGCCTTTGAATTTGGGTGAGAAGATAAATTCACAGTACTCTGAATACATCCCCTCTGTCAGTCCGGATGGCAAATACTTTTTTTTCACAACCGATAAAACAGGACAAAGAGATATATACTGGGTCGATGCAAAGGTGATCGATGATCTGAAGCCGGATGTGTTGAAATGAAACAAATTGAAGCAGGAGATATTTTTAGGAAACCGATTCCGGGTAAGTTTTTCCCTGTTTCCCTTGGCGGGACATTTGTTCTGATTGGGAAAGGATTCATCCTCGTCATTCTTCTTAGCTGTATTCTTGTGGCTCAAGTTTATTCAGATAGTATACAAAGCACAAAAATCAGCGAAGATGTGATTGTTATAAGTGGGGGAGGAGGCAACATTACGGCGGTGAGAACGTATGAGGGTATTTTGATTGTTGATTCTTTTGCATCTCCTCAAGAGGCTCGAGAGGCACGCACAATCATCGAAGGCCATTTCCCAGGCTCTGAAATCAAATATGTGATCAACACCCATCACCATGCCGATCATATATGGGGAAATCAAGTTTTTGATGATGCTGTAATAATCGGCCATGCCAATATCGAGAAAAATTTGATGCGGGATTATGCAGAAACTTTGAAGGAGTATGAAGGATACGACGATAAAATTGGAGCATTGGAAATTAAGCTGAAAGAAGGCAAGGCCGATAAATCCGGAGATATTGAAAAAACAGAGAAAGACATCGCCCGCTGGAAACGGATAAAGGCAGTTTTCGATGAGTTGATTCCCACACCGCCTGATGTGCGGATCGCTTGTGATTCATCTCTCAAACTCGGCGCCAAGACTTTTGAGTTCCTGTGCTTCGGCACGGCCCATACCGATAATGACCTGGTTGTCCTGGATAGAGACGATGGGCTTTTAATTATGGGAGATCTCCTCTTTTACAGAAAATGCTACATCATGGGACCGCATTCCGATACCAAGCATTGGATTGCCGTATTGGACAAGCTCATAGATAATTCCTCCCGATATAAACACGTCATCCCCTCGCACGGTCCTGCCCGAGGAGTAGGCGTGTCCGTTTTAGAAGAACAGCGCGATTACTTGCGGGCACTTTGGGATGCTGTCGTTGCTGCACGCCAGAAAGGATTAACCAAAAACCAAGCCATAAACGAAATCAACCTCGATAAATATAAAGACTGGCTGGATTACGACAGGATCGGATTGGACATAGAAGCCTGCTGGATTCAGATGGATAGAACCGCTCCGAACTATGAATTTCCCGTGTTGAAAGGACCGTATCTCGGTCAGAAACCGCCGGGGATGACGCCGGAATTGTTTGCTCCTGGGATTATCGTCGAAGATGGAACGCCTTTCAACGCCGTATTTTCTCCCTGTGGGCACGAGTTCTATTTCGTGACCGATGCGGATGGTAATGAGACGCTCGATATCATGTGGATGAGACGGGTGAATGATATGTGGACAGAACCCGAAGTGGCCCCTTTCAACAGCAATTATTATGACCTGAACCTGTGTCTTTCACCGGATGGATACCGAATGTTTTTTCGATCGAAAAGGCCCATTCCGGGTACCAGTGAATCACCAAAAGACCGGCATTACATGTGGTGCACAGTCAGGACAGACGGCAGTTGGAGTGAACCGCAAGTTGTCGAATACGCTGGATATGAAACGGTTACAGCCTCATATCAATCCATCACGAGCGACGGAACGCTCTATTTTTCATCACCGGGATCTGTCGGCGAATTGGATGTGCACCGCTCAAAATTTATTAATGGAACTTACAGCAAGCCTGAGAATCTTGGCCCCTCCATCAACACAAAATACATTGAGGGCGATTTGTTCATTGCTCCGGATGGGCGCCTTATCATTGTCTCCTGCTGGGACCGGCCCGATAACAATGGGGACAGCGACCTCTATATCAGTTTCCGGAAAAGTGATGGGACCTGGACAAAGCTGCGGAACATGGGAGCACCAATAAATTCGAAAGCCAGTGAAAACTGTCCGATGCTTTCACCTGATGGGCGGTATTTTTTCTTTCTCAGCTACGATCCTGTTAAAGATAAAAGGAGCACTTACTGGGTGGATGCCCGGGTCATCGAAGAATTGAAACCTGAAGAAATAAGGCTTAAGGATTGAAAATGAAACGAGTAATGTTTATTGGTGTTCTAATATTTATGTTGTCGCTTAGCTTAATCGCAGTTTCGGAAAATAAGGATTTTCCTGTGATCAAAGGACCCTATTTCGGAAAGATAGCACCTGTGGGTAGAGCTGAGGTCTTCATGAACGGGGTCATCTCAATATTGAATGAAGATAAAATGTGTGCAGCCTTTTCTCCGGATGGCAGAGAGTTTTACTTTAATGCTCGTTATAAGGGAAACTGGGCGATTTTTATGACGAAAGAGGTCGACCGGCAATGGACGAGGCCGAAGCCGATGCCGTTTACTTCGGATTACACAGACCGGGACTTCACCATGGCCCCTGGCGGGAAGACGATACTTTTCGGATCGAACAGACCGAAGAGCGGAGGAGCGGGGAAATCGGAATCGTTGAACATATTTGTGACAGAGAGAATCCCCTCGGGCGGATGGTCAGATCCTAGAAATATTGGAGATCCCGTCAACACGACTCGCAATGAGAATTATCCGTCTATGGCTCGCACTGGAAATCTGTATTTTTTTACCCAAAAAGAAGATGGATTAGGTGGCTGTGATATCTATGTCTCAAAATACGTCGATGGCCGCTACCAACCTCCCAGGAACCTCGGGGCCGCGATTAACAGCGAACAACATGACTGGGATGCCATCATCGCTCCTGACGAAAGCTTCATCATTTTCAGCTCCAAAGTCAGGCCGGATTCTATCGGCGCGCAGGACCTCTACATCTCGTTTAAGAAAGTAGACGGCGGTTGGACGGCAGCGAAGAATATGGGGCCGGCCGTGAATTCTTTCCATGACGAGATCTGCCCGAGTTTGTCTCTGGACGGGAAATGTCTTTTTTTTACCAGCCGGAGAAGGGGGAAGGCTGATATTTTTTGGATCGATGCCAAGATCGTTGAGGATCTCAGACCCGCCGATGCTTCTCAGGATATTCATCGTGCCGTTTCTGAAGGGGATATGGAACGAGTGGAGTCAAAATGCTTGAATCCCAAGGCTTTGTTTTTCATGGGGAAGCAACCTTTGGAACGAAGGATTTTTTCCTAGGCAAAAACGGAGAATTAAAAACACCGACAATATTTACTGTTCGGAAAACCCGGAAGATATTTTTTTTTACTGTCAAGGAAAAATCGAAAAATAAGAGCTATATGATCATCTCACTGTGGGATCACCCGGAAAATATCGGAAGCAGCAAGGGCGATTTGGATATTTCATTCATAACAAAGGACGGCACGTGGACAGAAGAGATTAACATGGGCGAGACCATCAATATGCGGTGTGGTGAGAATTGCCCGATGGTCTCTCCTGACGGGAAATACTTTTTTTTTAACCGGCATTGCGAGGATACGGATAAGGGAGATATGTATTGGGTGGATGGAAATATCATAGAAACTTATCGGCCGAAAGAGATAATGTGATGAAAGTATTATTCAGAAAAAAACTTTATGGTTGTGTCATTATGAGTTTGCTCTGTGCCGGTGTGTTATGTGTGCTGGCTGGTACCGATGATGAAACAGCAGAAGTAACTCGAGTTGGTCAGAATCTCTATAAGCTGCGTTTCGATAATATCAATCTGATTGCTTCTGTCGGTCCTGATGGAGTGCTGCTTTCGGATACGGCATTCGAAAACATAGCCGATGAACTAAGAGCGGAATTAATAAAACTCGGGAACGATGATGTGAAAATAATCATCAATACCCACTGGCATTCGGATCATACAGATGGAAATAAGGCTTTCGGCAGGAGAGCGACAATCATCGCTCACCGCAATGTCCGGAAACGTCTTTCGCAGAAGCAGGTGTCAGACTACTGGGGTGAGGAGCATGATCCGCTGCCAGAGTATGCCAGGCCAAATCTTACGTTCTCAGATAAGTTAGCTATTCACTTCAATGGGGAGGACATTGAAATCATCCATTTTCCCAACGGACACTCTGATGGCGATGTCATTGTGTATTTTAAAAAAGCTGGAGTTGTCCACCTGGGAGACCTTCTCTTTTCCGATGGCTTCCCGGCCATCGATTTTGAAAACGGGGGAAATCCGGTGATGTGGGCAAAAAATCTGCAAAGAATCATCGCTTCGATGCCGAAGGATGTGAAATTCATTGCCGGACACGGACGCGATTATACGGTTGAGGATTTGACAGAATACCATGATATGATACGTTCAACGGTCAAGATTATCCACAATGCAATGGTGCACGGGAAGAGCATAGAAGAGATGAAAAAGGCTCGGATTCTGAAGCGCTGGGCAAAATGGGGGAAAGAAATGTTCCCCTGTGATAAATGGATAGAGATGGTTTACCACAGCTTAAATCAATTCTAGTTTGGCTTATCCATCTTATTGATTATAATCCATTTAGCTTAAAAAACACCCTTAATATTTAGCTTATATAGGGGATTTTCAGGCCAAAATTCGGATTTTAAGGAAATTTGAGTGATTAATAATTTAGCCACTTAAAAGGAGAATAAACATCGCCCATGAGTTCCTTTGTTATGCGGGGAGCAATCCCCTCCATTGTGCCTATAACACTCTGAAGCACTAATCCAATATTGTGATCTAAGAAAATTACTGCATAGTTGTCACATCCTTCTTCATAACCGACATGGAAGATGACATCCCCTGCGGAACAATGGAATCTGCCCCAACCCAGAGACCAGGATAATTTAATTCTTTTTTGAATTTCAGGGTCTGATCCCTGTGGTGCATGGAGACTTTTGGATGTGATAGCAACCTGAGGTCTGAGCATCTGAGTTAATGTTTTGGACATCAGGCCTCGTCCATTCATTATCGCAAGAAGGAATTTTGCATAGTCATGAGTGTTGGTTAAGAGGGAGGCTGCAGCTTTCGGCGTTTGTTTTGTTTTTTCAATTAGCTGGCGAAGTCCTGTTTCCAGGTTGACGGCAAAGTTGTTATCAAAACGTCTTTCCCAAATAAAAGAGGAATTCATCATTCCTAAAGGCTCGAAGATGTTTTCCTTGGCGAGTTGATTCAAGTCCTTTTTTGTTATCTGTTCCAAAACAAATTGAAGTAGACCATAACCTTCACCTGAGTACTTAAACTTCTCGCCAGGAGTGAATTTGAAGTCCAGACGTCTATCTTTGTTCATGAAACGCCAGTTGGGGAATCCACTTTGATGGCTTAGCAATAGACGTGCTGTCAGCAGCTTATATCGATCATCGGATTTCATGTCTTGATACTTAGGGTATTCAGCTAGAGGCTTATCTAAATATTTATATAACGGCTCATCAAGACCGAGCAGATCTTTATCAAACAGTTTCATCACAAGATAGGCGAAAACGGGTTTGCTCAGGGAAGCTGCACGAAAGACTGTTTGTTTATCGACCGTTTTTTCAGATTTTTTATTGATATTGCCCATTTCCCGCAGGAATACAATTCGATCCCGGTTAACAATGGCAACAGACAATGCTGTCGTGTTGGATTCATTCAAAAGCCCATGAAGAAAACGATCTGCTCGATTAGCATTCCGCCATTCTCCTTTGATTGTTTTCCATTGTTGAGTTCGAGAGTCTTTGATGGATTTTAGCTCATATTTGAATGGCTGGGCTGATGCGGAATGTATGAGAAATCCAATAAAAAAAAGAGATATTGTGACATAAGCGAATCTCATTCTCCACCTCACGTCAAAAATCCATATCTCTATAATAAAAAATGATCTTATGTTTATCTAGTTTGCATTTATCCAAATTTTTCTAATTTTTCAATTTTTCTAGTTTAATTTTTCTTGTTTGGCTTGGCCGTCTTATTGATTTTAATGCAATTAGATTCAGATTTTTCTTTATTAACGTGCGTAAATGAGAGTTTTTGCTATAAAAATCGTTCTTTTAAGAGGAGGAAATCATCATGTCAAGAGCAAAACTTTATTACATTCCAGGATTGGTGTGGCACATCACTCAAAGATGTCATAACCGGGATTTTCTTTTGAAATTCTCGAGAGATCGCAAGAGATGGTTGCACTGGCTTTTTCAAGCGAAAAAGAGATACGGATTGTGCATATTGAATTATATTGTCACATCAAATCATATCCATCTTCTTGTGTATGCCAATGATAAAAGAGATGTAATACCTAGATCGATTCAACTGACTGCGAGTAGGCCTGCACGTGAGTACAATATAAGAAAAAAGCGAAGTGGGGCTTTTTGGGAAGATCATTATCACGCGACTGCCGTTCAAACGGGCAAATACTTGAATCAGTGCATAGTGTATATTGATCTGAATATGGTAAGGGCTTGTGTTGTAAAGCATCCATCCCAGTGGCCTTTTAGCGGATACCACGAGATGTTTTCTGGACGTCAGCGAAATAGACTTATTGATAAAAATATGTTGTTTAGACTTTTAGAAGCTGGGGACCTAGAGAGTTTTAAGAATGCACATGAAGAAAGAATAAGAAATGCAATTTCACGGCGGGATTTAGCACGCAAGAGTCAATGGACAGAGAGTATTGCAGTCGGGAGCGAAAAGTTTGCTGATGAAGTAAAAGGCAAACTTGGTCTCAAAGTGAACTACAGAACAATAAAAAAAGTAGATGATCAACACACTTTGAGAGAAAAAGGAAGTTTTTATAAGAATGCCGATTTTATATAAAAAATGGCTTATTTAAGGTGTTTTTTTTGGCAAATAATTT
>Ga0180431_10000641_pt1 | contig 49855 bp, 46 predicted proteins | sample SS_ome_11_FD_132459 | JGI IMG/M metagenome (GOLD analysis project Ga0180431, IMG submission 132459) | Hypersaline lake sediment archaeal communities from the Salton Sea, California, USA - SS_1_MS_1 metaG | ecosystem: Environmental > Aquatic > Non-marine Saline and Alkaline > Hypersaline >... | reverse complement strand
GTCAATGAGGGCAAGCAGGTGCAGTGTGATGGCCATGAGGGGCGCAAGACCGTAGAGCTTTTCGAGGCCGTCTATAGGTCTTCAGACACCGGTGAGCCGGTCAGAATTGGGTAACTTCTCGAGGCTCCATGAAGCCCAAAGCCACTGTCGGCTCGGCGGACGTATGCAGTGCGCGCGCAAGTGGCTAGCTGATGAGAAGGCCGCGGCTTACCGGGCAATGGCGACCCGGCGGCCGCTTTCTACGCTTTCGTAGGCAGCCAGCAAAGTGCGCAGGGCGGCCTCGGTTTCCTGGAGACTGACTGCCGGCGCCTTGCCTTCGATGATGCAGTCCACGAAATCACAGAGCAATTGCCTGGTCGCATACTCGCGGATATGCGGCGGATTGTGCACCGGTATCGAAAAGAACATCTTCTCCTCGAAGCCTACCAGCGGCAGTTCGTCCTCCGGGTCGTCGCGGACCAACAGCGTGCCCTTGGTGCCCACGATGCGGCGCTCTGTCGTCGGTTCATCACCGGCAGCCGCGCAGGTGACGGCGATCTGCGCCAGGGCACCGGCGGCCATCTCCATATTGATCAGAGCGGTATCCTCGGGCCCAGCCGCAGCTTCACCGGCAACGCGCTTGGCGGTCATGCTAACGGCAGCCGCCGGGCCTAACCAGCGCTGCAGCATCGCCATCGCCGCATAAATGCTTTGCCTGATGCTGGAGCTGTCCAAGGTATTGTCCACTACCAGCGCGCCGACCAATAGCACCTCGCCGACTTCGCCCTGGTGAATGAGCTCGCGCGCTCTTTCATTGGCCGGGATCATCAATTCGGGAATTGCCACGAACAGGCGACCTTGGCCGGCTGCAGCGGCGGCTTGCATGGCTTCGAACTCGGCCATTGTGCTCGCCGGTGGCTGCTCGCAGATCACATGCTTACCGGCCTGGAGGGCGGCGATAGCGATCTCGGCGCGCTGCTCGACGGGCGCGCAGATGTCAATAATGCCCACCTGCGGGTCGTCCAGCAGGGCCTGATAGTCTTCATGCACCTGCTTGATGATGCCGTATTGGTCGTACAGACGACGCCGCGCCGCTGTGTCGGGCTCCGCCAGCACGACGGCATCCACTCCCGGTGCCGCCACATAGCCTTGCAGGTGCCAGGAGGCCACAACTCCGGCGCCGATCTGTCCCACAGTCAAAGCCATCGGTCTCACTCCTGTGCCCCAGAGGAGATTATGGGGGCGAGGGCGGTGATGGCACGTCGGCTGGCGGTCCGGTCGGCGGCGGAATCGGGCCGGCCGGCTGGCCCTCGTCGGTCTCCGCCTCGCCTTCGGCATCAGGCGGCAAGCCGGCGTAGAAGGGCAAGAGCACGATACCGGCCACGATGATAAGCATCACCACCACCGTAATGATGATTAGCGTCCTACTGGCCTTGCCATACAGGAAGTCCGCCTGCTCATTCATTGATTTCCAGCACCAGCTCCGCGTTTATCTGCCCGACGATCTCGCCGTGGCAGTTGCTGACTTGCGGGTAGGCGAAATCGGCCAGACTTTCGTGCTGCTTGTCGGTGAGAACGTCAAGTTGCCGCAAGGCGGCCAGTACCGCCGGAGCCTGGGCCCGGCCGCCCGCATCGCTGATCTTTACGGCCAGGCCCATGTTACGGCCCCGCACCCCCAGCATGAACAGCCCCTCCGCTCCGCCTTTGCAGGTGACGGTATCGCCCGCAACCTCCAGCAAGGTGGTATTGAAGCTGCCCGGACCCGAGATCATCACCGGCGCGGCGGCCATGGCCTCGCAGATACGTTCGGCCGCGCCTTTGAGTTCGACGCTGAGGTCCTGGGGCGTAGCCAGGCGCGCGAAGCCGATTGCCATGTTGCGCAGCGGCATACCGAAGGTCGGCACCCCGCAACCGTCCACACCCAGGCGTATTTCCTCCGCAGGCATATCGCACATAGCGGCGATGTTTCGTACAGTTGCCTGCTGCACCGGGTGCTCGGGCTGGGAATAGCCTGCAGTCGGGACGCCCATCGCCAGCGCCGAGGCCAGCATCCCCGCATGCTTGCCGGAGCAGTTATTGTGCGCCGGCCCCGGTTCTGTGCCCTCGCATGTGAGCCGCTGGCGCTCTTGGCTGTCGCCGGGTAGATGCACGCCGCACTCCAGGTCGGCTTCGCCCAGTCCCAGCTTCTCCAGGATATTCAGGACAGTGGCGACGTGCTCAGCCGACCCGCAGTGGGAGGCGCAGCAAATCGCCAGCTCCTTCTCGGTGAAGGCGAACCGGTCCGCGGCCCCGGTCTGCACTACCAGCAGCGCTTGCAGCGGCTTGCTGGAGGAGCGCATATATGCCCAGCGTTCCGAGTCGCCAGCAAAGCCCAGCACCCGCCCATCGCCGTCGGCCACAACCGCATCCCCGTAGTGCGTACTTTCCACCAGGCCCGACCTGGTCACTGTTGCCATCTTCGCTAGCTTCATCATCTGCCTCGATTCCTCAGGTGCGTTGTATGTAGTTCATCTGCAGCGTGGAAACAAGATTGTCCAATTCCCGCTTCTCAGCTTCCTCTAGGTCATCGTCAAGCTGCTGGCGGATGAATCGGAGAGTGTCTATAGCGATCTTGGCCTCCGGCAGCTTGACTTCGGTTTCCTGTTCGCCGGGACCCAGTTGCAGTCCGAGGTTGATCCAGGCCTGCTCGCTGACCATGCCGACAAACAGCCTTAGCGTCTGGTAGATGTCCAGATGCAGGCCTTCGGCAGCTTCGGCTTCAGCGGCCGCTTGTTCAGCCTGAGCTTGCGGCTCTGCGGCAGCGCTATCTTCGCCCGGCTCCGCCCTGGCTTGGGCATCAGTCGCTGCTTCAGCGGTCTCTTCCTCAGCCTCGGCCTCGCCGTCTGCTTGCTCCGGCGGCGTCGCTTCGGCCTCGGCGCGCTTGTCCACCTTCTTGTATTCAAACTCCATTTCGTCTTTATCTTCCTGGTCGTCAGCGTACATTCGTCATTTCCTCCCGACTAGTCGGTCTCGAATGCGGCAAGTGCCACGCCTCGCACCACCACGCGACCGTCTTCCCTAATGTCAATCTCAGCGCCTGTGAGTTGCCCCGCTACCGCCGCATTGGTACGCAAGTGTTCGGTAGTCTCGGTAGTGCACAACTGCGATCGGCCCCGAGCCATCACCATATATAGCAGCAACTGGTCGGCAAGATGCCGGTCAACGGCCGCCTCCGAATCTATGAACTCAACGGCTTCAGAGGCCGCTTGGCTGCCCACCTCTTCAGCAGGCATGCCGCGCTTGCCCAGGGCCGTGAAGCCGGCATGGCCGCTTTGGTACCACAGGCTCACGACACAGGACGTGCCGGGCGATGCTGATTCTAGATAGTATTCTTCGCTGTCGGCGTCAAGGCCTGCTGCTGCCAGCAGCGTACGGGCCGCAAAGTTCTGGCGCTTGAGGATATGCTTAGGCAGCTTATCAGCGACCGTGCTAGCGACCACAGCTCTCTGCAACTCGCCCCGCTGGGTGAGATTGATGGACGCGACCGGGCCGGCCGGAGTGATCTCAGCCTCCAGGCAACCCTTCCCAATCGGGTAGAAGCCGGCAGCGGGTCGGCGGAAAGCCAGCCTAATACCGAAACGGCTCAGCGCGGGCGCGAAGGTATTGGCAAGGTAGGCATAGACCGGGCTCCAGGGGACATCGCTGCCGCCTCTGATGACAACGCGCGAAGATCGCGGTGCCAGCGCCAGCACCGGCAGTATGCTCTGCAATACCAGGCAGGCCGAGCCGGCGCTGGGACGCACACGCCCGACATCGAAGCGATATTCCCCGCCCGCCACGCTACCGGGCGCTAGCCGTACTGCCTGGGAGTCGAGCTCGGCACCATCCACTCGGCCGCCACAGACTTCCGCCACGGCCAGACAGCACGTGACATGCTGGGCGGCGAGGCCGGGCTGTTTGCGCCCGGCACGGACGTTGTAGATCTCAAGCTCCTGGCCCGTGATAGCAGCCAGAGACAGCGAAGTGCGCAGTATCTGCCCACCGCCCTCGCCCTGGGAGCCGTCTATGCGAACCATTGAGCCTCACCCGCAAAGGGAATCGCCGATTGCCGGAGAAATTGTCCATGGCCACACATCCGAATTAGTATAAACCATATCTCCACATAAGCACAGGAGCTGAGGTAGATGAGAATGGATGCTCTGAGTATCTGTGCGTTGATCGGCCTGCTGCTGGTGCTGCTTGGCTCGCCCGGGCAGGCCAAGACCGAACGAACCTTATATACCCCGGAACAGATCGAGAATATCCGCGACAACCTGGAGCAGTACGACTGGGCCAAGGCCATACGTTCCAGTGCCGTCGCCAGTGCGGCCAAGTACCTCGAAATGCCGGATGAGGAGCTCGCCAAGTATGTGCCCGACCCGCGCATACCCCGCTCGATCTACGTCCACGAGACCGGCTGTCCCAACTGCGGCTTGGCGATGCGCAAGACCGGCAACTACTCCTGGATTATCAGCCAGGATCTGCCCTACAAGGTCAAGTGCCCCAACTGCGGTAAGGTCTATCCGGACAGCGATTACCAGGCATTCATTGCTACCGACTTCAAGGACCGGTCGGTGCTGAAGGGCGAGATTGTGGATGACGGCTGGGGCTGGGCCTCACCCAAGTATGGGGAGAAGCACAAGTACTGGTTCGTCGCCTGGTACAACCACTGGATGACCTCACGCCTGCTCCCTCGTGCAATCAACAGCCTATCCGATGCGTATCTGTACACCGATGACCCGAAATACGCTCACAAGTCCGCGGTCCTGCTGTGGCAGCTTGCCAAGTACTACCCGGACTACGACTATGCCAAGCAATCACGCATCGGCACCGAAATCAATCACGGCTACAATGGGCGTCTCCTCTACCACACCTGGGAGACCGGCACCGTGAGGAACTGCTCCCGGGCCTATGATGCGATATTCCCGGCGCTGCTGGAGAGGGATGTCGAGCTGGAGCAATTGACCGGCCAGACTATGGAGGAAATTCGTCACCTCATTGAGGAGCAACTGCTGCGCTCGATGGCGCGTGAGATTGTGGATGAAACCATGTACATAGCCGGCAATTACGGGAGCCACCAAGTCGGACTGCTGCAGATCGCGGCGGTTCTCAAAGATACGCCCGGCAGCCCCAGCAGCCAAGAGATGATAGACTGGATGCTGAATAATGAGGAGTACCGCGTATATACGATGATGCCGATCTATGATGCCCTTTATAACCTCGTCTATCGCGACGGCGTACCCTTTGAGTCACCGGGCTATAACCTGGGCTGGGTCAATAGCCTTACCATTATCGCCGACCTGCTGCGGGTCAATGATGTGGACCTATCCCGGGTGCCGCGCTTCAAAAAGCTGTATGACTGGACCATAGATATGGTCTGTGCCGGCGATTTCACGCCTGCCCTTGGCGACTCGGGGAACATGTCCAATCGCGGGAGAATGTGGCGCGAAAACATCTTCCTGTCCGCGTATAACGTGTACCAGGACCCGCTCTATGCCAAGATAGTGCTAGACCTCAACGCCAACGCCGGACGCGACATAACCGCGGCCCCACTTACCGAAAAGCTGCAGCAGGCCGCAGCGCAGGTTGAGACTAAACCCGGCTATGAAGATCGGCACCTGCCCGGCTACGGCCTGGCAACACTGCAAAACGAGAATCATGAACACCCGATAGCGATGTCGCTATTCTACGGGCGCTTCGTCGGCCACTCACATCGGGACAAGATGCACCTAGACATATTCGCTGAGAACTGCTCGGTGATGCCGGATTTCGGGTATCCAGAGACTGCCAACTCCACCGATCCGCGCCGGGCCGGATTCTTCGCCCACACCATATCTCACAACACGGTGCTGGTTGACAAGCGGCCGCAGGCCGGCGAACGGGGTCGCTGTCTCGCCTACGATACCGGCCCGGTATGCCAGTATGTCGAGGCGCAGAATGACAATGTGTATGAGCAATGTGAAATGTACCGGCGCAGCGTAGCGATGGTCGAGGTCTCGCCGGACCAGAGCTACTTCATTGACATATTCCGCGTGAAAGGCGGCCAGCAGCACGACTGGCTGGTGCACGGCAGCCACGCAGACCTGGAATCGACTCTGGACCTTAGCCAGCCGCGCGAGGGTACTCTGGCCGGACCCGATGTCGAGTACGGCTACTTCTATGATGACAAGCAACTGGCCGATGTGCCCTACGGGAGCACCAGTTACTTTTCCTATCGGGGCAGCTCCTTCCAGTTCCTCTACAACGTCCAGGAGGCGGCCCTGAAGCCCGGAGCAAGCGCGCGCTGGAACTTCATCACCAGCGGCGACCGCGCGGCCGGCATTATGAAAGCCAATGAGGGGGCGTACCTGAAGGCCTTCTTGGTCGGGGAAGACGAGCAGCTCTTCGTCTGTGACGGCAAGCCCCAGCAGAATCAGCAAGGCACCCCAGACAGCGTGAAGTTCCTGGTCAGGCGTAGAACCGGCGAGAACCTCAACAGCACCTTCACCACTGTCTTTGAGCCGGGCGCCGACGACGAGATTATCCGCAGCGTCACTCCCCTGAGCACCGGCAATGACGACCTCGTCGCCCTGAAGCTAGAGCTCAATTCCGGCGCTACCCACTACTACTTCAATGCCACTGAGCCGGTTGAGGAAATCGAGGTCGCTGACGGCATCCGTTTCGCCGGACAGGTGGGCTACCTGGCTCTGGACGCCCGGGGCGAGGTCGAGAAGGCCTACCTGCATAACGCCACCTTGCTGGGCAAAGGCGACTGGCGGCTTGAGGGTGAGGGGCCGGCCCGGACCACCATCGCCTCGTGCGACTACCAGGAGAACTCGGTCACGCTTGCCGAGCCGGTACTGGCCGAGCGCGAGGCGGTCGGCTCCACGGCGATTATCAACTGCGGAGCCTACGGCAGCTCGTTTGTGGTCAAGGGGGTCGAAGGAGATAGCAAGCTTCTGTTCGGCGACCAAGAGCCGATTTGCAGCCGGGCCTTTATTAAGGAGATCAAGGCCGAGCAGAGGCAGCTACTCACGCCTACAACACTCTACTTCGTTCAGCCGACGATGCATGTGGTCAACGAGGCCTTCGAGCCGGTGGCAAAGGTGCTGAACTTCAGCTTCAGCGACCATGCCCTAACCACCGAGGGCGATTTCAGCGCGGCGCAACTTGCGGATACTGACGGCGATGGGGCGATCCGCGCTTACATCATGGAGTACGGCCCGGGAGATTCGGTGTTGCTACCCGCCAGTATCCGCTACCAGCGCAACTAGCCGCGCAACATCCGGACGGCAGCCTCGGCAAGTAAGGCAGCGCCGATGGGCAAGACCTTGGTGTCTTCGAAGTCGAAGGTGGTGCTATGGCCGGGCGAGGTGAAGCCTTTCTTCTCGTCACGGATGCCTAAATGCACCATCGCCGCCGGGATCTTGCCTGCGGTGGAGAAATACGCGAAATCTTCGCCGCCCAGGCCCGGTCCGTTGCCCGGAACCACAGCATCTTTTCCCACAATCGCGACGGCAGCGATCTCGACCATGTCAGTTACTGCATCATCATTGACCAGCGGCGGATAGCCTTCGATCATGCGCACGGTCAAACGCCCGCCCATCGCCCCGACCAACTTGCGCAGGTCCTGTTGCAAGAACTTGAGGACAGCCTTGCGGCCCCTCGGTTCGAGGCTGCGAATTGTCCCCTGCAGGTGCACGCTGTCGGCCACGATGTTGCGCCGGGTGCCGCCCGCGATGGTCCCAAAAGTGACCAGCTTGCGGTCGGTGGAGCTGGTATGACGGGCGATGAACTGCTGCACGGCAATCAGCGCCTGGCTGGCGACGGCGATGGCGTCCACGCCTTTGTCGGGAGCGGCGGCATGTCCGCTCCGGCCGTGCACGGTCATATCAATATCATCGGTCTGGGCGCACACATAGCCGCGCGGAATCGCGATGCTGCCACTGTCGGTATCGGTGTCCACGTGCAGGCCGGCGATGGCTGAGACCTTGGGCGAGCGCAGGCAGCCGTCCTGTATCATCTTCAGCGCCCCGCCGGACCCCTCTTCGCCCGGCTGGAAGATCAGCTTGACATTGCCGGGTAGCTGATTGCCCATGCTCGCCAGGATCGCGCCGACGCCGAGTAAGCAGGCGGTATGCCCGTCGTGACCGCAGGCGTGCATCAGCCCCGGCTTGCGGGAAGCATATTCCACCTCGTTCTCCTCCACTATCTCCAGAGCGTCCATATCGGCGCGCAGGGCCACGGTCTTGCGACTCTTGGCGCCACGCACCATACATGTGACGCCGGTCTCGCCGACGCCGGTCTTGATCTCCTCAAGGCCGAGCTCGCGCAACTGCTCGACCACATAGGCCGCCGTCTCATGCTCCTGCATACTCGGCTCGGGGTACTGGTGGAAATGCCGCCGCCACTCGACCAGCTTCGACCTGAGCTTCATCGCGGCTGCCAAGGTGGAATGCTGCTTGCGGGACTTGCGGGTGCCTGCTCGCTTAGCCAATCGAATCCCTGCTTTCCGGCCATCGTTGTCGCGGCCGTCTTACTTCGCCGCCTGCATCGCCGCTTGTGGGGGATGCCAGTAGAGCTTGGGAGCGGCGACGCCGACAGTCTCAGCTATCTCGCAATGATATGAGAAATCGCCGAACTCGGCTTTGCGGTGGCTATCAGTGCCGGCGGCCAGCGCCACCCCCTGCTCGTAGGCGAGCCGGGCCATGCGTATGTCCTCGTCCCGGCAAATGTGGTGTGAATTGATCTCCAGCGCAATGCCGTGCTCCCCGGCGAAATCCACCACCCATTTGACCAGGTCATCGCTGATGGCGTAGTGCTTAAGCAGCAGCGGGCGGAACGGATGGGCCAGGACATCTATCTTCCAGCCTGCCAGGCGCTGAAACATAACCTTGAATTCCGCCTCGACCTGTTGCGGCTCGGCCTCATGGTGCAGAGCCGGGAAGGTATGGGCCGCGCCCAGCAATATGTCAAAGTCGCCCATCCGCGTCTCATCGCACACCGGAGTGCCATCAATAAACATGTCCAGCTCGATGCCCAGGAGCATCCCGCCGGTCTGTACAGAACGCACCTGAGCAATATAGCTGTCTATCTCGGCGTTGGCATAATCCTTGTGTTGCTCGAATATCTCACGGCCCTCATCAGTCCAGAAGCCCCACTTGGCATGTTGCGGATAGCAGATGTGGGCGCTGTGGTCGGTGATGGCAAACGCCCGCGAGCTATTAGCAGCGATCTCGACATACCACTCCAGCGTTACGTCCTCGGCGCAATCAGAGCGCTCGGTATGACAATGGCAGTCACATAAGTCCATTCGCTATCTCTTCCTGTCTGCTGCGAATCGTGCCGCGTCTGTGAGACGCTGGTAGATGATAACCTATAGCCCCAGCCACCGCAAGGTCGAGGAGGGGAATATGGCTCATGCGGAGAATTGGGCCCATAAGGCAACAGTCCGGGACTACGGCAAAGCTCCAGCGTTCGAGCCATATTGCCATTACCATTGAGGTGTGAATGATGATTGAAGGCAACGAAGTCGTATCTACGCGCGGCGGAGTTGCCGCCGGGCCGGCCGAAGCGGCTCGGGTCGGCGCGCGCATCCTGGAGCAAGGAGGCAATGCCGCTGACGCGGCCGCAGCCACGGCCATGGCATGTTGTATGCTGCAGCCGGGTAGCACCGGCGTGGGCGGCTACGTCGGCTGTGCGGTGGTGAAGGAGGGCGCAACCGGACAGGTCTATTCCGTGGACGCCAACGCCCAGGCCCCGGCGGGTGTGACCGAGGACATGTTCAATCCGCGACCGGCTGACCCCGGGGCCAACGGGCTGAATGAAAGGGAATACCGCTGCTCGGTGCAGGACGATGCGAACGTGTACGGGGCTAAGGCCGTTGCCGTTCCGGGAATGGCGGCGGCGATGGGCACGATCTGGGAGCGCTGGGGCCGGCTGCAATGGGCCGGCATCGTGGCTCCCTCGCAGAAACTGCTGGCAGACGGCTTCCCTTACGCGGTCACTGCCGGCGCTATCAAGCATTTGCGCGAGCAGATCCGGCGGTTCCCACATACCGAGAAGCACCTGATGCCTGAGGGCAAAGAGCCCACCGCCGAGGACATCTGGCATCGGCCTGACATGGAATGGACCCTACAGCGGCTGGCCGAGCATGGCTGGCGCGATTTCTACGAGGGCGAGATCGCCCGGCGGATCGCCGACCACATTCAGCAAAATGGTGGCGCCCTGACGCTGAGGGACCTGGCTGACTACCAGGCGCGCGTGACCGACCCGCTGAGCATCACCTACCGCGACGCCCGCGTACACACGCCGATTCTGCCTAACGGCGGCCTGTCGGTACTGCAGAACCTCAAGTTGTGGGAGCAGTTTGACATCCCGGAGCTGGACTCGGTGGAGTTCTGGCACCGCTTCCTGGAGATCTCCAAGCTGACCTGGCGCGACCGGCTTACCCACCTGGCCGACCCCGACTTCGCGGATGTGCCGATCGCGCGGCTGCTGTCAGCCGATTATGCGCGCGGTCGCACCGAGACGCTTCGCAACTTCCCTGACCATGTGGATCAGCTCAAGCCGACACCCAACCAGGAGTTCGGCCACGGCACCCTACATCTGTCCACCGCTGATGCCGAGGGCAACCTGGTCTCGTTCACGATCAGCCAGGGCATGGGCTTCGGCTCGCTGGTGACGGTACCCGGTACGGGCATCATCTTGGGGCATGGAATGTGTCGGCTGGACCCGCGGCCGGGACGGGCCAACTCGATAGCTCCGGGCAAGCGCGTGCTCAACAACACCGGAACGCTGATGATCGAGGCACCGGACCGCGATATCGCCGTCGGCCTGCCGGGGGGGAGGAAGATAATCTCGGCGGCGGCCACCATCGCGATGCGACTAATAGACTACGGGGCGACCGGCTATGAGGCAGCGACCGCCGGACGCGCCCATACCGAGATCAGCGAGCCGGCGCTGATGACCAAGGTCGTGCCTGATGAGACGCGCCGTGCGCTCCTCGAGATGGGCCATTCCATTGACTATCCGACCGGAGTGGCCGGCGGATGTCATGTGGCCGAACGGCTGGCGGAGGGCACGATTCGCGGCGGCGGAAACACCTGGGCCGCGGCGGCTGAATAGGCAATGCAAGAAACGGCCGTCGCCCTTTGGGCAAAAAAAAGTTCTTGCACTCGTGCTACATCTACTGTTAAACTGTTAAGATAGGTAGTAACGTTTTGCTACCATGATCGGCTGTTGACTGCTGTTCCGTGAGTGCCATATGGACAACCCCCATAGGCTGCTTGATGGAAACGTGCAGTGGGGCAGCCAAAATCACAATTCTTACGGAGGGCATCTGTATGGCGACTGGCAAGGTTAAATGGTTCAACGACTCGAAGGGTTACGGCTTCATCGAGCGCGACGGCGCAGAGGACGTCTTTGTCCACTATTCAGCAATCACCGGTGAGGGCTATCGCACCCTCCAGGAAGGCGAAGAGGTCGAGTTCGACATCGAGGAAGACGCGAAGGGCCCGCGTGCCGCCAACGTGGTCGTGACCAAACAGGCTCCTGAAAGCGACGAGCCTCAGACCTGGTAAAGTTGAACACTCCCTAGCCACGGAAAAAACCCGGCTGACCGCCGGGTTTTTTTTCGTCACCTCAGTTCAGCCAAGCAGTACGCCCGCCTCACATCCCCAACAAGGGCGGGCCAAGCAGCGGTGCGCCCGGCCGCAGATACCACAGTGCCGCGATTGCCAGTACTCCCAGCGCCAACCACCACAGCGCCCAACCGGCTTTGCTGATGGAGACCTCGCCATCTTCCCCTTCGCCCCACGCCCATAGGCTCCACCAACCGGCGGCAAATAGCGCCGCCAGCGGCCCCACCGCGGGAAACAGATAGCGTGCCTGGGCCTGATAGAAGCTCATGTTGAAGCGCACAAACATGAGCCCCACCAGCACCAGAGCGATGCCGCAAAGCACCCAACCCGCACTCACCCCCCGGGCTTCTCCGGACCTGTGCCATCGCCACCAACCCTTTGCTAGGCCCACCAACACCGCCACGGCAAGCGCGAAGCCCAGCAGGTAGAACCACAGCGGCATATAGACGATGGCCTGACCGAACACACCCCAGAAGCTGAATATCGTGCCGAACAGGACCAGTTGCAGATAAACGGCTGGCCCGAAGCCGCGCTCGAAAAACCACTCTGGCGTCGCGCGATCCTGGCTGAACAGGCCCACGAATACCTTCTGGGCCAGGGGGTCGCCGTACAGGACCTGATTGCGCACCAGCCACCAGCCGCACACCAAGAGCATTGCGCCCAGCATCAGCCCCAAGCTCTGCCCCATTGCTCGCACCTGATGCGGCCGCTGGTTCTTTGCCTGTGTCCCTAGAACCACGGCAACGATTCCGACAGCCAACACAAACAGCGAGTTTGACTTCACCAGCATCGCGGCACCGATTAGCAGCCCCAAGACAACCGAGGTAGTGTCATCGGGATTGGCAGCCACTTTGAGCGCCCAGAGCAGGCATAATGTGATCATCAGCTCGCCCAGGCCGTCATTGGTTACGCCCGCCAGATTGACGAAGTGCATCGGTAGTAAGGCGGCGAAGCCCGCAGCCAGCAGCGCCTTCTTCCCATCCCCCGAGAACAAACGCAGCGCCAGGGCATAGACGGCCCAAATCACCAGCGCGCCTATCAGGATGCACCAGGCTCGCAAGGCCAGCGTAACAGCCGCTCTGGAATCGGGCAGACCCAGCAAGTAGGCGGCAGCCGAGCCCGCCACCAGCGCGGGTAGGCAGGACATGTAGAAAAGCGGCGGCTGATGGGCCTCGTAGTTGACATTAGGATCGGAGAACATCGGCAGGCGACGCTCGTTGAGCAGATACTCGACATACTCGATGTGGGCTTCCTCGTCCGGAGGGATGTATTTCTCCATGATGCTGGGCGGCCGGCGCTTGTCCTCACGCGACCAGGGCATTAGCCACGCCGCCGCCGCCCCAGATACCACGTATGCGCCGATCACCAGCCACAGCCATTTGAGCTCATGCGCCGGCCTAGCCAATAACACACCATCCTTCAGCAATACCGCGTCACTGCCCGGCGTACCACATCTGCCACCTTACTCCGGTCCAGCAGCCGATCGCCAGCAGACTGAGCAGGGCCACCAAAGTCACGCGGCCCTTGAACTCACCCAGACCTTGCAGCCCCGTGCATAGGAATATCGCAAAGACCGGCAGATAGCAGAAAAAGTAGCGCGCCTGAGCCTGAAAAACCGTGGTATTGAAGCTGATGAAGCCGGCCAGCAAGACCGCAGCTCCGGCGGCCAAGCTCACCAGCAACAACCGCCGGCGGGCCTCAATCTCCGAGGTCCGCCAGCGGATTGTGAAGCCGATCAGCGCCAGCCCCACCGGCAGTAGCAGGGCCAGATACCACACCAGAGGCATGAAATCGTCGGCATGGACCAGGTGGTCGTACGCGCCCCATAGGGTGAACCAGCCCCATCGGGCCACCCAGCGCAGCCAGTATGTAATCGCCGGATAGCCGACATGAGTGGGCGGCGGGCCGGCCGCTACGGTGGCGAAGGCTCCGGCGGCTAGTGGGTCCCCGTACACCAAAGTGTTCCGCACGGCCCAGGGCCCCCACAAAAGCGCAAGAGCGGCCAAGAATGCCCAGAGCCGCTGGGCCGCCACTCCCCGACCTCGGCTCTTGATCAACGGCACGCCGTACCAGACCAGACCCACCGCGACCAAGGCCAGCGCGGTTGACTTAGTGAGCATCGCCAGCCCAGCCAGCGCACCGGTGCTGGCGGCACTGAGCACCGGGTGCTTACTGCCGCGCGACCTCCACATCTGCAGCAACCCCAACGCCACCAGCAGATTCACCAGCGGGTCATTGTTGATCGCCGAGCAGATATAGAGGTTCATCGGGAGCAACGCCAGCACCACGGCGGCAGCCCAGTGGAAGGCGAAGGCTTGTCGCGGGAACCAAGCTCTGGCCAGGGCGAAGGTCGCTGCAATCAGGCCCACGCCGCACAGCGTGGAGACCAGCCGCAGACCGTACCTGCCGACCCCGGCTGTCTGCATCAGCACCGCACACGTGGCGTAGTAAAGCGGCGGCTGGTGCATCTCGGTCCCACGGCCCTGAGTGCGGAAATCCACCAGCGTCCAGGTCTCGGCGAGGTGCTGGATGAAGGCGAGATGGGCGTCTTCGTCAGGAGCATCCCCGGGCGGGATGGCTGTGGTGAGGAAAGCTGAGCAGACCAGCCACACGCCCAGCGTCAGCATGACAACAGCCCACTGCCCGCGCCTCAGCGGCCGCGGACCAGCGGTGGCATCGGCCTGTTCAGATCCCTGCCTGTCTGCGCTCATTTGCCGGTCTGGGTATTGCTGTTGTTCGCGTTCTCAGGCCCGATCTCGCCCAGATATGCCTCGAGGACCTCCCCGGTGGCGCCTTCAGCCCGGATGCGCCCATCAGCCAGCCACACAACCCGGTCGCAATGGCTGCGGATCGCGTCCATCTCGTGAGACACCAGCATGATCCCCGCGCCGCTGTCCCGAGCCGCCCGCAGCTTGCGGTAGGCCTTACGCTGAAAGGCTTCGTCCGCCGCCGCCATCACCTCATCCACCAGCAGCACCTGCGGTCGAAACGCCATCGCAATGCCGAACCCGAGGCGGAACTTCATCCCCGAGGAGTAGGCTTTCACCGGCACCTCCAGGAACCCGTCCAGCTCCACCATCTCGGCGACCCGGGGCAGCGCCTCCCTAATCTGCGCTCCGGAATAGCCCATCAAGGCTCCGCTCAAGAAGATGTTGTCCATCCCGCTCAGCTCCGGACTGAAGCCGGTCTCCAGCTCAAACAGGGCACCGACATGAGCCTGCACAATCACCTCACCCTCAGTCGGCACGTAGATGCCGCCAATCAGGCGCAGCAACGTGCTCTTGCCGGAGCCGTTTACCCCGATCAGGCCGAGGATCTCGCCACTCTTCAAGCTGAGGCTTATTCCATCCAGAGCCCACAGTGCCTCGTGGGGATACGGCCTGAACAGGCGTGTGACGACCCGCTTGAGGGTAGCCCGCCGCTCGTGGCGGACGTTGAAGCGCTTGCGCAGATTGTTTACCTCCACGAGGTATTCGCTATCGCCCATCTACAGCAACTCCGGAAGCTGCCATTCGTATCTGCGCCAAACGACCATGCCGATGACCAAAACTAGGGCCGAAATGGCCGCGGACACACCAATATAGAACCAGAAATCCGGCAAAGGCCACACCCCGCCCTCCAGCAGCGCCGACCGATACCCGATCATTACCGGTGTCAGCGGGTTGAGTATAAGATAGAGTTGCTTATGCAAAGCCGTCAGCTGCTCGCTTTCCATGACCATCTGAATGTTGTAAACCAGCGGCGTCAGGAAGAACCACAGGCGCAACAGCGCCTCCAGGATAAAGCGGATGTCATCGTAATACATCCGCAGCACCGCGACCATCATCAGCACGCCCAGCATGAACATGAGCTGAATCAGCATGAAGACCGGTACCCAGGCAAAGGAAGGCAACACCGCCACCCGCAGTACCACGAAGATGGCGACAAGCACGGTCAGGCCCAGTAGCAGGTGCACGAAGTTGGAGACGATTGTTGACATCGGCAGAATAATGCGAGGAAAGGGGAACTTCTTCATCAGCGGGATGTTCTCAGCCACCGACACCGAGCCGTCGCTGACCGCCTGGGCGAAGAACTGCCAGGGCAGCAGCACCGTGAACAGGTGCACCGAGTAGTTCTCTATCTGGGAACCCATGATATAGCGGAAGGCAACGGTCATCACGATGACTTGCGTCAGGGGGTTGAGGAATGACCAGAAGAAGCCCAGGGCGGAGTTCTTGTACCTGACCTTCAGGTTGCGCGCTACCAGGCGCAGCACCGCCTCCCGCCATCGCCAGATGTTGCTTAGCTCTGTCACCTTAGGCCCAGGCTCTCCTCTTCTGCAAACAACTACCGGCGGTCCCTCGCCTGTAACATAAACAGCCCGCAGGGGCCTGTAAGTTTCAGTTCGGCTAATTTGGCTGTAACATCGCGGGTCCTGAGAGCCTCAGTACACGCTATAGTGCAACTGCGCCAGGCGCTCGTACAGCGCCCCGGAGGCGATCTCATCAAGGTACTTCTCCGGCAGCATTGATCGCGAGGTACAGGCGGCCACAGCCAACAGCTCCATGTACTCGATCTCGTCTTTGCGGGCCGCGGTTGGTGCGATATAGTCGCCCAGCGCGAACTCCAGGTCGTCCATACTCACCTCATCACGACCGGCGAAGGCGGCGGTGCGCTGAGCCACCTGGCAGACTTCCTTGAGGTCGGCTCCGGAGTAGTTCTCGGTCTCCTCGGCTAGCGATGTCAGGTCGAGGGCCTCGGCGGCGATGCCCAGGCTGTGCAGACTGACCTGCAGGATGGCCTCGCGAGCCTTGGCCTCCGGCAACAGGAACGGCAGCTTCATGTCAAAGCGCCCGGCGCGCATGGTGGAGGGGTCAATCAAGTCCGGCCGATTGGTGGCCGCGCCGAACAGAATCCGGCCCTGATGCGCCTCATCACTGAGAAATGAATTGAACATCCCGAACACGCGCCGCGACACGCCACTGTCGCTGTCGGAGGTGACGCGCCGGCCATAGGACTGGTCGAACTCGTCAATGAACACGAACACCGGGGCCATCGCCTCCAGGTAATGGAAGACGCGCTCGAGGTTGGCCTCGGTCGAGCCGACATACTTGCTGAAGATGTTACGCAACTCCACAAACGGGATGCCGGCATCGTGGGCGAAGCACTGCATGGTGAAGGTCTTGCCACAGCCGGGCGGGCCTACCAGCAAGATTCCCTGCGGCACTACTGCCACTCGCCCTTCCTGCAAGGCTTCGGCGGTATTGATCAGGAGTTGCTTTTGTCTTTCGACACCGGCGACGGCGTCGAGGCCGAAGCGCGGCTCCAGGAATGAAACCAGGTCCCCGATCTCGGAGGCGATGACCTCGCGCTTGTACTCGCTGGTGGCGCGGATGGTGACGGGGTCGGCCTCGGTGCCGAGCTGCAGCAGCCCACCAATCTGCACCTTGCTGAGACCATCGGTGTTGGTAGCGAACGCTTTCGGCGATATCGCCAGCGGCGGCCCACAGCCCTGCTCTTGGCGCCGCTCGAGCTGATAGTTGATGTAGGCTAGCCGCTCCTCATAGTCGGGGAGGGGCAGCGCTATCAGCTTCGAGCCGCCGGTGCGACCGTACAACTCCTCGTTTACCTCGGCCAATGAGTCGGCTATCATGAAAACGAAGTTGTTGCGACCGACCAGACGCGGCTCTCCAGCCCAGCGCCGCAGCGTAGTCACCAGCCGGCGCTGTTGGAAGCTCATAAAGCGCTTTTCCTCACGCGGCGCCAGCTTGTCCACATAGTCAATGATCACCGCTGCGTCATCTCGGGTGGTCAGGAAGCTCTCCAGCAGCGGGATCGTCAGCTCGGGGCGATAGCTTTCCCGCAGATCCACCTGGATGCGCTCGCGGTTGCGGTACACGTCGAGGAAGGTCTCAAACTGTCTCTCGTCGTCGGGTGAGGGAAAGGTGAGGCCGCGCGCCAGGTCATAATAGACGGTGACTTTCTCGCCGCAGAACGCCCGGTGCAAGAAGGCATTGAGCGGCAGATAGCCGCCACGGAAGGCGACATCATCACGCACACCGTGAAGTACGAATATCGAGGAGGCTGAGGCAAGATAGCTTTGCCTGATCTCCTCGGCCCAATTCGGCCAGGGCGACTGCTCCGGAGCCCCGCCCTTTTCCGGCTGCTTGCGCGCAGGCACGGTTCAGTTCTCCTGGGTTTCAGTGGCGGTGGCCGGCGGCTCCTGCTGGGTTTCACTCTCTGACACCGGCTCCATTGTGCGGTCGGCAGGCTCTTCGTCGGCGATCAGACCAAGCTGCCGCTGGTACTCGCGGTATTTCTCTTCGGCCTGCTGCTCGATGGTCGCGGCCTCGACATCGAACATCTCGGTCTCGATGTTGGCGCTTGCCACCTCGGTGCGCGCTTCAGCTCTAGCCAACTGCTCGTCAATCTGAGCGGTGGTACGGTCCAGGACTTCGGTGGCGTCGCCCATCTCGAAGGACATCATCAAGGACGACACTTCCTCCTCGAGCTTGGCGCGTTTGGCTCGCGCAATCTGACGCATGGCCTCCTGAATCTGGTCGTTGATGCGCTTCTTATAGACCTCACGCATCTTCTTGGCGTTCGCCGAATTGATCTTGGCCTGCTCGAGTTGCGCCTGGGTTTCGGCCAGATCTGTCTTAGCGGTCTCCGAGGCTGCGATCATGGTCTTGGCTTGCTGCTTATGCTCCTCACCGAGCTTCACCGTCGCGATCACGCTCTGCTCCAGTTGGGCGACCTTCTGCTCGAGCCGTTCGACCTGTTGCTGCAGCATCTTCTCGAGCTTGACCACCTCGACGACTTGGCGGTTGAGTTCCGGTATCTTGGCCCGCATGTCATCCATGTACTGCCGCAGGATCCGTTCCGCGTCCTCAGCACTACGGATCATCCAGCCAAACAGCGAGCGGAATATCATCTTTATGCGTTCCCACATCACTACCGCCTCCTCGGACCAATACTGTCCGACAGTTGTGAAATGCCTCCAACGGCCATATCCGGCTCAGCCCTCGATCACTGTGGTGTCAATCACTTCTTGCAGAGCTGCAACAGTGCCTCGCACCTCCGCGAGGTGCTGGAAAGATTCCTGGCTCATATCCGCCGTGGCGACAAGCTCGCCGCTGACCAGCTTGACGACCTGGGAATGCACGCTGTTCAAGGATGACGCCATATTCTGCAGCGCGGCCTCGGTGCGCTGCAGCAGCAGCTCAAGCTCACGGTAGGCTTCCCGCTGCCCGGCCACCTCGGCTGCCGCCTCCCGCAACTGCGAGCGGGTGAAATCATCATCACACACCGCGATGCGCGCCTGCAAAGAGGCCTCCTGATTGCTCAGTTGCTCGACGCTGTTGGTCTGCAGGTAGCTGTAAAGCCGACGAGCCGATTCCAGCAGCCGATACACCCCCACACCGACCTGTTCGACTTCCACCGCCAGCCCGCCAAGCACGTCCCGAACGCTGTCGTCGGCGCTGCTTATCAAGTCGCCTATGCAGGCGGCAGTCTCGTCAATCTGCGCCGCCAAGGGACGCAAACGCGGGGGGAGTGCCTGCACCAAGGCCTGCCGCTGCCGCCGCGCCTGGAGCTTGCCTCGCAGCCGCCCCGGGCCGGTCAGATAGACCGCCACAACCCATGCCACCATCCCCACCGGGATCAGCCGCCAGTCCCAGAACGCACCAGCGATAGTGGCGGCCACCACACCCAACGCCGCCGGGCCAAACATCGCGCGGAAAGTCGCAACTATCGGGTTCTCCTTCAGCGGCGACAACAGGCTCACCACACTAGCTCTGCAGCATGGTCGTCAGTACTATGAGATTCGCCGAGCGGGTCCTCCATCCCTTCTCTGGCAAGCCCTACCGGCCTGTCGGAAGTCAGTTTGCCGATGCCTCACCCGGCTCTGCTGCAGGCGGCCGTGTCGGCAACCCTAGCGCGACCACAGCAGCGATTACCGGTAAAAAAGCGCTCAGGGAAAGCGCATACGGCAGCTTGCCGGTGATGTCTGAGACGCGACCGACCAGCGGCGTCACGATGCTAGCAATCCCCCACGCGAACCCCATCCCGATTGACGAGGCCACGCTGATGCCGCCGGGCACCAGGTCCTGCGCCTGGGCGATATTGACCGGCTCCGCCGCGCGCACGATCAGGCCTGACAGGAACAACAGCGCCAGAGCCACCGCGTAGGGAGTGTAGAGGCTGTAGTAGAGCAATGGCGGGCTGATCAGTAAGGTGAGAACGGTGATGAAGCGCCGGCCCCAGAGGTCGCTGAGGTGGGCGCCGACGATTCCACCGACAGCGCCCCCCAGGACGAAGGTGAATTGGCTACCGCCCTGATGATATACCGATAGGCCCCGCTCCCCGATTATTACCTGGAAGAAGGTCGCGTAGGCGATGACGGTCATCGAGCGCAGCACCATTACCAGTAACACCGGCAGCAGCGACCGCCAGTACGGCAGCAGGTGCTGGCGCAGGCGGAATCTGGCCGCGGGGGCAGGCACGCTGTGGTCGCGGGTATAGGCATAAAGCAGATAGGCCACAATCAGCCCGAAAGGCAGCGCCACGATGAAGCCCTGTAAGGGCCCCATACCGGCGGCCAGGCCGAGCTGGTGTAGCACCGGACTTGCCAGCGCCCCGCCGGCGTAGCCGATCGCACCGCCCATCCCGAAGATGCTCATGCCGAAGGCCCGCCGGTGGCCGGAGGCGTGCGCCGCAAGTCCGCCGCCCTGCGGATGGAAAAGCGCAGTACCCATGCCGCTGAAAACCAGAGCAGCCACGAACAACCATAGGTTCGGCATGAACCCGATGGCACAAATGAACACGGCACTGATCAAGACCCCCAGCCCGACCACATTCTGCCAGCGCAGCCGGTCGGTGAGGTAGCCGAAGACGGGCTGGCCGAAGTTGGTGGTCAGCGAGGCCACCATCATCACATTGCCCAGGCCGCTGTCGCTGAGCCGAAACATGTCTCGCACTACGTACAGAAGCGGCGGAACCAGGTTGACGAAGCCGTCGCTGAAGGCGTGGCCAATGGTAGCGACCGCCAGACGCGTGCGCCGGATCGAGAGCTGGGTTGATGGGGATGGCGGGCCGGCTATCGGGCTTCCCTCCCAAGACGGCAAATCTATCCCACGCCGCCGTGCGCGATTACGGCCGATCTACAGCGAAGCGGTACTCGGTCTCAAGTTTGCCCAGAAACACCGTGTCACCTTCCTGGGCGCCGGCTGCTTCGAGCCGGTCAATGACGCCGACGGCGCAAAGCTGCTCATGAAGCCATTCGGCCCCGGCCGGCGTATCATAGTCGGTTCTTGCGACGATGCGCTCGACAATACTGCCGCGCACAACAAAGACGCCCTCGGCAGCGCGGCTTACCCGCAATTCCGTCTCCGGCGCCTGCGGCATGGTGAACGTAGTAGGCTCGCGTTCCTGGTCCAGGGCGAGAAAGGCGCCGGCTTGCTCCAACATGCCCCAGACCTTCTCCAGCAACTCCTTGCAGCCTTGCCCGGTGGCTGCCGAGATCGCCACTGCCTCATAGCCCTGCTTGCGCAACGCCTCCGCATACATGTCCGCGTAGTCGCGGCCATCGGGCAGATCAATCTTGTTCATGGCCACTATCTGCGCAAGTCCGCCGAGGCGCTCATCATGCAGGCGGAGCTCGCGGTTGATGGTGGCGAAGTCCTCAAGCGGATCGCGGCCTTCCACCGCCGCAATATCGAGCATGTGTATTATCGCATGAGTGCGCTCGACGTGGCGCAAGAACTTGTGACCCAGCCCGACGCCGTGGTGGGCCCCTTCAATCAGGCCTGGCATATCAGCAATCACCATACGGCGACGGTCAGACAGCTCCACGACACCCAGGTTAGGCTCGAGGGTGGTGAAGGGGTAACTGGCGATCTTGGGCCGAGCCGCCGATACCGCCGCGATGAAAGTGGACTTGCCGACATTGGGAAAGCCGACGATGCCGACATCGGCCAAGATCTTGAGCTCGAGGCGTAGTCTGTGGGTATGGCCGCGCTCGCCTTTTTCGGCAAAGCGGGGAGCCTGGCGAGTAGGGCCAGCGAACCTACTGTTGCCACGGCCGCCCTGTCCCCCACGGGCGGCCAGCAACCGGTCGCCCGGGCCAATCAGATCGGCGACCTGCTCGCCGCTGTCGGCGTCATAGATTGCGGTCCCCGGCGGTACACTAATGTCCAGGTCGGCCCCGTTGCGCCCGGTTTTGTTAGCGCCCTGGCCGTGGCGGCCGTTCTCGGCTGCGAACTTGTTCTTGTACTCGAAGTCCAGCAGCGTCCGCATGTGAGCGTCCACCACGAGGTACACGCTGCCGCCGTCGCCGCCATCGCCCCCGTTCGGGCCGCAGCGAGGCACGTACTTCTCGCGACGGAAGCTAACACAGCCGTCGCCGCCGCGCCCCGATACCACGGTTATAGTCGCTTCGTCAACCATCAACTCCAACGCCTCCACGCCCTATCAGGCGCCAAGCCCAAGCTATTCGCCGTTACTGACGCCAGGTCGGGTCCCGATACAGAAAATGCCGGCGCTGCAAGTTGCGCCGACATAGCCTGCACTTCCTAGTGCCGCCGGCAACAGAGCCAGGCGGCGGTATCCCGAGCATGCCTCTTAGCTGACCAATACATTCACCAGACGCCGGTTGCCGGAGGCGTACTTGAACTCAACCACACCGTCAGCCAGCGCGAAGAGCGTATCATCGCCGCCCCTGCCGACATTGCGTCCCGGCCGGAACTTGGTGCCGCGTTGCCGCACGATAATGTTACCGGTCCTGACCAACTGGCCGTCGGCGGCCTTCAGGCCCAGCCGCTTCGAGATGCTATCGCGACCGTTCTGCGAACTACCCATGCCCATCTTGTGTGCCATTTATCTCACTCCTCGTGGATCAGCCGAGATCGCAAAGACCTCAGACCGAGATCTTGTCAATTCTGACGGCGGTGAAATCTTGGCGGTGCCCCCGCAGCCGCTTGGAGTGCTTCTTGCGCCGGTAGGTGAACACGCGGATTTTCTTGCCGCGCCCTTGCTGCACCACCGTAGCGGCGATTTTGGCTCCCTCCACGTAGGGCCGTCCCACCTGCAGGTCATCATCGTCACGCACGGCCAGGACCCTGTCGAACTCGACTTTGTCGCCGGTTTTGAGGCCGAGACTGTCCACCCGGATGACCTGTTGCGGCTCGCCGTGGTACTGCCGGCCGCCGCTTTCGAATATAGCGTACATATTCCTAAAAACCTCTCTGCAAGCGCTCGTCAACGTCGGGCAGGATGCCCGACCTACGCGATAGTAAAATACTCAAATACGGCGTACATGCATCTGAGAGCTGTTCTGAGGGCTTCTCAAGCTCAACCGTTCAAGATAAAGGTGGCCGACCTGGCCGGTCGGCCCCCTGTGCAATCAAGCATCTGTATTATAGGCCTTTTGTGTCCGGCCTGTCAACCTGCACTGTGCCGGCCAGTGTGTGTACTGATTGCCGGACCAGAGCAGCCGGTCTAGCGGTCCTCTGGTTTCTTGCGGAAGTAAGCTTTCCCACGCGCCGGCGAAGAGCTATCGCTGCTCCCACGACTCGACCTGTCGGAGCTGCCGCGCGAGCGGTCGCTCCCGCCGCGCCGGTCATTCCTGCCCCGCCGGTCGCTGCTTTCACGGCCCCGACTGGAGCCGGAGCTGCCTTCCGGGCGTGGCAAGAGCGCCTTGAGGCTCACGCGGATCTTGCCTTCCTCATCAACCTCAACCACTTTGACCTCGATCTCATCGCCGACTTTGACGACATCTTCGACCTTGTTGACATGCTCCCACGCCATATCGCCGATATGCAGCCTGCCGTCGCGCCCGGGGATGACCTCCACGTAGGCGGCATGCTCGGTAACCGTAACGACCTTGCCCGTGATGACCTCGCCAACTTCCACGTCGCGAGTTATGTCGGCGATAATATCGCAAACTTTGGCGACGTTTTCAGCGTCTTTGCCGAAGATCCGCACAGTTCCGTCATCTTCAACGTCTATACTGACATCATGGTCCGTCTGCAGGCCACGGATGTTCTTGCCGCCCGGACCGATCACTAGGCCGATTTTGCTCACATCAATTGACATACACACCATACGCGGGGCGAACATGGAAAGCTCGGAGCGCGGCTCCGAGATGACTGCGTTCATCTCCTCAAGGATGGCCAGACGGCCCTCCCTGCCCTTGTCCAGGGCTTCCTCCAGCACCGCCATCGGCAGCCCGTGGGTCTTGGTATCCATCTGCATGCAGTTCACGCCCTCGGCGGTGCCGGCAATCTTGAAGTCCATGTAGCCCATGAAGTCCTCGACGCCTTGCATGTCACTGAGCACCCGGTACTCGTCGCCGCGACGGATCAGGCCCATAGCGACCCCGGCGACCGCGGTCTTAATCGGCACGCCGGCGTCCATCAGGGCTAGGCTGCAACCACAGGTCGCGGCCATCGAGGTGGAGGCATTGGCCGACAGCACCTCCGACACCAGACGAATTGTATAAGGGAACTCCTCCTCAGGAGGCAGTATGCGCTCGATGGCATTCTTGCCGATCCCGCCGTGCCCGATCTCACGCCGCGAGGCACCCCGTAAGGCCTTGACCTCACCGGTTGACAGAGGCGGGAAGTTGTAGTGGTGCATGAAGCGCGAGTACTCCTCCTCCTCCAGGGTGCGTACCAGTTTCTGGTCCCGATAAGCCCCTAAGGTGGTGGTGGTAAGCACCTGCGTCTCGCCCCGGTTAAACAGCCCGGAACCATGCACGCGAGGCAGCAATCCCACCTCGCAATTGATCGGCCGAATTTCGTCGAGCTGTCGGCCGTCCACGCGCCGGCTTTCCTCGAACGCCAGGTCCTGCAGACGGGCCTTGATGATGTCCTCGAATACCTCGTGCACATCCGTTTCGGGGGCCTCTTGGCCCTGCTCGGTCAGCGCCGCGACCGCTTCATCCTGCAACTGCGCCAGGGCGCTGTCACGCTCGGTCTTTTCGGCTATTGCCAGGGCCTCGATGATGCCGCCTTTGAGTTCGGAGTTGATGAACTCAACGACTTCCTCACGCGGCTCCCATATCGGGAAGTCGGCTTTGGGCTTGCCGGCCTTCTCGCGGAGCTGTTCGATGGCCTCAATCACAGGCAGACAGGTCTCGTACCCGAGCTTCAGGCCCTCGCGGATTACCTGTTCGGTAACCGCATAGCCCTCCATCTCGATCTGGACGAAGCCCTCGCGCGTGCCGGCTACCAGCAGGTCCATGTCGGCATCTTCGAGCGATTCGAAGGCCGGGTTGATGACCAGCTCGCCGTCCATCTGGGCAACGCGAACGGCGCCAAACGGCCCATTGAAGGGAATGCTGGAAAGGTGCATGGCCGCAGAGGCGGCGATCATGCTACTGACGTCAACGGAGCTGTCAGCCTCAACTGACAGCGGCAGCACGATGACCTGCATGTCATTGCGCAGTCCTGAGGGAATCAGAGGCCGGATCGGTCGGTCAATCTTGCGACAGGTGAGGACAGCTTCCTCGGAGGGGCGGCCTTCGCGTTTGAAAAATCCGCCCGGGATCCGCCCCACGGAGTACATCCTCTCCTCAAAGTCAACTCTGAGGGGCATGAACGGCATATCAGTGGGTTTGTCGGTGACGTTGACCGCGGCGAGAACTACGGTATCTCCGTACGTGGCAGCGACCGCGGCGTCGGACTGCGGGGCGAGGCGGCCGCTCTCCAACTTCAGGGCCCGCCCCGCCAAATCTGTGGTAACTTCATGTAACATATTCAGTTTTCCTCTCCGGCAATCTGCCGAGAGGCCCAGCCGCGATAAGAAAGGGAAGCAGAGAAAATAGGGGCTGCCGCGGTACCTCTCTCCCCTGCTTTCTCTGGTCCCCTGTCTTGGTAGTGGGAAGTATCATCCCACTCACAGCTTGGCTTCGGCGGATTGTCCGTGTTTTTGAGATACGACTGTATTCTAACGGTGTCAGGTGGCGTACCTGTGCCAGCGCACGGCTTCACCCAACCCACGTTATCCAAGTGATGACAACACTTCGATACTGTATCGCCTTGCTTACCTCTGCTGCCTCAATTGCTATCCCGTCTCAGCCGCTCGACAGCTAGCGTCTCAGGCCGAGATCGGCGATCAAGGAGCGGTAGCGCTCAACATCCTTACTGTGCAAGTAGTTCAACAATCTGCGGCGTTGCCCTACCATCTTCAGCAAGCCGCGCCGTGAATGATGGTCGGTGTGATGTTCTTGCAGGTGCCCGGTCAGGTACTCGATGCGCCCCGTCAGCAGCGCTACTTGCACCTCAGGGGAACCGGTATCGTTCTCACTGCGCCCGTACTTCCTGATAATCGCGGCTTTCTTGGTCTTTTCCAGAGGCATCTAGACGCCCTCTTTCCCTTTTCTCAGCACTCAGGCAACCTAACAGTCCTGCGAGCTGGTCGCGCCTTGAAGTAGTTGCACTGGCATTTACGGCATGCCCTTGGCCCGCAGCCGAACAACCGCCGGAGTTGCGGATTGTCAAGCTGGGGGAGCGCGACAACTACATTGTAACATAACTGGCGCGCCGTGTAAAGCGGTAAACGATTGTTGCCTGAAGCCTTTGCTACACAATCTCTGGCAGGTGAACTTACAGAAGCGGCGAATTGCTAGAGGCAGTGTCAACCCTATTCAGACAATCACCGGATGCGTGGCCGGGAGTGATGAATGTGGCCGAAGTAGTATGCCTCGGGATTCTGGTGGCAGACGTTTATGGCCGACCGATTGACGAATGGCCGGAGTGGGACCGCTTAAGCTTTGTTGAGGAGATGGGCATCGGTTTGGGCGGCTGTGCGGCCAACACCGGCCTGGCTTTGGTCAAGCTGGGCGTAGATACCGCGGTCATGGGTAAGGTCGGTGATGATGGCTTCGGCCGACTCGTGCGCCAGGCGATAGCCGACGGCGGCGCCGACGCTACAGCCGTCGTTGTGGATTCCGACGCGCGTACCTCGGCGACGATGGTAATGATCAACTCCGCCGGCGAGCGGGCCTTTCTCCATCACTATGGGGCCAACGCCAAGGTGACGGTGCAGGACGTTGACATGAGTCTTGCCGAAGGCGCCAAGATCTTTCACTGCGGCGGCGCGCTGCTGATGCCCGGCTTCGACGGCGAGCCGATGGCGCAGGTGCTAGAGGCCGCCGCAGCTCAGGGCGCGACCACTTCTCTCGATACCGCCTGGGACCCTAGGGGCCTATGGATGGACACCTTGGCCCCATGCCTGGAGCACACGCACCTGTTCCTGCCCTCCCTGGCCGAGGCGCAGGAACTGACCGGCCGCAAAGCACCCGCCGAGGTTGCCGAGGCCCTGCTCGACCTGGGTATTGAGGTAGTGGCGCTGAAGATGGGTCCCGAGGGCTCCTATGTGGCCCGAGGCGATCAGGCCTTCCAGGTCCCTGCCTATGAGGTTCAGGTCATAGATGGGACGGGCGCCGGCGATGCCTACGTCGCCGGGTTCTTGCGCGCCCATTTGGAGGGTTGGGACCTGGAGCGGGCCGCCAAATTCGCTAACGCCGTAGGCGCCCTGTGCACCACCGGCCTGGGTACGACGGCCGGGGTCCGCGCTTACCAGGAGACTATTGAGTTCCTCAAGCAGCGCGAGCCGGACTATTGGGATGCCGGCTAGGCCTTGGCGAGTCTTTGGCATTTGGTGTACAATACAGACCCCAAGTTCGTTCATTAGCAAGCGTGGATAGAGGCATTGACATGAGCCTGTCTGAGCAAGTCCAGCAAGCCCTAGAAGAGATTCGCCCCGCTCTGCAGCGGGACGGCGGTGATGTCGAGCTCGTCGAGGTCGCTGATGACGGTCAGGTAAGTGTGCGGCTGCAAGGCCACTGCAAGGGCTGCCCGATGGCCCAGCTTACTCTCGCCAACCTGATTGAGCGAGTCATCAAGGAACGTGTCGCCGAAGTGGCAAGTGTTGTAGCCGTGGACTGAGCCGGAACTGGGAAGCCAAGGAATATGCCGCTAACATCTGACCTACTCAAGGCCCAAAGTGTCATCGTGGTATCAGATGTACACGTGGATGAATGGCCGGGCGAAATCCCCGAGCAACACCAAGACAAGCGCCAGGCGTTCCTGGAGTTCATTCGTTGGGTCGGAGAGGCCAGCGGCGCGCATCATTTGGTTATCAACGGGGACCTGGTGGATATCCCTCAGAAAGACGATCGCCCGCTCTTGCCCCCATTTCTTGACATTTTCCGCGCACTTGTAGATCTCTACCGCGCCGGCATCGGCATAAGCTATGTCATCGGCAACCATGACGCCGGCATCCTCGGCTTCTCCTCCGACATCCGCGAAATTCCGTTCACCATAAACTACCCATACCTGGTGCTCAAATCGGGTGATGCCCGCCTCCTGATCGAGCACGGACATCTGCTCGACGCGTGGCTGTGGGCTTATGTTGAGCACCGCCTAGGCCTTCTGTCCAGTACCACCCAGCCAACACCGCAAGATGCCATGCGGCAGTTCATTGAGCCGGAACCCGACTCGACTGCAGTTGACCTGCCGCCGGTACATGCAATGGCCAACGAGCTGTTTTCCAGCCTGCAGTGGGAGCCGAACGCCCTGCAATTCACGGAGGCCGAAATGCGCCTGGCACTCAGTCTGATGGCTCTGGACCTGTTCGATGACTTCGAGGATGTCCGCGCCGATGGCGAAGCCTTCGCCGAGAAAGACAACGCCCTGTCTCGGCTGGAGGAGCTCGGCCTGACGCCGGAGCAGCTATGCGTGCCGGCGGAGATACCCCAGCACGCGCTCCAGGCCTTTCGCACGATCGGTAATGTTTACTATGCCAAGATCCCCTGGCGCCGCGCCGCCCGCTACCGCCTCCGACAGTTCAACAACCAGTTCGGCAATCTCGTCTCAACCATCGTGCTCGGCCACATCCACAAGCTTGACCATATGCGCTGGGACGAAGACGGCCAACAGAAGGACTATTACAACACCGGCTCGTGGAAGAACGAGCAGGCCGACTTCTTGCACATAGAGAACGGACAAGTCACTAGGTATCAGCGCCTGTGGACCGATCCCCTGCCGTGAAACACCCGTCTCACCGCAATCGTTACTGCTAATCCAAGGAGGCCAAGACCGTGAAATTCTTCGTTGACACGGCGAATATTGACGAGATCAGAGAGGCGGACAGTTGGGGTATTGTTGACGGTGTTACCACCAATCCCACGCTGGTCGCCCGTGAGGGGCGCGAGTTCGAGCCAACCATAAAGGAGATATGTGAGGTGATGGGCGACCGCCCCGTCAGCGCGGAGGTCATCAGCCTCGACGCCGAGGGAATGATCGCCGAGGCCCGCAACCTCGCCACCTGGGCCGACAACGTTGTGGTGAAGATCCCGATGATCAAGGAGGGCATGAAGGCCGTCAAAGTTCTCTCACAGGAGAGCATCAAGACCAACGTCACCCTGGTGTTTACGGCCGGACAGGCCCTGATTGCGGCTAAGGCCGGCGGCACCTACTGCTCGCCCTTCCTGGGGCGGATTGAGGATATGGCGACCGAGGCGATCAGCGTTGTCAAGCAGATGGTGGACATCTATTCCGCCTACGGATTCGACACCCAGGTGATCGTTTCCAGCGTCCGCCGCCCCGAGCACGTCATCCAGGGCGCCTGCTGGGGCGCGCATGTCGCCACAGTCCCGTTCAAGGTCCTAGACCAGTTGTTCAACCATCCACTGACCGACCGGGGCATTGAGAGCTTCCTCGCCGACTGGGAGAAGCTACAGAAGCAGTTGGGCAAGTAGCAAGCCACGTCCCCTTCTAGTCACTCCCACCAAGGCAGGCCTGTCGTCCACCAAGGCCGTTTGTAGGGGCGCAGGGCGTGCCCCCGCCTTTGCAGAACCTGGAGGACAGGCATCCCTGGGCAATAGCACACTTGACACACCCAGGAGAATGCGCAAAGGCTGAGCTGCCAACAGCTAGTAGAAAACATGATGCGACCGGGGTGAATCCACACTGGTGCGGGAACCGCACCACGGAGGCGGCTAGCAGGAGGAAGCAACCGGAACCTCGAATTAGACAGCAGAGAGCCGAACAGAACTTGTTGCTGAAAAGCACTCGCAGGTGAGCTAGCCAACGCAGGGACGGAGATGCTGCTCATGTCACCCAGCCACTTGTCCAAGGTCTCCTGAGGACGTACACGTGAAGCCCAAGGTAAGGACGGTGTGCCGCCATGTGCCAGCAGGGCGTCAAGGCATTTGTCCAAAAGTTGTCCGGTCAAGACATTGGCAACCTCGAACACCGCAGATGGGAAGGTGTTCGCGACGGCTTTGGTCCCCGAGACAGTAGCGTTGTCGAGCTGAGTGTCGAGATCTGCCCACGGTGCAACAAGTCGTTCCCTATCGTGAGGCGCGTGCTGGAATCATGCGCTTACAATCTACCAGATGTGGCTGTCTATCAGCGTTTCCGCTTTCGTTCGCCTGGTGTGGCGCTTGGCTTGGTGGTGAAGGGTAGGACAACGAACCCGGATAAGTATCGCCCGGGCAAGGCCATGCGTGGACGATGGCAGGGCCTCATGTGGAGCGTGTATCAGGTCGCCTTCCTCGACGTTGTCGAGGGCGTTGTGGGGGAGTTCTGCCCGGCGAAAGACTGGGCTATCGGCGATCCACCAGCTAACCTTGACCAGATCGCACAAGACGCAAGGCATGCACTGTGCGTGGCTCGCCGGCAGCGGTCCATACCCGTTGGAACGGACTCGACCGCAACAGAAGATGAAGTTGGAGATGTCTTAGCACCTGTGTTTGATAAATGCGGCTACAAAGCACTCAAGAAAAAGAGTCTCCCGGCCTTCTGGTGGGGCCCCGGGCATCAACTGGACCTGGTTTATGGCGATGAGACGGAGCAGAGCAGGATAGCTATTGAAGTCAAGGTCACAGAAGACTGGGACCATCCCATCTGCGAGCCTCTAGGCGATCTGATGGGCCATAACGCTGTCCTGAACATCCGCGTACCACCGGACCAGGACGAACTTGACAAAGAGACAAGAGAACTCGTCACCAAAGCAGAGAGTATGCTGGAGGCCACCGGCCGGGCCAGGTTCATCTATGTGTGGCCAGAATGCGGATAGGCCAAGAGACCTGCACCAGTTTTGTTCGTTGCATGTTCTCTGCGTACAAGTTGCACGCGCGGCACGAAGGTGCCACGGCCCAGACCCAACGGAGAATTCCAAGCACTCACGCCCAGGAGTACAAAACTGGAGCGGGACGCGGACAATGAAGAAGTGGCCGGATGACAACTTTCTCAACAGGTGGCTCTTCCTCTACAATCGGTTCTGTCGCAGTATGCTTCGGAGTGCGAAAAGAACGTTGAAGGAAGAGGGGGAGAGACAGAGGGCCCAACGCTGGATGAAGAGGAGGAGACGATTATATCGACGCTGTGTCCCGCTGCCAGCACCCAAGGCACCGACGTGTGTGTACTGTGGCGGCATCGTCAAACCGGATGAGCGGCACTGTCCTAACTGCGGGGCGCCTCACGAGCAGCAAGAGCCGGCCCCAAGGGGCCCGACAATGTTCGAGTCGGGGGAATGCCTGGTAGGGGATGAGAGAATTATCGATACGCACGAGATAGAACCGGTGTTCAAAGAGGAGTTACTGAAGTGGCTTCGGAGGCGGAGGCGGGTGTATGAGGGAGATGTGAAGAGGGAGTTCAACCTTTGGGGGATAGATGAGGTCAGGATTTTGGAGCTACTGGAGAATGAGGGGGTGGTAGGGCCTCGTCGAGGGAGTGACGGAAGCAGGGAAGTCAGGGTTGGGCCAAGACCAGCCGTACAGAGAGGTGGGCGGTGAAGCCGGCGAGGAACCTTGCTAGGCGGGGCCAGTGCGAAGGCTGTTGCCGCAAGTTCCGGCGGCACGAAAGGAGAAGTCCGTGACCTACGACGACCGAGTTGGTGAGGTAATGCAGAACCTGGTCAACCTTTGGGGAGATGAAGTGGACGTGAAGTTCGACAATGGCAAGCTGCTGCTGACCCTAGAACAAGACGGTTCTGATTACTCTTTCTCCATTCACGACGTGGAGACGATGGCTCCCCTGTTCTGCGGGGTTGTCAATACCAAGCCTAAAGAGTTCGTGGCTTATTTAGTAGCTCAAACCTACACCACCTTTGATGACCACTATCCGTACCAAGTAGATGACACTACAGGCTAACGCACATCACACCACTCAGGGATGCAGTGGAGTATGGGCTGGTGGAGGCCCGGGGCATTGAGGCTTTCCTCGCCGACTGGGAGAACCTGCAGAAGCAGCTCGGCAACTAACTGGCCGGCAACTCACAACGCCGGCGTGATGATGATCTGATCGCGATTGACCTCTGCGGTGAAATGGAGCGCGCCGTCACGGGCCACTAGCTCCAAGCGCCGCGCCGCTCCCCGTTCCGGCTGGATGGTCACGAGGTGGCGCGAGCCGTCCGCTATTGGATAGGTTCCACCCGCTGCGACCCCGAAGCGCACCCGCACCGCTATCTCAGGCCGCTTGAAGTAGTATGGATTGTTCCGTCTGGGTGCCAATTCAGCCCCGGGACCGGCCGCAACCAGGTGGATGCGTTCCGGTGCTAGCTCCCGAACAATCACGCTCACCTCCTCCGCATACGGCTGAGCCGTGATCTGGCTGAACGACAGCGACTGGATCGAGTTTGCCGGAACGGTAAGCTGCACCCTCTGCCGTTCGCCACCGGCGGTGTACTCGGCTTGGTTGATGTTCAGAACGCCCTCTGCCAGCCTGTCACCTTGCCCATAGAGTCCAATTCGCTGGGCCGTTTCCACCGCTGACCTGTTCAGAACGCGGAAACGATTGCCCTCCAGGCTGACCTCCACCGCGTTGGGCAGAAACGGACTGTCGAGAAGCTTGCAGGTGGCTTTTCTGCTCATCAGATCGTAGTGCAGGGCGGTGCTCAGCGGATCGGACAGCGGCCAGTACCCATACAGCAGATGCGTCGCGAACATCGCCACACCGCGACCGTAACTATTGCACATCAAACCTGCAAACAGCGGCTTGCCCTCCTCGACAGTCCTGGCATCCAGTACCCCCAGGGCGACCGCGGGCTCGGCGAGGCTGGCGTAGGCGGCGTAAGAACTGATGGTATAGGCGCGAGCCTGGTAGGCCTCGGTCGAACCGCTGCCGGATACTGAGACCCGAAAAGTGCCCGAGCTTTTCATCCGCATCCGTACGCTCGGCAATTCCGGCACTTGGGCGCTTACCACGAGATCGCCGGCCTTAGCCTCACCCGCTACCAGATCTCTTATCCCGAACACATTCTGTAAAGATGACGGCAGTTGCAGCCACGAGCCTGTCCCATGCAGCCCCAGGCCCAGGTCTGCCACTAGCGCCCCGCCGGCTTTGACGTATTCACCCAGGATGCGAGCGTCCGCCTCCGTCACCCCGAGCGCGGCGGGGGCGATGATCAGGCCGTAGCGCCCCAAGTCAACCTCTGTCAGGTCCGCCGTCGTCAGGTAATCCACCAGCCCGAAACACGTGCCGGTGCGCAGCGCTTCCAGGAGATTGCTGGGTTCCCCGACGCCGAACCACTTGAGGTGACCATAGACCGGCTGGCCTGCCACTTGAAACCCTTCGGCATAGGGCGAGTATAGGATCGCGGTCGTCGGCTGCGGCTCGCCGGTGAAATCGGCCCGCGGCCAGGCCTGCTCCAGCGCCCGCATAGTCCAGTACTCGATTTGCGGGTAATCGCAGTAGCGCTGCCAATTCTCCAGCCCGACACCGCAGGCACCGTGCATATCGGCCTCGAGTATCCAATCCCGCAGGCCGCCGGCATAGCCCGGCTGACCCGGCAAGGGCAGCCGCAGAACCGCTATCACCTCGAAGCGGCCCCCGCGCCGAGCCATGTCCACGGCCTGCACGTTGTGAGTAATATGGTCGCCATAGTGCAGGTGATCGGTGCGCATCACGTCCGGCGGCATGTTCACGACGATGACATCGTAGGCATCGGGGACCGCTGCGATGCTGCGATAGAGCGTGATGCAACCGGTCAGCAGCGGCCTGGAGCTATCCAGCGACTTGATGGTCTCGGCCCACTGCCGCAGCAGTTCTCCGAAGGCGTACTGCCGGTAATCTGCGACATCCACCGCCGGCCTGCCGAACCCGAACGGCTGCTGGTAATCGAGTTTCAGCGCCGTATCCTGCTTGACATCGGCCCAGGTGGGAAACGAGGTTCCCCAGTAGCCGTTCACGCCGTCCACACTGCCATAGCGCCCAGCCAGAAACTCGCGGAAGTCCGCGTCATAGTAGCTGATGTGCTTCTCCAGATAGTGGCCGGTAGCCCAGGCGCTGATACCGCGCTCGTCTCGTAGCCCCTGGACAGTAGCGCCTATCAGCTTCGCCACGGCTTCCCGGTACTGTCCCGAATAGGGCGATATGCGGTAGTTCGGGAAGCTGGTGGTGGGGATGCCGACAATTACTTTGTAGCCGGCGGCGGCGGCCTCGCGGACCTGCTGACGGACCGGCTGTAAATCGGCGAGCTCCTCGGGGCGCAGGTCAATGTAGAGGGTGTTGACACCGAAGGTCTGCAGCGCTGCTAGCGTGCCGCCCCGGTCGAGCCCATAGACGAAGGTGAATGGGCCCGGCTTATCGCTGTGACCGAAGACCGCCACTGCCAGGCATAGCAGCAGGCTACCGCATACCACGCATGCTTTCAGCGGGTACCAGGTCCTCGGTTGCGGGCGCGGTTGCATGGCCAACTCACTTGCCTAGGGGTACGAGCTCGATATGCTGACTCGATCCATTTCGCAGCCGCACCGCACTACTCCTGCTTCGTTTGGGGACTGAGGCGAGGGGAAAGGCCGCTGTACCACGCCACCGAATGAACGCGTACTGCCGGGCGACGCAGCCCACTCATCCGGCATACTCGGCCCTGCTATCCGCTATCGGTACTCGGCAGCCAGTCATCCTGATGAGCCAGGGCGTCACCGGCGGCGTTCTGCTCAGCTTCCTGCTTGCTGGGACCTCGTCCGCTGCCGATGATGCGGCCGTTGAGGCCGACCTCGACGGTGAATGTACGCTCGTGGGGTGGGCCGAGGGTCTCGACGGTCCGGTACTGCGGTGGCCGACCACCGTGTGCTTGCACGATTTCCTGCAGCCGGGTCTTGTGATCGAACCGCATCCTGCCGGCTGCGACTTCCTCCAGCAGCGGGGTGAAATTGCGCGTGATGAAGGCCCTTGTCGCCTCTCGGCCGCAGGAGAGGTATATGGCCGCGATCAGGCTTTCGAGGCAATCGGCCAGGATTGAGGCCTTCTCCTGGCCGCCGCTTTCTAGTTCTCCATGGCCCAGAAGCACGTACTGTCCCAGGCCGAGCTGTTTGGCGACGGTGCACAGGCTCTCCGCCCTGACCAACGCCGCCTTCACTTTGGTCAATTCGCCCTCGGTCAACTCGGGGTTATCCTCATAGAGCTGGCTAGCCAAAATCAGGTCCAGCACGGCATCGCCTAAGAACTCAAGCCGTTGATTGGAGCTAAGTGGTGGCAGGCCCTGTTCGCGCACGTAGGAGCCGTGACAGAAGGCCTGCTTAAGCAACTGGAGGTCCTGTTGCACCGGCAGCCCGAGCTTCTGACGGACCGCGGCCCAATCCTGCTCTGCCATGCACCCAACTCCTCACCGGCGGCTGGTAGAAATGACATGGCCCCACACCTACGCACTGGGGCCGATACTGCAGATTAATCTTAGGTGCTGCCAGGCTCAGTTTACAGGTCACCGTGCCTGGCTATCAGCACCGCGTTGTGGCCGCCGAAGCCGAATGAGTTGCTCATGACGGTGTTGATGGGTGTCTCCCGGCCCGCGCCGTGCACGATGTCGAAGGTCATGAACTCATCCGGGTTATCGCAGTTCAGCGTAGGCGGTATGTAACCGTGCTCGCACATCGTCAGGGCCATTATGATCTCGGTGGCCCCGGTGGCCCCGAGCTGGTGACCGTGGTTGGCCTTCGTGGAGCTTACCGGCGGCGACTCTGCGCCGTACATTCTCAGTATCGCCCGGCCCTCCATGGCATCGCCATCTGGAGTACCGGGCGCGTGGGCGTTGATATAGTCAATATCTTCGGGGTTGAGTTGGGCGTCGTTGAGAGCCGCCTGCATGGCCCTGACCGCGCCATCGCCGTCCGGACATGGGGCGGTGATGTGATAGGCGTCTCCGCTCATCCCGAAGCCGAGTATCTCGCCGAAGATATCGGCCCCACGCGAGTTAGCGAACTCGTATTCCTCCAGGATCACGATACAGCAACCTTCGCCGACCACAAAGCCGTCGCGGTCCCGGTCGAAGGGCCGGCAGGCGTGTTTGGGATCATCGTTGCGGAACGATACCGCGCCGGCCGAGGAGAAGCCACCGATGGCGGTCTGGGTGACGGCAGTCTCACTGCCGCCCGTAATCATGGCATCGGCCTGTCCGCGGGCGATGATCGCTGCGGCCTCGCCGATCGCATGGGTCCCGCTGGCACAGGCGGTGACTACCGCCAGGTTAGGTCCCTTGGCGCCCACCTGCACGGAGACCAGCCCCGAGGCCATATCTGGGATCAGCATCGGCACCAGGAACGGACTTACCCGTCGCGGGCCCTTTTCCAGCAGGACCTTATACTGCTCCTCCCACGTCTCCATCCCGCCGATGCCCGAGCCGATCAGAACGCCCACCGCCCCACAATTCTCTTCTGTGATCTCCAGCCCCGCCTCCTCCAGTGCTATGTCGGTGCAGTAGAGCGCGTACTGGATGAAGCGGTCGGCCCGCTTGCTGAGCTTGACGTCCACCCGTTCGTTGATATCAATCCCATTCACCTCAGCGCCGATCTGGGACTTGTAGGCGCTGGGGTCGAAGTGCGTTATGGTATCAATCCCGCATTCTTCGTTGCACAGGGCCTCCCACAGCCGCTGGCGGCCGATGCCGAAACACGACAGCATCCCGACGCCCGTGATGACGACACGTCGGCCCTGACTTGGCCCGAGCTTGCCAAGGGGAGTTTGCTGACTGGGCCTGTCCATACTTGCTTCTCCGTTGCGGGATCCGCTACAACGCCGCCAGTGCTGTTACGAGCGGGCCGGAGCGCTGCTTCCCGTGGGTCAATCAGCTAGCACGATGGCAAACCTTGCCATACCGGCTCTCGACAGCTAGCGCCTCAAGCGGCTCTTGAGGAGTGCGACTAGTCGCCGATCTGTTTCTCAAGGTATGCGACAGCCTCCCCGACGGTTGTGATCTTCTCCGCATCCTCGTCGGGGATTTCCACATCGAACTCGTCCTCGAAAGCCATGACGAGCTCGACCACGTCAAGCGAATCCGCGTTCAGATCGCCTTGGAAGGTGGCCTTCTCAGTTACTTGGCTTTCCGCGACGGAGAGCTCACGCACAACGATTTCCTTGACTTTTTCATACAGTGCCACGGCGACAACCTCCCATTTCTTTGCAGTCCGGTTTCATTATTCGAAATTCATGTTACAACGCGGCCTTACCGACGATTGGGCGCAACGACTGAACCGTATTTTGCTACATTATCAAACCGCCGTCAATATTCAGCACCTGGCCGGTGACATAGCCGGCTGCATCCGAGGCCAAAAAGGCAACCACCTCAGCCACGTCCTCAGCGCTGCCGGGCCGGCCCAGTGGTATATTCCTCAACCACTGCTCTCGCACCTCCGCCTCCAGTACCTCCGTCATCCTGGTCTCGATGAAGCCGGGCGCCACCGCATTGCAGGTGATGCTCCGCCCTGCCAACTCCTTGGCCGTCGTTTTCGTCAGCGCAATCAGCCCACCTTTGGAGGCGGAGTAGTTCGCCTGCCCAACATTGCCCATCACTCCGGCAACCGACGCGATATTCACGATGCGCCCGTAGCGCGCCTTCATCATCGGCCGAGCGACCGTTTTGGTGCACAGGAAAGCGCCCTTCAGATTGACATCCAGCACCAGGTCCCAGGCGGCCTCCGACATCCGCACCATCAGCGAATCGCGGGTGATGCCGGCATTGTTGACCAGGATGTCAATCTTTCCGAGCTGCTCCAAGGCCTGCTCCACCATAGCTTCCACCTCATCTGCCGAGGTGACACTGCCCAGCGCCACTAGCGCACTACGGCCTTGCCGCTCGACCAGCTCAGCCACCTGCTTGGCCGCAGCTTCGGCCTGCAAAACATCGTTGACAACGACGTCGGCTCCCAGGCTGGCCATTTTCACGGCCAGAGCCTGTCCTAACCCGCCGCCACAGCCGGTTATGATCGCGACCTTGTCCGTCAGGTCCAAGGTGACACCTCCCTATCTACTGCATTATCTCAAGCGAGCTGGTCTATGGTTTCTTCAACCGCCGTAGCCGTCGCGGTGTTGAGGATAACCGCATCCATCTCCGAGCGCTGCAGCAGCCTGGTCAAGACTTGGCCGGCGCCCACCTCCACAAAGGTTTTCACGCCCGCTTGGGCCATGCAGTCAATTGACTGCTGCCAGCGCACCGGTTCGGTCAACTGCCGCACCAGACCTTGTTTGAGCTTGGCGGCCTCGGTCTCCGCTGTAGCGTCAACGTTGGTGACGACGGGAATGGCGGCATCGTGGAACTCGAAGGTCCCGATCGCAGCGGCCAGCTTGTCGGCGGCCGGCTGCATCAACCGCGAGTGGAAAGCACCACTTACCTGCAGCGGAATGACGCGCTTGGCCCCCAACTCCAGCGCCACCTCACCGACTGCTGCAACCAAGTCCACCTCGCCCGTGATGACGATTTGCGCGGCCGAGTTATAGTTGGCGATGGCGACCGGCAGAAACCGCGCCAGGTACTCCGGTCTCACCGAGTCCGAATCCAGTCCGAACAAGCCGCCGAGCAGCGAGTGGATAGCCTGCAGCACTCCCTCCTCATCCAGGCCGATAATAGCTGCCATCGCCCCGCTGGTTTCCGCGCCGGCCTCGGCCATCAACTGACCCCGCAGCCGTACCAGCTTGGCCGCGTCGGTCGGCCCAATCGCGCCCGCAATGGCCAGAGCCGAGTACTCGCCCAGGGAGTGGCCGGCGACCAGATCCGGCCTGATCCCGGCTTCCTCCAGAACCGCGGCGACGGCCAGTGAGTGCGCCACCAGCGCCGGCTGGGCGTTGTCGGTGGCTGTCAGGACCTCCTCCGGGCCCTTGAACATCGTCTGCAGCAGCGGAAAGTCGGCGGCGGCCTCGAGGCTGTCCAGCACCTCGCGGGCCGCCGGATACTGCTCGTAGATGTCCTGAGCCATGCCGACGCCCTGGGAACCCTGGCCCGGACAGATGAAAGCGAGCATCGGTCAGCCTCCGAACTCCTCGCGAAGGGCCTTAGCCAGAGCCGGTACCACCTCAAACAGGTCGCCGACGATCCCCAAATGCGCCACCTCAAAAATCGGCGCCGCCGGATCATTATTGATCGCGATGATGCAATCAGAAGACGACATCCCGGCCAGATGCTGTACCGCACCCGATATGCCACAGGCGATGTACAGCTTCGGATGCACGGTCTTGCCCGTCTGGCCGACCTGGTGGTAGGCGGGAATCCAGCCGGCGTCAACGGTCGCACGCGAGGCTCCCACCGCCCCACCGATGGCATCAGCCAGCTCGCGGATCAGGGCGAAGTTCTCCGGAGCCCGCAGACCACGCCCGCCGGAGACGATGATGTCGGCGTCCTGCAGATTGGGGCCCTCCTCGGCGCTCTCCCGGATCACCTCGACTATCTTAGTCAACACGCTGTCTTCGTTGATGGAGACCGGTACCCTGATGACCTCGGCGCTTCTGCTTGCATCCGGCTCGGCTTTCTCGAACACCCTCGGGCGCACGGTAGCCATCTGTGGCCGCGCGTGACGGCACACGATGGTCGCCATGATGTTGCCGCCGAAGGCCGGGCGGGTCTGGTACAACAGCTTGACCCCGTCTTCCTCCCCAATCGCCAGACCGGTGCAATCGGCGGTCAGCCCGGCACTGATGCGAGCGGCGATCCGCGAGGCCAGGTCGCGCCCCATAGCAGTGGCGCCGATCAGCACGATCTCCGGCTGGTACTTGTTGATCAGGCCGGTGATGACATCAGTGTAGGGGCCGGTGCGATAGCGCTCAAGCTCGGGCGCTTCAGCCAGATAGACCTTGTCGGCACCGTATGCGCCCACGACTTCGGCCAGCTCGGCGACCTGATAGCCGACCAGGACCAGGCCGAGCTCGACCCCGAGTTCGTCAGCCAGTTTGCGCCCCTCGCCGAGCAGCTCCAGGGTGACGTCAGCCAGCTCGTCCGCTTCGATCTCAGCGACCACCCAGACCCCCTGGTACTGGGAGATGTCAATATCGCAAACCTCGATGCGATCCATTCTGATGGCGTCGAACTTGCAGCTACTCACACAGGCCCCGCACTGGGTGCAGTCAGCGGTGAAAGTGGCTTTGTCCTCCACCATCTCGATAGCGCCATAGGGGCACGCTTTCAGGCACAACCCGCAGCCTTTGCATTTATCTGCGACTACATAAACCGGCATTGACTGCTCCTTCAGCGACCCTCGCTAGCGGGTCGCAGAATCTACTGCGTGACGACTAAGCTTCTGCTGTGCTACACCTTCGGCCTGTTCCCCAACTACCGAGACCTCACAGCACCTGCGCCTCGCGCAGTTTGTCAATCAGCGTCTTGACCTTCTCTTCGGTGGTTTCGCCCTCGATTATCTCGCCCTCCACCTGGCGCGTCGGCGTGAAGATCTTGATGACATTAGTGGGCGATCCGTCCAGGCCGCAGCGGCTATCCTGCGCCGAGACGTCCTCGTGCGTCCAGATTTCCACTTCAGCCTTCTTGGCTTTCATGCGCGCCTTCAGGCCCGGCATGCGCGGCTCGTTGAGGTGTTTGACGGCGGTGATCAGGCAGGGCAGCTTGGCGCGGACTACCTCGAAGCCGTCAGCCAGCAGCCGGCGCACCTGAATCTCAGTATCCGTGATTTCCTCGATGGCGATGGCGTAGGTGATCTGCGGTATGCCGAGGTGCTCGGCGAGGCCCGGGCCGACCTGGCCGGTATCGCCGTCGAAGGCCTGCTTGCCGCAGAAGATCAGGTCAAACTCGCCGAGCTTACGGATGCCCTGGGCCAGGGAGTAGGAGGTTGCCAGGGTATCGCCGCCGGCCAGCGCCCGATCGCACAGCAGCACCGCCCGATTAACCCCCATCGCGATAGCCTCGCGCAGGCCTTGCTCGGCTTGGGGCGGGCCCATACACAACCCGATGACCTCGCCGCCGTGCTTTTCGACGATCTGCACCGCGGCCTCGATGGCGTTTTCGTCGAAGGGATTGATGATATGCGGAACCCCCTCGCGAATCAGCGTGCCGCTTTCGGGGTCCATCTTGACCTCGGTGGTGTCGGGAACGTACTTGATGCAGACGATTATCCTCATCGGGAAGCTCTCCTGTGGACGCTGCGCGCGTGTATCTCCTGAGCCTACCTGCGGCCGGAATGAATCGGTTGGCCGTCGCGTCCGGCCGCCTGCTTTGGCAGGGAAGGGGCCTGCGGGCACCCAGGTTACGGCGCGCTGTGCGATTGTGCCTCTTTCAGCAGTTGGTTGGCGATCACCAGGCGCTGGATTTCGGAGGTGCCCTCCACGATCTCAAACAGCTTCGCCTCGCGCAGGTAGCGTTCAACGGGGTAGTCGCGGCAGTAGCCGTACCCGCCATGGATCTGGACCGCCTTGGAGGTGACTTCGCCGCAGACCTCGGAGGTCTTGACTTTCGCCATCGCGGCCTCTTTTTCGAAGGCCAGTCCCTGGTCCTTGAGCCATGCGGCCCGGTAGGTCAGCAGGCGGCCGGCCGCGATCTCGGTCGCCATATTCGCCAGATGGTTCTGGATAAGCTGGAAGTTGGCGATACGTTCTCCGAATTGCTCGCGCTGCAGGGCATAGGTCACCGCGGCGTCATAGGCGGCCTGGGCCAGACCGACGGCCCCGATTGCCATCCCGATGCGACCCAGCCGCAGCGTCTCCATGGTGACCTGGAAGCCGCGGCCCTCCTTATGCAGCACGTTCTCAGCCGGCACCCGGCAGTCGCTGAAGATCAGCTCGCGATTTGACAGCGACTTGAACGCCATCTTCTCCTCGTTCTTGCCGAACTCGAACCCCGGCGTGCCTTTCTCAACGATGAAGGCGGTCATGCCCCGCACGCCCCGGTCCGGGCGGCTGTTGGCGATGATTACATAGATTTCGGCGTCGCCCCCGTTGGTGATAAAGACCTTCGTGCCATTGAGGACGTACTCGTCGCCGTCCTTGAGTGCGGTGGTTCGCACTGCGCCAGCGTCGGAGCCTGCCATTGGTTCGGTCAGTCCGAAGGCTCCCACACTTTCGCCGGTAGCCAACGGCGGCAGGTATTTGGCCTTCTGCTCTTCGGTGCCGAAGAACATGATCGGGTACTCAGCCAGCATGTGCGCCCCAAACACAGCCCCAGTGGTGGTGCAGGCCGCAGACAGCAGCTCGCCGACGACCGCCCACTCCAAAAAGCCCAGGCCCATCCCACCGTACTCCTCGGCAACCGGTATCCCCATCAAGTCCATCTCCGCCAGCAGCTTTACCTTATCCCAGGGATACTGTCCAGCCGCATCGGTCTCATCGGCGAAGGGCTTGAGCTTCTCATCACAGAACTCCTGCACATACTCGAACAGCTCCTGCTGATCCTCCGTAAAGGCAAAATCCATTGGCAGTCTCCTTCTTTGGAAGCCACAGCCGGTGTCTGGGGCTGCAACCGACTCTATCTCTCCCAGCGCAGCACCGCCGCTGACAGGCAGAAGCCGGCCCCGAAGCCGACCAGTAGCACCAGGTCGCCGGTCTGCAGGCGACCGTCGCGATAAATCTCGTCGAACGCCAGCCCCATCGAGGCGGCCGAGGTGTTGCCATACTTCTCGATATTGCAGACCACCTTTTCCCTGGCAATGCCTAAGCGGTCGGCGGCGGCGTCGAGGATCCGCTTATTGGCCTGGTGCATCACCACCCAGTCAATCTCTGCCGCGTTGATGTCGGCCTTTCTGATCGCCTGGCGGGCGATGTCGGGAACGCCGCGCACCGCCATCTTGAAGATCTCGTGCCCGTTCATATATATCTTGGTCGCGTTTTCTGCTAGGGCTTTCTCATCCGGCGGCCACGCCGAGCCACTCGAGGGCAAGGACAAGAATTCCCCGGCAAAGCCCTGGGTGTCCATCGCGTACGACAGCAGCCCCTTGCCCAGCTCATCGGGCTGTAGTACCACCGCCCCGGCGCCGTCGCCGAACAGCACGCAGGTGCTACGGTCCTCCCAGTTGGTTATGCGTGTCAAGGCCTCGGCTGCCACCACCAGTACGTTGTCGTAGCCGCCCGTATGGACGAACTGCGCGCCGGTCACCAGCGCATCTACAAACCCGGTGCAGCCGGTGACTAAGTCGAAGCTGGCCGCGCGGTTGGCCCCTAGCTTGTGTTCCAGGATCGCAGAGGTGGAAGGGAAGAGGGTATCCGAGGTGACGGTGCTGACTATGATCAGTTCCAGGTCCTGCGCCGCCATCTCCGCATCATCCAGGGCTACTTTAGAGGCTTCTACGGCAAGGTCGGAGCAGTTCTGATCATCGGCGATCACGTGCCGCTCCTTCATGCCGGTGTGCGTCACAATCCACTCATCGGTGGTATCAACGATCTTCTCGAGGTCGGCGTTGGTCAGAATCCGCTCAGGCGCATAAGCGCCGAGACCGGCGATACTGCATCCACGTAGGTTCATAGTTCCGCTTGACTACTCTCTTGCTCTGCGCAGTTGCCACCGGCCCCGTGCAGAGCCTGGATTCGGCCTCAGCTACTGGCTTTCCGACAAGGCCTGCGCCGGGCTTTGCACTTCGCCTAGCTGACGCACCGACCGACGCATCTGCTCGATGATATCATGTTCTACAGCCTCGGCCGCCACCTCGATGGCTTTGCAGATCGCGTGACGGTCCGAGCGCCCGTGGCTTACCACACATACCCCATTGACTCCCAGTAACAAAGCCCCGCCATACTCGGCCCAATTGTAGCGCGTCTGCAGGTGACGGAAAGCCGGCTTCATCAGCAAAGCGCCCAACCGCACCAGCTTACTGTGGCGGATCTGACTGTGGAAAATGTCCAGCATCGACTGAAACGTGCCCTCCAGCACTTTCAGCACCACATTCCCCACAAACCCGTCGGCCACTACCACGTCAACATCCCCATCGAAGATAGCATTGCCCTCGATATGGCCCACGAAGTTGATCGGCGCTTGGGCCAGCAGAGGATAGGTTGTCTGTACCAGCACATTGCCCTTGCCGGCTTCCTCACCGATATTCAGGATCGCCACTCGCGGCTCCTGCAATCCCAGGACATGCTCGGCGTAGCAGCTACCCATGGTGGCGAACTGCAGCAGGTGTTCCGGCCGGCAATCCGCATTGGCCCCTGCGTCCAGCAGGATCGCCTTGCCGATCCTCGTGGGGATGAAGACAGCGATGGCCGGACGGCTGATGTCAGCGATGTTGCGCAGCCGCGTGGTTGCCAGGGCCACGAAGGCTCCGCTGTTACCGGCCGAGACCACCGCCTGCGCCTCGCCCTGTTTGACCATCTCGATGCAGGTGGCTACCGAGGAGTTGCGACCTCGCTGCAGGGCTGCACGGGGACTTTCGTCCATCCCGATTAGCCCGCTACAGTGCCTTACCGTTACCCCCACGCTGCCCTCAGGACCGTATCCCGCTAGCTCTTTGAGCCGGGCCTCGTCACCCACCAGGCAAATCTCGACATCCAGCCTCTCCCGTGCCATCAGCGCTGCAGGCACGATCTCCTCAGGGGCGTAGTCACCACCCATTGCGTCCACAGCAATCCGCATACGAGCCTCTCAGCGTTTGCTAGTCTTTTCTTTCTCTTTCACGGTGTGGTCAACCTTGCGGCCCTTGTAGAACCCACATTCACCGCAGGCGTTGTGCGGCAGTACCGCCGCCCCACACTTAGCACACTTCATGATAGGCATCGTAGTCGGCAACCCCTGGTGGGTGCGCCGCTTGTTCCGTCTGCTTTTTGAGTGTCTCCGCTTCGGTAACGCCATGATCGGTCCTCTCATTCCTTAGGAGCGCCCCGGCTTGCCCCGTGCAGCAGTCATCCGCCGCTAGTCCTCCGACTGCCGCCAGAGTTCCTGCAGGGGTGCCAGTCGCGCATCTACCGCTTCCGAGCTGCACTCGCAGCTACCTTCATTGAGGTCCTGACCGCACTTTGGGCACAGTCCGGCGCAGTCGGGCTTACACAATGAGCGCGGGGGCAGATGCAGATTCAGCAGCTCTCGCACCAATTCGCTGAGGTCAATCTCATTCCCGTTGAGTATCGGGATCGGGTTGCCCTCCGCTTGCGTCTCCTGGTAAGCGCGCGGCTGGTCTAGATCCTCGAGTGTGCACTCCTCGTTGACTTCTATCTCCAGGGCTACCGTGTGCTCTTTGGCACAGCGGGCACACGGCAAGGTCACCTGAGTGTGCAGCCGCCCTTCGGCCCTCAACCCCTCACCGGTATTGGTTAGCACGATGGTGCCGGTGACTGTGTTTCTGAATCCTGGGGCACTTCCGGCCGGCGCCGGCGCTCGTATCTCAGCCTCGACCCAGCCGCCTTCTTCGGTTATGCTTGGTTCCAGAGCGAGTCTCATAATGCAGACCGCGGCTCTGAAAGCCGCGGGGAGCTCGATTTGCTCAAGCCGCGTCATTATACAGTAGCCGAATCGCAGTTGTCAAGCCAGCCTAAGCGCCTGCCGACTCCGGCCCATATTCGCCGTATCAGGCCACTCATAGCGTTCAAAATCGCCGCAGCCGTTGACAACCCCGGCCTGGTTGTCTAGACTAGAACGCCACCCGATGGAGATTACCTATGACCGCACGCAAAGCCGCTAAATCGAGTACCAAACTTCCGCGCATCGTCTCGCTGGTCGTCCTCAGCGCTTTAGCCCTGGGGGTGCTGTGGACAGCTCAGGCCGTGCAGACGGCGCTGGTGCCCTCCAAGTCAATGGAGCCGACGCTCCAGGTGCACGATCTGCTGCTGGTGCGCAAGGACGCCTACAAGAACGGTCGCACCCCGCAGCGCGGCGACATAGTGCTATTCGTGCGCGAGGGGGTGCCTGACTATTTTGTCAAGCGCGTCATCGGGCTGCCCGGCGAACACCTGATAGTGGGTTCGGGGCAGGTAGCCGTCGCGGGCAATCTGCTCGAGGAGCCGTATGTAGAGCGCCAGAGGGTCCGCGAGTACATCATCGAGGGCACCGTACCAGAGGGCGCGTATTTTGTGATGGGCGACAACCGCGCCCACAGCGAAGACAGCCGGGATATCGGTCCAGTCAAGCTCGCGAACATCAAGGGCAAGGTCACAGCTATCATCTCCCCCAAGAGCCGGCGCGGCAGAATACCCAACCCCTTTGACGAGTAGCGTTCACCGCCGAAGTCTTGCCGCATCGCCTTCTGCCCGGCGAATCTGCTTCTCATTCCGCATACGGGATGCGCGCAAACAGAACTTTTTTTGTTTCGGAACCGTCATTTGGGATACAATATAGCGTTACATTCACCGCATACTGCAACAGATAACATACCTTCAGGAAATGATCTGCGGTGCTCACGCGACTGACGCTAGTGGTAGCTTGCGTGGCGGCTTTGTGGTTCCCGCTGGGCGGCGTTATCGCCGCAGAGTCGGAACAAGAAGCCTCCTATGACCCTTTCCTCGAGGACAGCGAGGTAAGCGCCGACAGGGCGGGCAACAAGCCGCAAGCCACAACCTGGACCACCGGCTCCGGCGAGGGGGGCGAGATCGAGGCGGTGGATGTTGACCAATCCTACGAACTCCTCCAGGACGCTTCTCTACTTGACCTCAACTCCCTGGGGCCGCAGGTCCCCGACACCAGTATTCTATCCGACCCCGGCGATTTGAGCCTGACTGCCATTCTGCAGTCAAACGACAACATGCCGGCCGACGAACCCAGGTCCATTCGTGATCTGGTGCGCATGGGGCTGATCGGCTTTGGCGTCATGTTATTCGGTGCGCTGATCGGCGTGGGCGTAGAGCTGTTGCGCGTAAAGTACGGGAAGCGGACGCATCGCGAACCCTCACCCAAAGTCCCCCGGTAGTCTGCCGCGTCCTCCATTATGCCACTTTTCTAATCATCGCCGTAAGCGTGGACACACGCCCATCTAGACACGGAGGGGGCGCAGGTCTTAGTCTGCCCTGTGGTGAACCTTGCCCCTGTCTAGCTGCGTAGAATCAGCCCGGAGGAGCGCGCCATGAGCCAAGACCCCTCGGCAATCAACCTCACCCTGGAGAATCCGGCGTTGGCGTTGATCTGGGAAGACGGCCTGCTGCTGGTGGACAACCGTCTCTCGAATCGCAGTCGGCCTTTTGACTTCCCGGCCTTCGCTATCAAACTGGCCGGCGATGAGTTACCCGGCGACGACTTCACGCTCACCGACTGGCAAGCCGGGCCGGACCAGGTCACCTTCTCCTACCGACACCAGCCCAGCGCCATCACCGCGCAGGTGCATTACTGGCTGGAGGGCGACAAGCCCTGGTTCCGCAAGCACTTGACCCTGACGGCTCCCCAGGGCACGCCCACTCTCGACCGCGTCTGGGTGGACCGCCAGTCCGATCCGCCGATGCCGCTTCGCCGCGTCGGCTATGGTCTGCGCGGCGGACCGGACGCCGATCAGCAAACCGGCCTCGATACCTACGCCGACCAACCCGGCTGCGGCTTCCCCGTGTATGCCGGCGACTGGTTCTGCGGCATCGAACACGCCTCCGCTTTCACGGTCCCCGGCGAGCGGCTGGAGATATATCATCACCCGATCTGGGACCAAGCCGGCACCATCGAGACCTTTCCGGCGGTTTTCGGCGTCGCCACCGACCACCAGGCGGTGCCGCAAGCGTTCATGGATTATGTCTGGGACATCCGCATCCCGCGACTGGCCGAGCCAGTGATAACCCTGAGCGTGGGCTGGTCAACCCGCGTACTAGGGGGCGGCGAGTATCTCTTCTCCTGGGAATCCATGGACGCATTCCTGGACGCCATGCTGGACATCGGCTTGCACCCTGATGCCATGGCCCTCGACGCCGGGTACTTCGAGCGCGCCTCACTCTTCCACGGCAAGCAGGACGACGACCAGGACAGCAAGCTCATCGCACTGAGAAAGCGCCTTGCGGACAACGGAATGAAGCTGTCGTTGTGGGTCAGCCACAACGGCCGCACCGGCTTCGATATGGACTGGATCAAGCAGCAGGGCTGGGTCTTGGGCGATGGGCCGGGCACCTATCATGGTATGGACTTCGTTGTAATGATGCAGCCCAGCTTCGAAGAGGCCCTGGCGCAGCGCTTCGAGCGGCTTGTGGGTGAGGTCGGCACCGATCACCTCAAGATAGACTGGGATAACGAGTGCGCGACCATGCGGGATTTCGACGAGGTCTATCCCACCACCGACCACGTGCGCGAGGCCTCGCTGAGGATCTTCAACCGGATTGACCGCCGCATGAGGGCTAAGAACCCGGACCTGGTCACCCGCAACGGCTGGTGGCCCAGCCCCTGGTGGCTGCAGGCGGCCAATCACGTCTGGCTGGTCAACTCCGGCGACCTAGAGTATGCCGCCTGGCCCTCGCGCACCCAGCGCGACCGCGACAATACCCACCGCGACGCCATGTACTACCAGATCCAGCGGCGGGCCGAGACGCCGATGCCCTTCGACGCCTATGACAACCACGGCTTTGCCGATGCCGTGGACAATCCCTTCTACGGCGATCCGCACACGTGGCTGGACAATATGGTGCTGCAGTTCACCCGGGGCACCACCTATCTCCACATGACCTTCTGCCCGGAGGCGATGCGCCAGTGGCAAGCCGATTACGCCCAAGCGGCCCTTGACTGGCTGCACTATCACGCCGATGAGCTCGGCACCCGCCACACCCAGATGGTTCTGGGCAATCCCGCCTATGGCGAAATCTACGGCTTCCTGCACCCCAGCGCCGCCGGCGCCTGGCTGGTTTTGCGCAATCCCTCGGTCGAGCTGCAGAGTATTGAGCTGCTGCTGGCCGACTGGCTGGGCTATGCTCCTGCCACTGTCCGTCAGGTTTATCCCTACTGGCAGGACCTCCAGCAGCCGGCGGTGCAACTGCTGGGCCACGAGGTGGTGCTGCTGAAGCTCTTTAGGGACCGGCAGCCTCAGGTCTCCCCCATTCCTGATGCGCCCTTTATGGTCAGCGCCTGCGACGCGGGGTTCGAGTACCGCTTCCCCGGGAACACCAAGCTCACCGACGAGGTCGGCCCGGTTATCCACCCGCAGATGCAGATTCCGGCGCTAATCGCCGAGAACACCGCCGATGAGGCGATTGCGGGGGGCTGGCGGCTGCAGTGGTACATCGGCGTGCCGCACCGCACCGAGAAGGCCGAGGTGCTGGTGACCGTGCGCGGCCCACAGGAAGCCTTGGATAGCCTCACGGTCAAAGGCGGCAACTCTCGCTACAAGGGGGTCGAGGCACGGCATTTGGCACCGGTGGAGCGGATTTTCCGCAAGGAGACCCGTGGCTACGGCACCGTGCGAACGCTACCTCCGCTGGGCCCCCGCGATCGAGATGATTATGTCTTCCGCGTGCCGGATGGCGGCTACTGTTCGGTGACGGTGGACATCCTCGGCGAGGGCGGCGGCGAGGTCAGCTTTGAGGCATGGCTGATAGGGTACGAAGCGCCTGCCCGCCAGGTCGTGGTGCGCGATCAGGCTCCGGCAGAGGGCCCTCTGCTGCCGCCGCATCCCTACGGCTTCTCCCGCTGCTTGCGACTGACCTAGCGCCTCAGCCGCCCCTCGCCGAGGGCTGGCACAACGGCGCTTCCGGGCGGTGGGCTCTACAGGCGGCTCGATAACCTCGACCTGGACGATCCCGTTGACCTCTATGCCGTTGGATGACAGGCTTCGCAGCCTGTCCTCATTCCGCGACAGGCAAGGATACCTGTCGTTTTGGCGAGTAGTTGGGGTTGTGGAGGATTCTGGGGCCACTATGCCCAGCCCTGAGCCATCGGGCGAAGGTCCAAGTGAGGCGAGCGGTGAATTGAGTATAGTGTCCCCTAAGAATTGAGGCTCTGGAGTCAGGCCAGACAAAAGCTTACCGTAGGAGGATGTTCCATGACAGCGCGACTTTGTCTAGCAGTGATGTTGGCTCTTGCCGTGGCGTCCGGGTGTCTTGCCAAGCCTGCCGGCAAGCCCGAGCAGGTCGTCACCAAGCTGAAAAAGCTCTACCGCGAAACGGTACTGGTCAGCGACGGTGCCGCCGATGCCGTCATCGTGGTGCCGGAGGGCGACAACTACCGAG
>Ga0180431_10000637_pt1 | contig 50001 bp, 62 predicted proteins | sample SS_ome_11_FD_132459 | JGI IMG/M metagenome (GOLD analysis project Ga0180431, IMG submission 132459) | Hypersaline lake sediment archaeal communities from the Salton Sea, California, USA - SS_1_MS_1 metaG | ecosystem: Environmental > Aquatic > Non-marine Saline and Alkaline > Hypersaline >... | reverse complement strand
GACTTTTTACTTTAGTAAACTCATTCATGAAATGTCCAGCCCAGTCTTTTGCGCTACTACTTATAGTATTAAGTTGTTGTGCTTCATTTATGGCTTCTTCTAGAAATTGGATAATTTTTTCATCGACAGCTTTTTTTCTAGAAGCAGTTCTAGGTAATATATTTGGAATAATACCCTTTTTTGCTGTCTCATATAAAAAGTCTGCCAATCCTCCTTCTGCAAGTACTGGATCAGAAGACGTTATTAAATCAATTTTTTCTTGTCTCGATTTAGCTTGTGAGCGTTCTTCTTCTACACCATAATCACTAGGAACAAACCAAGTATCCCATTCTGATAATAAAGAATCAAGCTGTTCCTCAGATAATTTAGAAAGACCATTCCTGACTGTAGTCATAAAATTATCTATAATATCAACACCCTTTACTTCTTTTCCGCCGTTTCTTAATTGTTTCCAAACATATTTAACTAAATTTAAAGCTTGTGCCAATTTATTCCTATTTTCTGAATCCTTAATTGTTTGTTTCAATATATTAAAATCATCAGGTAAAGCATATACAATTGTTTGATAAGTAAAAACTTTTCGAGGCAATTTATCTCTTACTTTAGTAGAAGCTTTTCTTACAATACTGCCATTACCATCCATTTCAACAACAATCCATTGCTCTCCATCTACATCAGCCAAAGACCAAATAGATCCATAATCATCTCCCGAGAGTTTTTGAAATTTATTACTACCAATATTTTTAAAAGCTTTTTTATTCTTTATAGAAGCTATTTTTTTATACTTGTTTTATTGTTTTGTACTAATTGATTTCCCAACCTTTGTAATTGTTTTTGCAATTCTGTATTAACAGGACTATTATAACCCCTTACAGAACTAGATCTCGGCATTAACATCTTTATTCCTCCTTAAAGAATAACATTTAGGACAGGCAATTTTATTTTCAATCCTTTTTATAATGGTAGTAGGCTTACCACAAAATTCGCACTTTTTAGTAGTACTGGCAGATTGGCAACTAGTCCGTTTAGTAAGCATAAAGATATATAGTAAATTTTTTAGGATTATTTTATATAATAGAAATAGTGCGGGAAAGACAGAAAATCAACAAAAAATATTAATCTTTTGTCTTTAAACCGAGTAATTTATCAGCAGAAACTTGTAATAAAAGACAAAGTCTTTTAAAAGTTTTTAATGTGGGCCAAGCTTTATTATTTTCATATTGAGAAAATAACCCTTTAGTTTTACCAAAAGCTGTTTCAATACCGTGTAAAGTTCCAAATCTTTCTTTGCGTTTTTGTTTTAAAAGATGGGTATCTAAAACTTGATCTTGTAATCTATCAGTAATCATAAATCTCCTTGAAATTTGCCGATACGCCATTGATCTAAAAACCAAGCTCCAATACCAATAGCATCAGCAGTGTTATTATCTTTCATTTTTAATTTCAACGAAAAAGCATTATTAATACGCATTATTGTCTGTTTTTTGGATCTATTCCTTCCTTGCCACTGTACTGGTTTTACAAGATATACATATTTTGGATCGCAAAAATAAGTACAAGCAAAAATAATACCGCCCACAGTATATTGTACTAACATTATAGATTCTGGATTTGTCCTATTTTGTTTGCCGGTATAATGATAAAATTGGGATTCTATAATAATTTTTGGTTCCTTATATTGATACTTTTCAATAAAATGTTGTACATTAGAACCCATATATTGGACTTTCTTTGCTGCGCCTTTTTCTTTATAAACAAAAGTAGTATAGTCTTTTAACTTACCTTTATCGAAAAAAGCTATACCAGTAGCAGTACTAGACGGATCAATACTAAATAAATTAATAGGTACGGCTGTATATTTAAAAGCCATTTCATACCTCTTTCACTACAGAAACATTGTCAATTAAACTTACAGAAAGATGTTTGTGTCCCATAGCTGCTATATCTCTATTGTGTGTTATATAAATTATTTGTTTTTTATTCCGTTCAGCAAAAGTCCTAACAAACTTGGCAAAAGCCAATACATAGTCTTTAGATATAAATTTACCTACTTCATCAAAACAAATAGGACCAAAACGACCCTCTAATTTTTCAAAAGCTAACGTTAAGGCTAACTTTAAAGTGGTAGCAACTATATCCAACATGCCTCCTCCGTATGTATCTTTTAAATCCCCTTTCATAGATTCGCCATTTATTAAAATACCAAATTCTACTTCGGACTGTCCCCGTCTTGATACAAAATTTACCATAAATTTAATAGTATCATCTTGGAAAATAGTTTGTAAAGCCATAGTAACCAAATCATTAATTTTTTCTTGTAATTCCTGCCTCGAACCGGCAATAGCTACTTCTAGTACTTCGTGACAGGCTACCAAATCTTGCAATAAAGTATTAGATATAGATTTTTGCGTCTTTAATTCGACAATTCTTCGTTCTTTCTCTTCTTTAATACCTTTAATTCGAGAAAGCTCAAGTAATGTCACTTGAATTCTATTTTTTAATTCTTCATTCATTAGTTTTTATATTTTGTAATTGTGTTTCTACTTTCTGTAAAGCAGTTTCTACTTCTTTAGTAATTTTTACGCATTCTGTATCTATGTCTTGCAATCGTTGTTTAACCTCCTGACTATTATTAAAACCTTTTTCCTTTATGGCTTTAATATAACCCTCTTTTTCCCCTTCAAGTTGAGATAACTTTCTTTCTATTTGTTGTTTTTTCTCATCCAATTGTTTTTTCTTTTCTTTAATTTCTTGTATTTGTTGCTGATTAATCATAAACGCTCCTTTAATATATTTTTATAATTACGCAACTTAACTAGCGGCCTTCTACATTTTTTTATTTGCTCAAATAAAAAAGTAAAAACATATAAAAAAAACAATACTAAACTACTCCAAATATTATAAATACTAACTATTATAAAATACTTTATTGAAGAAAACATAACAATTACCATAAAAATTTATTAACTAGATATTTTATTAATAAGTTCTTTTAATAAAACATGAACCTTATCATTTTTTTTTAAATCTTTTGCTACAAATAAAGCTTTATCCAAAGGGCTAGCTACTTCAAAATGTTGTATAGCCTCATTCATTCTGTCAATACAAGCCGAAGTTTTAGCATTTAATTCTATTTCTGTAGTTGTATTTTCTTGTTCAATAAAAACATCAGAAACTACAGATTTTAAATATATTTCTTGTATACTAATACCCCAGTCTTTTAATATTGTTAATACCGCACATTTAGGTTTTCTTTCTGTTTTGGTAAGTCTACTAATAGCTCCAGGATTACAAAATAATATATCTTTTCCATCTCTCTTGCTATGTTGAAAAGTATTAGTTTCTATAAATTGTGCTTTATTATCTTTTACATTTATAACTTCAGTTTTATATCCAGGATGATAATGGCCCGACAATATACAATCAAAAGAAGTAACTTTAGCTACATCTGAAAGTAATGTAAAATCGCAAAAAGGAAAAGGCTTATCCAATAACATACTATGATATACCCCTATTTTATATATAGCAGTATCTTTACTTTTTTCTTTATATACATTTAAATTTTTATCCATATCTATACTATGATTAAAACCCGTAATAGAAACGAGACTTTTATTTTCAGTACCCCGTACTATAGGACAAATAAACTCTTTTAAAGATTTAAGAACCCCAGATTGTATTAAATTACCTATAGCAGTTCTTGGTAATGTGGTTAAATTGTAGCCATCATAATCATGGGATCCAATAATTGTAAAAATAGGTGCTCGATAACCCTTAAAAATAGAAATAAGTTTATTTGTTACAGAATATGCAGGATCATATAAATCAAATAAATCACCGCCACATAAAAAACAATCTACTTTTAAAGTATTACCTATTTCTCCTACTTCTGTAAGTTTCTTACATATAGCTTCCAAATAATTATCTTTTCGAGATTTTGGATTAACACCCTTTAAATGTATATCTGTAAAATAAAGAATTTTCATATAATCACTCAAGAATATAATTAATTTGTTTGTTTTCTAATTTAGTATTACATACAGGACAATATCCAGCTTCTTTTAATATTTTTTCACTCTCAACAATAAAAACATTCTGTTCTTTGTTTACTTCTTCTTTATCTTTTTTCCAATTTTTAATAGCCTCCTCCATTTTAACTATTTTATTTAAAAAAGCTATTAAAAAAGTGTGCTCTTCATACAAACTTTCTATATTTTTAATATTTAACTCTTCATTTAATACCCTATATCTTTGCTTATAAATAGTATGTTCTTTATCTATTTTTTGTAACTGAATTATTATATTATTTAAAAATTGATAATCTCTTAACAAGGTATCCACCTTAAGTAAATCTACGAAATCTAAAGATTTAAAACTGTTTAATTGCTTTTTACAAAAAACGATTTCTCCTTCTAACCGTTTAATATTTTGTAAATGATTTATTAAAAACTCTTTTTCTATATTTAATTGTTGTATTTTTTCTTGGCTACTTTGACAGTTTGTTCCTTCTTGCAATAATTTATCAATACATTCATATTTTATTAGTACTTCTTTTATATCAGAAATTTCAGTATCACAAGTTTTAATATTACGTTTTTGTTGTTTAATTCTTATATTTGCTTCTTGTTGTGCTTGATCTAAAACGTCTATACCTGTAAGTTTTCCAAACAATTTAGCTTTAACAGAAGCTGGATCATCTAATAAAAATAATTTATACTGGTCTGTAAAATGAAAATCAAAAGAAATATCCCTATATTTTATAATATCTAAAATATTAAAAACTTCTAAAATTTCCTTCGGTATGTGTTTACCAAAATTATCAAAAGTTTGAATTTCTCGTCCTTCTTTTTCTACAATATATCTATTGATTTTACCCACTTGTCTCGTAACTATACAATCATCAAAATACAGTTTAATTCTATAACCTTTTTCTCCGAAAGTTATAAAATTATCTCCTGCCGGCAAATCCCTTAATATTTTTCGCAACGCTCTTAATATACTTGATTTACCATGATTAGTAGGACCAGTTAAAATAGTAACACCATCAGCAAAAGGTATTACAGTATTTTTATGTGATTGAAAGTTTTCTAATTCAATTTTCTGTAGTTTCTTCAATGTATTGAACCCTTTTAACTAAATGAAAATTTATATCTTGTTTTAAATTTTCTATATAAACCCAAGGCTTAGTGATACTCTCTTCTAATAAATTTTTCATTGATTGCATATCTGTAATAGAAAATTCTAAAAAATCACCCCTATCAAAATACAATCTAACTTTCATTATTATTTCTTTTTCTCCCTTGTTTGTATCTTTCCATGTTCTTTTACTTCTGCATCTTGTATTTCAGAAAGAATGCGAGCATCATCTTCAGCCCTTATTTCCTTTATTTTGGCTTCTACATCTTCTCTAATCATACCGAGAATATCTCGATTTCCAATAAGAAAGGTACGTGCGTTTTCTAAACCTTGACCTATTCTTTCTTCCCGATAAGAAAGCCAGGTACCGTTTTTTTGTAAAATATTAAATTTTAAAGCTTGTTCTATAACATCTTTCACTTTATCAATACCTTGACCGAAACGTAATTCGAAATGCGTAGTTTTCATAGGAGCAGCAACTTTATTTTTTACTACCTTAACTTTAGTTCTGTAAGCAATAATGTTAGAATCTTTATCCGCATCTGCATTTTTAACTGAAGATTCTTTTCTAATATCTATCCTAACAGAACTATAGAATTTTAAAGCTTTACCACCAGTTGTAGTTTCTGGGTTTCCAAACATTATTCCGATCTTAGAACGCAATTGATTAATAAAAATAAGACAGCAAGCAGAAGAACTTACAACTGCAGTAAGTTTTCTTAAAGCTTGGGACATTAATCTAGCTTGTAAACCTATATGAGAATCCCCGATATCTCCTTCTAATTCTGCTTTTGGGACTAATGCCGCTACTGAATCTATTACTACAATATTTACAGCTCCAGATCTTACTAAAGTCTCGGCAATACGCAAAGCATCATCCCCACAATCTGGTTGACTTATAAGTAAATTATCCGTATCTACCCCAAGTTTTTCTGCATAATTTAAATCTATAGCATGTTCTACATCTATAAAAGCTGCTATATTACTAGTTTTTTGGGTTTCAGCTATAGCATGTAAAGCTAAAGTGGTTTTACCCCCACCTTCTGGTCCATAAATTTCTATGATACGCCCTTTTGGAAAACCATAACCCACTGCTAAATCTATAGATAAAATACCTGTAGGTAACCAAGCAATATGTAAAGGTTTATCTTTTTTTCTAAAAATGGCTCCTTTACCAAATTCTTTTTCGATTTGAGATACTGCAGTATCAATAGCTTTTTGTTTTTGTTCTTCCATTATCCAAATTCCTCCTGCTTTTTTATATTATGTTGAAATTCTTCTTTAAGCAATTTTCTTAAAATATTACAATCTTGTTTAATTTTGGGTAAGTTCATTAATTTATTATAACACAACGTTGCTGGATGTAACATTGGAAATACCCATAAATCAAAAAGAGATGACCAAAGAAGTTTCCCCCTAGCTTTCATAACCCCATCTTTTCCTGTAACAGTAGACAAGGCGTGTTTGCCAAGAGTACATATTAACCCCGGTTTGATTAATCGTATTTCTTCTTTTAAAAAAGGTAAACATTGTTTTATTTCTTCTTCTTTCGGATCCCTATTATTAGGAGGCCTACATTTTACTACATTAGTTATATAAACTACATCTCTTGATAAGCCTATATACCAAAGTATTCTAGTAAGCCACACCCCCGCAGCCCCAATAAAAGGTTTACCTTGCTCATCTTCTTTTTTACCTGGAGCTTCAGCAATAAAAGCAATAATAGGATTATCTGTTTTACCTCGTCCTAATACTACTTTAATTCGGTTTTTATGTAAAGGACATCGAGTACAAGTACTTAAAGTAATCATTAAAAATTACCGGGTAAATTTAAATCAAGAGAATTGGAATTGGCATCTTCTTTTTGTTCTTGAGCTGTTTTATTTCCTTGTTTTATATCTTTCGACTCAACAACAGGATCCGATACCGTTTGATTACTTATACTTGGCTGAGTAGGCTGATTATTGTGTACTCCCAATAATTCACTCATTTCTTCTGCTTTACTTGGCGCTACCATATAAGACAAATCTTTTAAATCTGCTTCAGCTATTAACTTTTGAAAAGCTTCTGGTACCGATACTATTTTAGAATCTTGCATAAAAGGCTCTGTTTTATATCTTGTATCAGCTCCTGTACCTGTCTTCTCAAGTTTCCAAAGATATTGAGTGATATCTCCATTACCCACATTCAAGTCCCCTAACCTACTGTGAATATCTTTATACATAGAAGGACTCACTTGATAAGGTACCAATTTATTATCAAATTTAGCTTTCGGTTTATCCTGGCCATCTGGTCCCTCTACTAGTTTTATCTTACCGACTAGTGCCCAATAAATAATTACGTGTTCTGCTGGTTGTATCTTACCTCTATATACATCTACTTCTGCTGTACCCATTTCTTTTGCTGCACAAGCAAGACAATTATTTGGATCTTTACCATAATTTTGGGTGCCATTAGCCATACAACCTTTACGCCTAATATCTCCAGTAGCCGTATGAATATAATGAAAAGCTCCGGCATACGCTTTGCCATTACCAAGAATAAACAGATGTGTGGCATCTGTTTCTTGATCCTTAGCCCTCACTATATCTGTTCCCGTACCTATTTTACTTACAATAGCTGCTCCTACTTGCTTCTGTTTTTGGATTTCTTCTTTAGACATCGCCATAAAAACCCCTTTCTTTTTAAAAATTAAAAAGTATTCATCCTAAAGATATTTCCAAAGTATCTTTAGGTTTATAATATTTATCTACTGTAAATTTTTCCCCACTTGCCATTATAGAATGATCTGTTGAAACAAAAGTCTCCAAAAAAGTTTCTGCGTCTTTCAAAGTTTGGATACGAAAAGCTGCCGCTAAATCTGCGAAATGTAATATTTGATTAATAGTTCCTTCTGGAACACTCATAAACCGTTCATATAAACCATTATGAAAATAAATAGCATCGCAAATACGTTTAAGTTTAATATAATTTTCATTGCGTCCAGAATCAAAAACTTTTCCATAACGTCGCCATAAAATATCAGCTGTTAATTTACCATGTTCATAATAAAAAGGATAATTCCATTGGGATTCATGTTGTGTTCCAAATTTATAAATGTCGTGTAATAAAGCTGCTGCAAGAATGATATCTATTTCTGATTGGTCTAAATTTAAACTATCTGCAAATTTTAAACTGAAACAAGATACAAGTAACGTATGAACGCATAAACCTCCAACACCATTACACAATTCAGGATGATATTTACCCGTAGTAGAAGCAGAAGCTGTCCAAAAATAATTAGGAATATAACGTTCAAAAGTTTGCATTAATAATCCGTGTATATATGCATCTTTTACTCTATTCAGTACCTTATCAAAAAAAGAAATATTATACATAATTATTTTCAATCTGTTTCTATAAGAACGTTATCATACTTGTGTTTTTTTTCTTCATGGTGTACCAATTCTAGCTTTTTAAAGGTGTTAGAATCATAAACTAAAATACTATTATTAATTAAAACTTCTAGTAATCTACCGCGAGCTTTTAACATACTATGTTGCCTTTCTAGAGCCGTTCTTCTACTTTTCAAATATCTTAATTGCTTCTTTGAATTTTTTAATTTTTTTATAATAGCTTGATATTCTATTAAATTTTCTTTAACTTTATCAGATAAATTATCTCTTTGTTCTTGATCTGGTATTATATTATTAGTAAAATCTGATTTAACTGCCCATGTAAATATTTTACTGATTAAATAGTTTTTATACGATATTAAAAATTGAGTGTTTGTAAAATCCTCTGTTTCCCATTTAAAATACAAGATACGTAATCTTGCTATTATATCCTCTTTTGTAGCTTCTTTAGCTTTAATAAAAGAACGCTCATTTCTTAACCATTCTAAAATTTCTTCCCTTCTTTCTGCTTCCCAAATTTCATAAATACGTTCTAATTCTTCTATTTCTTCTTCTAAAGAATTTATTAATTCTGAGAAATAATCAAGTTTCGCAGGATTTTCATCCATCAACCTATTTAAAACAAAAGGATTAGTATCAAAATCTGTACCTAAATAAAGTTTACCATTTAAAAAATAATCTGCTTCTTTTTTATATAACTCAGTTGCTGATTGTAATTTAGGTAAAGATGTCATATTATAAATCCATTTCTATATCAGATGTATTATTCGTTTTATTTTCAAAAAAATCTTTTATTTCTTTAGTATTATTAGGTAAACGATTACTATTTTGATTACCTAATTTACGTAATATATATTCTTCCTTAAAAGATAAAGGATGGAAAACAAACTGTTTGATATCTTTTTCTGTAAGTTCTTTACATTTTCGCGTTAAATCTATAGATATTTCATCTAAAAGTTTTGAATCTGTTACTTCACCCTCCAATTCCGTACTAAATTCTTGACTTCTAAAAGGCTCAGTAAAAACTACTTGCTTAAAACTTTTTTTTATCTTAATTATGTGTTGATCCATACTATTTTTTCTTAGTTTCTGTTTTATCTAATATATTCGGAACTTTATCATCTGCTTGCCAATGAACTCCAAAAGTATCTAAAACTGAAGAAAAATCTTCAATGTCGTGTTTTATTAACCTATCACCAAAAACTATAGGTATATGTAATAATTCGTGATATAAACAAATAATTTTTTGCGCTTTATTTAACACATTAAAATTTTCATAAACACAAACAATAAAATATTGTATTTCTGTTATTAAACTATATAAAGGAGGTACCCGCTCTATGTACGCATTAGCCCTATGTTTTTGGCCTTGTCTCATTACTACTAGAATTTTAGATAAATCAACGTGAGAAAAATGTTCTGGTTTAGTTTCTACTAGTTGTTTAACCCATTTAACCCCTTCATCAAAAACATAAAAAATAACTTCTTTTTTTTGTACCATAATATACTCCTATTAAATTAAATATACAAAATTTTATCTTTCATAAAAGATATTTTTTAATTTTTTTCGCTTTTCTCTTCTTCTTTAATTCCTTTACCTTCTACAGCTTCTCCCCAACGAGACACAGACTCTATATCCATTTTTGGCGGTAATACTAAACATTTTAACGGACATTCTGCAATAATTTCAACTATTTGAATAACTTCTTGTTCAATTTCTTCTTTATACTCAATAACTACTTCATCATGTACAGTCAATACAATACGTGCGTCTAATTGTCTTTTTTTAAATTCTTTAAATATACGACCTGTGGCTAAAGATAAAATATCTGATGCCCCTCCTTGAATCGGGGAATTTACAGCTTCTCGTTCATATAAAGCAACTTTCTTTTTATCTCCCTTTTTAATCCTTTCTTCAATATCTAAAAATCTACGTACTCGCCCAAACAGACTAACTACTTCTTTGTAGGTTCTAGCACATTTTTTTATATTAGTAATCCAATTACTAATTTTTGGGTATCTGGCAAAATATCGGTTAATATATTCCTGGGCTTCTTCTACTGGAATACCTAATTGTTCAGCAACAGAAACCGGTCCCCTACCATAAATAATTCCAAATTCTATAGTTTTTATAGCTGTTCTAAGTTTTGCCGATACTTTTTCTTCTGGTATGTTAAAGGTATTTGCAGCAACTATTCTATGAATATCTTTATTCTGTCTAAAAGTATCAATTAAAGTTTCATCTCCTGTATAATTTGCTAAAACCCTCAATTCTGCGGCAGAATAATCGCAACAAAGCAATTTATAACCAGGACTTGCTATGAAAATATTCCTCATTTCTTCTGTTTTTGGTTGATTTTGTAAATTTGGTTCTCGAGAAGACAATCTACCAGTAGTAGTACCTGCTACAAGATAAGTAGTATGTACCCTATCGTTTTTATCAATTAATGGTTGCAGTCCTTCTAAATAAGTAGATAAAATTTTAGCATCTGCTCTGTATTGCAAAAGTAATATAGGCAATTCATGTTGTGTTTTTTTTGCTAACTCTTTCAACACTTCCTCATCTGTAGATGGTCTTGGTATCATAGATTTCTTACACTTCGGGCAAATTACCTTATTTTTCCCTTGACCGGAACAATTAGGATCTGAACAAATATTTATTCCTGTAGTTTTTAAAACTGGCAACTTTAATTCAGTAAACAACTTATATCCCAATTGTTTTGGAGATTTTATATTAAAATCCCCAAATTTTTTATTTATACTATTTTCCAACTGTAATAATTTATCTTTATACTTAACTGTTAATTTTTTAATATAAGCAAGATCTACTTTAACTCCTATAAATTCCGTCTCACAAAGAGCTTCTTGTAAGGGCATAACTAAATCGAAAAACAATTTTTTAATTCCTCCCCTTCCGTAAAGTTTTTGTAACCGGTTTTCTTCTTGTTCTAACATATCTACAAAAATATGCTTTAACCGGAAAGTACAATCGGCGTCAGCTGCTGCATACCAATATAATACGTCTAAACGAAGCGTCCCGTAATTTCTATCTTTTCTGGGTATACCTTTTACAAAAGCTTGCAATTCTTCCTCATATCCTGCCATATCAGGAATAAATTGACTAGTACATTTTTTTAAATCATGAGTACCTCGTTCTTCATTTAACATATAATGTAATAAAAGAGTATCAACATTAAAATTATTAACTTGTATACCTTCAACTTTTAAAAACTTAATATCAAATTTACCATTATGTGCTATCTTTGGTATAGGAGACTCTAATAAATCTTTTATATTTTGTTTTACAATAGACCAATCATGTCCCCAATTAAAAGCTTCATAATAACACCAGGGTATATAGTAAGCCTCCTTTTCTTTACAACACAAACTGATACCTATAATTTTATCATCTTTCCACCAATTAAAACCTGTCGTCTCTAAATCAAAAGCTATTTCTGAAGCTTTATTCAGCGTTTCTATTATAATTTTAAATTTATCAATTGAATCTACCAAAATATAATTAACATTCTTTCTTTGTTCATTTGGTGTTAATCTTTTTTTAATTTTTAACAAATCCTCGTAAATTTTATCTGCTGTCTTTGGCCTTCGTTCAATAGCTGCCGGATCTAGTAAAGGAATAACTTCACAATTATAATCTTTATTTGTAAATATTCTACCATGAACCTGAGATATATCAGTCCGTCCTGTAAAAAACTGGCAAGCAACTTTACCGATAGGAACAATTAAAACGGGCTTTATATTTTTAATTTCTGTTTCTAATATACTTTTACAATGATTAATTTCAATTTCAGTAGGGGGTCTTTTATTTTTTGGTGGGGGAACTTTAGGCAAGCATTTAACTAAAGAAGTTAAAAATAAAAGTTTAGTATCAAAAAGGCATTTATTACATAAATCATACAATCGCGCAGAAGCCTCATCTTTAAATAATGTTTTAGCAAAAGAATCCTGTATACTTGGAGCATCTTTTACAAATAATATTTTTGATTGATTTCCTAAAGCCCTACCTCGTAGACCTTCTTGATCATTTAAGGGACAGCCTTTACAACAATCTTTCATTATTATATTTTCCTGTATATAATCTCGAAGACTCTGCTAACATAAAATATATAGTAGCTATTCTTGCTCCTTTTTCTACCTTTATAGTATCCATAGCATACAATGTAGCTCCTGTTTGATTTTTAAAACCAGAATCATATATACCCGTTAAAATAAAACAACCGTATCTATTTAGAGAAGACCGGTGTGTAATAAATGCGCAAACATTATTAGGCAATGTAACCGATTCATTAAAATGTAAATTATAAAATCTAGGTCCAAAAAAAGTATACCAATTATTTTTGGAAGAGATTTCAAGCCAATCTTCTTTTTTTGGTTTCTTTTTTTCATCTTCTTTTGAAATACTAAATTCGGAATGTCGATAATCTAAGCCGTAAGCTTTTTCTAATCTTAAATCTATAGAATTAGGTTGTATCTGATCTTTTAATACAGGTTTTGTAATCCAACCTTTTTCTATAGCGATTTTAGGGTTAATTATCATAAGTTTTTTCCAAATATTCTTTATTCAAACTATCTATAATTGTTTGTACATACTCTTTCAATAGACTATCATTTTGTAATAACTGCTGTTGAAATTTTTGTCGTTGAGCCTCCTTTTTTAAATTAGAAACTCTCAAAGTTAAGTATACTCCCATACACAATAAAAATATAAATATTAAAACATTAATAATTAAATTTTTTAATTCCATATTAACTACTTGTTAAACGTAAAAATTCGCTCTTAACTTCTGGTTTGTCTCTATAAAATCCATGTACAGAACTAGTAATAGTTTCATGATCTTCTTTTTCTATACCGCGACTTGCCATACATAAGTGTTTACATTTCAAAACTACTCCTACTCCTTTTGGTTTTAAATGCTCCATTAATGCCCCAGCAATTTGATCCGTCAACCGCTCTTGTAATTGCAATCTTCTTGCGAAAGCTTCTACTAAACGAGCCATTTTACTTAAGCCTAGAACTTTACCATCAGGGATATAAGATACATGGGCACAACCAAAAAACGGCGCCAAATGATGTTCACACAAACTATATACACTTATATTTTTAAGTGTTATCATATTATCGTGTTTTTCAGTAAAAGTTCTTTTTAAAATATCTGACACAGAAGTATGATACCCTGAACACCAATACCTATAAGCTTCAACTACTCGCTTAGGAGTATCTTGTAACCCTTCCCTATTTAAATCTTCTCCTAAACCCTCAAGTAAAAGGGTTACACCCTTTTGCATTTTTTCATAATCAAAGTCGGCCATTTGCATACTCCTTCCATTTGTTAATATTATATAAAACGTTTTTATGTATTCTTTTATTATTATATTCTTTCCAAAACCAATTTTTATTTTTTGTGGGTTTTGGGTTCTGTATGTTATTGAAATGTTTATTTCTAACTCCGTATATAAAAGGCATAGAAGAATCATTAGAACGTACTATATTATTATTTTTATAAAAAAGTAATTCAAGCGGATCACATAAACCTAATAGATGAATCGGTTTAGAATAATAAGTAGTTATAAAATCTATAAAAAGTTGCCTATTTATTACCTGTCTTGTTGTAAAATCTGGACTTTGATAAATAGGTACCCCCTCAATACTATCAGTTACTGCAGGAATACAAATAGTATCAATTTCAGGTATTTTACAATATTCTAAAAATAAATTTATTCTGGATTGCCATGTAGAACCGTGAATAACCGCAGCAATTTTACAATATTTATGTAAATGTTTTTTGTGTTTGCTAATAAATTCCTTAACTAAAAGATGAGTACCGTAAGCATCATTTGGTACTTCAGGAACCACTACTTCATCTACTTTTAATTTATTAGATAGAAATACCAAATCTTCACCTCGCAAAGCATAACCTAATTCAAAAGTGGAATTATCAAGCATAAAATAATTCTTTATCCCTTTATTCCTTATTAACTTAGAATAGAAATTCATATAAACTTTAGATTTTAAACAAAGATGGGCTAATATCAAATGAAAATCAAATAAAGAAGCGTATGTTTTTAAATACTGAATATTCGTAATTAAACCCAATTTCATCATTTAATCTCCGGAAGAATTATTTTATATGCCTTTTTATTCCTTTTTATCACAAAACCGTATTTATATCTAAGTAATTCAATTGTAAAAGATATGTATCTATCAATATCTTTTATATTATGATTTACAAATTTTTTAATTAAACTATCCTTTAAATTAGCTTTTGTCTGTTCAATTTTTAAAGCTTCAAAAATAAAACGCCGCATACTTGAACGAAAAGGATTGGGATCATTCTTATCTTTTTTAAGTGTTAAATTTTGCTTTGGTTTTTCTATTTTTACCTTTTTTGTTTCTTTGTTTTCTATAATTACCTCTTTTTGTTGTTCTTTTTCATAATCAGCAGTTACTATTTGCTCTACAACATTTTCTTCTTTTTTACGTTTTTCGTAAATATTTACAACTAATTGTTCATCCGTCAAAGATGGCCAACCAGATATTTGTAAATCTCTAGCGATACGTCTTAATTCTGGGCGCGTTTTTTTAGTTAATTGTTCTATAGTTTCCATATTAAACCTCCACAGAAGAATTCGCCAACTCTGGCCAAATATATTTATGTAACTGTATTTGTACTTTTGTACGATCTAAAATATCAAGTAAATATGAAGAAGGCGGTGTTTGAAAAGCTCCCCTCTGTAACCATTTTACTAAATCTTTGGGAGCTACTATATTGTGTGCTGGGGATAAAGCAATATTAAAAGGAAAAGAAAAATATCCTTCGTGTTTTAATATAAATGCCCAAACCCAATCAAAATCTTCTTCATCATAAATAACAAATTTTACCCAATCATTAGTACTTAAATGTGTTAAGTTATCATATATCATAGCAGTATTCATTCTTGATGCTGGAGTTTTAATATCTAAAACTATACTTTTTTGTACTCCTTTTTCTACTAACCCTTTTATGTTGTAAGAACCGTTAGTTTCTATAGAAATAGAATAAGCTACGGGTTTGACCAACTCTTCCATTAATCTATACAATCCGGTAGGTTGCATTAAAGGTTCCCCACCAGTTATAGTAATGCGCCTATTAAGAGCTATAGCCTTAACTTCTTGCACAATTTGCGGTATAGACATAGATTTGTATGTCTCAAAAGCGTACTTAGTATCGCAATCTTTACATCTTAAATTGCATCCACCAAAACGAATAAAAGTAGTAAACCCTCCCGCGCCGCCAGTACCATTGACTTCTCCGTCAATAGAATTAAATATAGAACATATATTGATTATATCTTTAGACATATTAATATTATATACAAAAAAGCCCTATCAAAATAATAGGGCTTTTAATATTTAAAAATAATTTAATTATTTATTTTCTGTACCAGGAACTTCTTTTTTTTCTCCTTTTTTTGTCAACATTACTTTTCTTGTAGATATTGCAACTTTAATTTTCTTCTCATCATCTTGCGGTCTTTGAGCTAAGACGGCTTTAACTATGTTCTCCCTTGTCTCATTTTTCACAAGCAAGGGGTCAATTATAGAAGCTCTAGTAACTTTTTTTTCTTCAGCCATTTCAATCCTCCTAAATTAAAGATTTTAAAAAAATAAATTATTATAAAAATACGTTAAATTAAGTAGTTTTTACTTCCCCTAAAGTCTTTTCAAGATGCAACTTTATACTAAAAAGGTTATTTTCTTTTCCTTCCTCATAAACAGCATCCAACATGTCTATTCCAGATTGTAAAATTTTTCTAGTTTCCTCCTTTTCTATATCCAATTTATCTATTTGTAAGATTGGGTATCGGGCCATTAACACCTCCTTTCTTAATTAGACATTAAAAAATTCCAACAATTACTTTCAATCTGTTTCCTAATTTTTTTAAGTTTATTTCTTGTAATACTTTTTTCACCGTATACATTACAATATAATCCATATAATTCATTTTCTGTAATCCTATAACCATCTTGACTAAACTCCACTAATAATTTAAAAATCCTTTGAGATAAAGCATCTAAAGAATTATTAAATAATTCCAAATCTAAAAATAACGAATTATCATTATTATAGCATGATGTCTTTTCCTCTAAACCCCGTTCCATTAATAAATCAATATATTCTTCTTCATCTCTTATATTTACAATTTTTTTAGTCATTTGACAACACTTTTTATCAAAAAATTCTACTTCCGTTGGTACTCCACCTCTTTTTTGTGAATTATTCTTTATAATCTGATTATCAATCCTATCATTTTTAAAATATCTATAAAAATAACAATAAAAACCTTTTGGATCTAAACCCTCTGGATCTTCTTGTAATTGTTGTTGTCTCAAATCTGAAGCCCTGTGTTTCCAATTCTTCTGTCCAAAAATCCTATTTGGTCGGTAACCGTCATCTTTTTCAGAAACATAATCAAAATGATAACCGGTTAGTATAGTATAAATCATAGCCCGAGCTTCATTTAACAAATCTTCTGGCGTAACTCCTTTAAGATATTTAGACCACTTTTCGCATAAATAACCCAGCTTAAAACCCAACCCATTTTCTAATGGTTCTTTTTCTATTATATCAATTATCTTTTCAATAGCTGTTTTATCATGATTCTTACCTTTACGAATTAAATCTGCTGTTAACTCTGCAACCATATTGCCTCCAAATATTTATTTTTTTAAATTATTTATATAATATTCTTTACCTTTTTCTGTTGGTTGATATAATTTTGCATGGTTATTACCTATTCCATTATAAAAACCATAAACCATTTCACCAGTCCAATATGGAGAATTATTTATACAAGTACATACTTGTCCAGCCGTTAAAAAACTACAATGATTTGCTCCAGCAATATCTACAACTCCGTGAATAAAATCTAAATCTCCCCAATCTACAAAGCCAGCATGTTTATTCATATTATTATAAAACCAAACTAAAGCGGCTTTTGCAATACTCATATTTTTACCTCGACCTATTCTATGTATTCTATTTTTTTTCATGCGAATTTTAATTATATAAGTATAAAATATTCTTAAAAGATAATAAATTTATATTCAAAAATCAAATTTTTATTATAAAAAGTAGAAAAACAGGAATAACTAAAATAGTTAAGTTATCCCTGTTTATTAATTGTAACCAAAATGACATATTAGAAAAAATTAGAAAGTTGTTTACTAAAATATAATTTAACTTCAAGAAGATCATAATAAGCGTTATCACTATATGGTTGATCTACTATATAACCATAATACCTATTATAATTGATTTCATACCGTTTAAAACAACGAAGTGAAATACCATACTGTAATATAGTTTGTGATGTATGAAAATTAAAATTATTTTTATTATGGGCATCCGCAATCAATTTCACATGTGCCCGACCTATTAAATATAGTACGTCATCGATATGCATAGCATCCAAACTAACATTCAAACCAAAATGATATTGGGCTAAAGCATCAATATTAATAGGAGTAGCATCTACCGGATTACCTTCATTATCTACTTGAAATAAGCGTTGATAACTATCATCTTCATCATATTCAGCACTAGGATAGGCTGACCAATTAGAAGTCAAAAACTTACCGCCATATATATAACCATCCAAATTACAAGGGTAAGTAATATTAGTACCACTAGCAACTGTTATAGCCAAGAAAAGAAGAGATAATGAAATTATTAAATATCTACGCATTTTTCACCTCCTTTTGTAATTAAATAAACATTTTTCTATTAAAACATTTAAAAATTTTATACTAAAATTTTACTTCCCACCTCGGTACATATTCTATACCTGTATCTATAGCATCTGATACATTATCTAAATTAAAACGTCTAATACCCGGTTCCCTTTCAATATCCGTCATTAAAGAATAGCCCCAATAAAAGTTTTCTTTAATTTCATAGGGTTCTGTATCTCTAATAGTAGTAACACCTTTTCTGTCTGTATAAGTTATTCTTACTATATGATTTTGTACTCCCGCATTTTGAATTACTGCTATTACATCTGGATTTGCCATAATTAAACTCCTTTTTTGTTACATTTATTAATATAGCACCTTTTGAATTAAAAGCCAAACTATTTTTTAAAATTTTTCAACTTTAACCATTTAACCGTTTAAATCAGGTATTAAAGCCCCAGATTGAATTCTTTGATTAAAAAATTCTATAAATTCCTCACTAGTACAAGAATCTGGATCTTTTAAATTATTCGGTAAAGTTATTCTAGAAAAGTTTACTCCGTGATTAGAAACTCTAGATTCTGATTTAGCTTGCCCTAACTTACCAGGTAAATCAGAATCCATACATAATATAATATCATCCCAATATTTTAATAATATAGGAACCTGATTTGATAATACTATACCCCCCAATACAGATACTGCATTATAACCAAAACGTTCCAAAGTTAAAACATCAAATATGCCTTCAACGACTATCACATATTTCTTATATAATTTAGCCTTATATCCATTAAATAAACACTTTTCTACCCCAGATGGATATAAATATTTATCTTCTTGTTTACCGTCAATTCTATGGGCGCAAAAGAATTTATACCTAGAATCTACATCAAAAATGGGTATAATAATGCGTTTTCTGTAATAGCCTGCAGAACAATAACGAATTTGTCTTTCTTTAATAATATCTTCTGTTAGTTGCCTTTTTCTAATAAGATAATCTAAAACATGTTTTGGAAGTTCTTCTGTCAAGTGAAAAGGCATAAAAACCACTTTATCTGTTTTTGTATCTGCTTTTTTCTCGTCTATAAAAATATCTGTAAAATCATTATTTAAAAATTCTTGTAGAAAAGTATCTGGTTTAAGGGTTTTCCCTGAACCCCCGCTTGGCAATTCACCTGTTAATTCTAACCTTCGAGCTAAAGTCCAAATATTACCAGATTCGTGACAACCAAAGCAGTAAAACTTCCATGGATAATTTTTCTGAATAGAAAAAGAGGGGTGAGCATCTCCTAAACCTTTATCGTGATTTTCTGGCCAAGGACAGGTAGTTCTAACATTTTCTCCAAGATCTCTTATATTTTTAAAATTGTTAGCTTCTAAATAAGAAATAATATCAAACATATTTAATATGAACTACGCATTAACTAAAGACTTATGTGTTTTCTTTGTCGGTTAATATAAACTATATTTACCTTTTTTAATAGTAGCTTCCATTTGTCTTTTTTGTTCTTCTTCTTGTATAGAACGAATTAAATAATCTGGACCCAATTTATTTATTAAATCTCTATATTTAGTTTTATCATGTAATTTACCCTCTTTAAAAGATGGACAAAGCATTGCTTGTTTTAATTCTTTACCTCCGTCTCTATTTTTAATAATACCTTGTCTAATTATACCATATAATTCATCTTTTCTAGTTTGAGCCAAATAAGACACGCCAGTTGCGTGTTGTACTGGATAAGGACTGTAGGCACTATCTTCTTCTGTCAATATTGGTTTATGCTTAGAAGTTTTTTTTGTTTGGTGTACTGCTACTACTACTAAACCTTGTTGATCATTCCAATTTCTAGCAAGCTGTGCCAAACCTTCTGATATGTTTCCCAAACCTTTCCAATCTCTTGAATCTGTTGACCCTTCCGCTTTCAAGTCCGGCAATTGATCTACTAATACAAGTTGGGGTTCAAAATCTTGTTCTGCAGTATTATATAATTCATTCTTTAAGTCAGAAACAGTAGCACCCTGATCAAAACTAATAACCTTATACTGTACTTTCCTTTCTTTTACTTTAGCCATTTGCGTTTCCCATAATTGCATATCTTCATTTGATAAATTGGGTACCCAGTCTCCTTTTTCATCTTTTACTATAGGATCTCTGAATTTTTCAAAAGGAATGCCAGTAAGTCTTACATACCATCTAGCCTGTGCCTTCCATTTATTCATTTCTATAGTAAATAATACAGTAGGAATATTTTGTAAACAGGCATAAAAACTAAGTTCATTTAAAGTCCAACTTTTACCCATACCTGTGTAACCTAGAAATAAATAGTATTCTCCTCTATAAAAACCTCTCCAAGAATCATTTTTATCAATCAATTCTAAACCTGTACGAATACCTACATATTTTTCTGGGTTTGCTTTCTTTTCTGCTATTAATTGTTTATGAAAAGTAAAATCATCTACTATAGTACCGGCATTAACATAAATTCTAGAATCAGACTGAATGCGGGCATCTGTAAGAGCTTTTTCTGCTCCTTGAATATTACCTTCAGACAACTCTTCTTTAACAGCTTCAGTAACATCACACACTTTCCTAACCCGCGCCATTATCTGTAGTTGTTCCAATAAATAATTAAAACTACCTTCAGATACCTCTTCTGTAAATATCTTATCTATTAAAATTAAAAAATTTTCCTGTTCGGTATCTTTTTTGTTCTTTTTAACAGTATTTATCAAAATTTCTTTTAATTCTTCTTCATATAAAGGCTTATACACCTTATTAATAAGATTCTTAATAATAAGAAATATAAATTGTAAAGCTTCATCTTTAAAATACTCTTTCTTTAATAAAGTAGGTTTTTTACGTATATAATCAAAACAAGAATGATATTTTAAAATACAGGTAAGTAACCTACGTTCATAATCTACATTAGCATATTGTAAACTACTCATTTCTTATATTCTTTCCTGAAATTGAAATTAATATTAAACGTTCTGTAATAAAAGAAGCTAATTTAGTACCAAAAGTTTCTCGAATTTTATTAAAAGATAAATCAGAACTTATAAACAACCTTTTTAAATCCCAATTATACAAAACCATTTCTACAAAATCGGTAATGTGATTGGCAATAAAACTTGTAGTACCTATATATCTATCCGTAAAATCATCAATAACTATAATCTGTGTTCGAGCAATTAAATCTCTTAATTGCATCCATAATTCATAATTAGTATTTTGGTGACATTCTCTTAATATGGGTACTAATTCACTCATACGAAAACAATATACTATAACACCTTCTTTTATAAAATATTGAGCAGCAAGATAAGTTAGGGCACTTTTGCCTTGGCCTACATTATTAGAAGATTGTCCGGTAACATACAAACCTTTACCTTTTTCGCTAGTCTTACAAAAATTTAGTATTTTCTCCGCCACATTTTTATTCTGCATATAATTATTCAAATTATCCAAATCCCAATAGGGACGAGGAATGTTAGCTTCAATATACCTCGTATATAAATGAAATTTTGGATGATCTGGTTTTATTGTGTCTTGTAATTGTTTTATTTTTTGTTCTGTATTCATAATAATCTCCTAAAAGAACTATGCGTTTGAATATGCTTTTCTTCTTTTTCTATTTCTAATAATATATTATTTATAGCCATCTTATCTTTTTTAATTTTAATCTGTTGTATATACCGCTCTACCTCCTCTTTTGAACAATCCCATGCTTGCCACTTTTCAATATAACAAGGAGGAGTAACCTGTTGTTTCTTTTCTGTATTTAAAAAATTCTGGATGTTATCAACACTACATAAAAGCGAAAGAAAAGATTTCTTATTATGTCGAAAGTTAGATAACGAATCTATATGATGATTAATATAATCTAATAAATCTGTTTTTGTTTTACTGTGTTTTAAAAAAAATTCAATAAGATCTCTTTTAAATCTTGCTAAATATATACCTTTGTTTCTATCTCCTTCAACATAAGGAATATGATAACATTTAAAATATAATTGTTTAATATATAATAAAAAGTGAGTAGCCTTCCAAGTCTCTATATCTTCCGGTAAAACGCGCTTTTTCTTATTTGAAGGTTTCTTTTTATCCAAAACTATTTTAATATCCGAAGCCCGTTTCTTTTGATATACGTGGGTTGTCGCAAAAGTTACTAAATTTTTATACGCTCCAGGAGTAATACAATTTTGTTTTGTCATGATTTTACAATACCTTAAAAATTCTTTTTTAGTTAAATCTTTAACCGGTAAAATTTTATAAAAATTGCCGGTAGGCTTCCGAACTACTTCTAGTAACTCCCATATTTCTAATTTCTTTAATGATACAGATATAGCAGTATCTTGTATGTGTGTTTTAATTGATAAGTATTTTAAAGATAAAGAAACAATAGATGATTCTTGAGTGGCGCTTTCCAAATATATAACAACATAAAGTAAAAAAGCGCTTTGCCCTATACCCTGTATATACTGATCTAAAAGTTTAGTGAAATCTTCTAATAAATTATTATTCATATAATATCTCTAATTGTAACTTCTTCTATTTCAGTATCGACTTTACCTTCATTAAACAAATCATTTATATCTTTCTTTTTCGTTAAAACTTCTAATACGTTCTCTTCTATCGTATTTTCTGTTATAAAATTAATTATAAAAACGGTATCGTGTAACGCCCCGGATCTTCTAATTCTACCCATCCTTTGGCGCATAGAAAAAGAACTAAATAAAATATCGAAATTTACTAGATATTTACAAAATTGTAGATCTTGACCTTCTTTTAAAATATCACTAGTAATTAAAACTTTAGTATCTTTTGAATTTCTAAATTTTTCTATTACCTCGAATCTGTCATCGATTTTAGTAGTAGCGCCCGATAACATTATATTTTTATAACCAGTAATAGAAAGTCTGTCTGATAAAAGCCTTACCATATCTGTAAAATAAGTAAAAACTACAATCTTATCATCAGAATCAGAAAGTAATTCTAAAAAAGAAAGTAATTCTTCTGTTTTAGAAGAATAATCTAAAGCTGGATCCAATAACTGAGTAGAAAGACAGGCTTGTCTTAATTTTACAATCATTGGCAAATCTTCTAAATCTTCAAGGGGTTTCCTGTATTCGTTAGAAAATTCTTCTAAAGCTCCCTTTTTTAAATCTTTATATAATTTTTGTTGTCTTTTGTTTAAAGAAATATAGTAAGTCTTAACTACTACTTTCGGTAACTCTGCTTCTACTTCAAAAGCCTGCCTTCTTAAAAAATAGGGAGATATCAACTCTCTAAACTTATCTAAATTTCTATAACCTTTAATCTCTCCAAACCAATCTTTAATAACAAAATTTAAACAAAAATCTTTAAAGAAACCAAAAATTCTCCAATCAATGAGTTTAAATAAACTAAATATTTGCTCTAACTTGCCATCTGTTGGTGTAGCTGTTAAAGCAGATACATATAAAGCTTTAGTTGCAAGAGACCTAACTTTTTTGCTGCGTTCTACCATAAAATTAACTATATACTGAGCTTCATCCACAATTAACAAACTATTGTACAAATTCGGCTTAAGATATTTACATATTAATTTCCAATCTCTTACTAACAAATCATAATTTATAATTTTATAAGTTAAATTTTGTTTATAAAAATCTTCTCTTATTTTCTTACCACTACCAGAATGTATAAAATCTACAGTACTATTTGTAAATCTTTTTATTTCTTTAAACCATTTTTTCTTTAAAGAAGCAGGACATATTACTATAACTTTTTTGATATGGGCGTTTTCTAATAATTTCTGTGCTGCAGCAATACTTTCAATAGTTTTTCCTAAACCTACATCATCTAATAATAATGCTTTTTTTCTATAAGTTAAAAATTTAGCCCCCACTTTCTGGAAGGAATATAAAGTACCTCTAAAGCTACCGCAAACAAATTCTGTATCTTCTGCTTTTTTTAATACAGTTGTCGCAATAGAAACTTGTTGTTCTTGTTGCAATAATAGTTTTAAAGTCTCAGAAACATTAATTTGTTCATTTGGGAAAGTAGTTTGTAACCAAGATAAAACTTTTGGATAAAAAGAAAAAAGGCCTGTTAATGTTTTATTTTTTTCATCAAAAACAAGACCTGGGAATTTAGATAATTGATATAAAATATTATGAAAATAAAGACTGTAAATTATAATTTTAAAAGAAAAAGAATCAAATTTAGTAAAATAAATCATAAAAGCTTACGTACTTGTTTTTGTACTTTTTTTAACGCTTGATTTTTTATTAGTCGAATACGTTCTGATGTGAGTTTATAATCTTTTCCTAATTCTGCGAGCTTTTTTCTGGCTTCTCCAAACACGCCATAATACTGAGTCAAGACAGTACGTTCAATATTCGACAATTTGTCAATAGCCTCTTTTACTTTTAATACAAATTTTTTATGATCTATTTGCTCTTCTATATTAATTTTTGAATCTTCACATAAATTTATAATTTCTTCAAGGGACGTAAAATTATTATCTAAATCTAGTAATTTTTTTGCGTAAATGGGATCTATACTTAGATCCTTTATTATATCATTAAAAGAAATACTTCGTTGGTGCTCTTGTTCTAATTTCTTTTCTGTTTGCTTTAATTCCCTCAATCGTTGAACTCCGGCAAAAGAAAATCTAATCAATCGACTGCGTTCTGTAATATATCTACACATAGCTGCATGAATACAAACCCGGGCGAAGTGTTTAAATGGTGCCCTATTCTTTCGTTTTAAATCAAATTTGTTAATGGCTTCAAACACCCCCTGATTACCACTAGCAATAAGATCAAGTAACGATACTTTTGTTTTCATTTCTGTAGCTATGCGTACCACCATTTTTAAATAAGAACACACAATAGCATTACGAGATTTAACATCTCCATTCTTTGCCTTCTCTATATGTATTAAAATATCCTGTTCTTTAAGAATAGGATACTTCTTTATATCTTTAAAATATGCTTTAAGTAATTGATTATCCATAATTAAATTACGACCAAGAAAACCATCCGGGCAAAACTACTTTACTTAAGTTTTTATTTTTTTGTTTTTTAAAAGGACGCCAAGGTCCGTAAACCCCCACTTTAGTAGCAGCAGTTAAACAAGCGGCCCACCACGCAAAAGTACCATGTTGAAATAAAATATTATCAAAAGATCTAATAAAATTAAAATCGGCATCTAAAGCCCGGCCACACCTTACGATCGGATCTAATTTTTTAAATCCCGTCACTAAAGAATTCATATAATCCACAGCTAATTGTAAATTATCAATTTTTACAGTTTCTGGTATAGAAGTATGAAATCGCATTCTTTTTAATTGCGATAAAGTTATTTTATCCCAATAAGGCATATCTGTAACAATATATAATTTTTTAAAAGTAAAATAAGATATGGCTTTTAAATACATCATTATATCTACTTTATATTCTTCTTGATAATTATAACGGTGTAATAACCTATCTCCTAATCTCAAATGAAAAACTAAATCCTTCTTATTAGTAATAGGTATTGGTACGAACCATTTTTTAATAATAGACAAATACGGTTTAAACAACCTAAAATCTTCAAAATAACCTTCTACACGAAAAAAACAATTATCATATTTTTGCTTAAAAAAAGATACGGGACAATTATTATCAGAAATTGTAATTTTTTTATCATAAACTTTAGAAGAAGATTGTTGTATAATTTGCACCCCATCTACAAAAAGTTTATTTAAATATTTAAGACCATAATACCCAGGATAAGGCAATTTCACATATAAAGGGCAATTATAAAAAAAAGCTAATAATTTACCATAAATATACTGAAATAAATTGTTACCAAAACCGTTAGTTAAACAAACTAATACTATATTTTTACTCATATTTTTTATTTTTAAAAAGTAAATTTCCTTGGGGTGTTTTATCTGAATACTTTGAAATCAATCCAAAATTTAATTTTTGTAAAAGTATTATTGTTTGCTTTCTATTAAGACCCCCTTCATAAGTTGTTTCCCCATATTCAGTCCATAAATATTTTATATTATCTTTATACTTTCCAAAACCTTCAATTACTTCTTTTTCCGCTCCTTGTACATCAATCCATATAAGATCAACAGCTAATATTTGTTGTTCTGTTAACCAAGTATCTAATCGTTTTGTTTTAACATAAATTTTTGGGGCGTCTTTTACAAAAATATGTCCTTGTTTTAAAGAAGAAGCGCCAGAACGATTTAAACGCCATTTTATATAATCTGTTCTCTTAATCCAAGCATATTTTTTAAATAAAAATTCCTTCACTTTACTTTCATAACTTTGATAAAAAGGCAAAACAGAAAAATCTTGATTAAATAAAGCATACTCAAATAAATGTAATCGAGTATCTTTTTTATAATTTTTTATAACTGTTATATTTCGAGGATCGGGTTCAAAACAATACAATTTTAAATCTTTGAAGGTATTCAAAAATTTAATAGAATCTTCCCCATAATGGGCCCCAACTTCTATTATAATTGGATTTTCCTTTTGTAATAACTGTTTAAAAATATTATGTATATTTGACATAGTTACTTCTTATGCGCATAGTATTCTTTTATATAAGCTAATACTTGTTTTGCCCTATTTCTCCAAGTATGTTCTTGTATGGCTGTTTTATAAGCAGTCTCTATTATAGCGTTTCTTTGTTGTTCATGCTCTAAATAATAATAAAATTTATCAAATAAATTCTTTAAATTATTTTTAAAAACCACACAATTAACTCCATCTTTAAAAATATCTTTATAAGTATCTGGTATTTCAGAACAAAAAAGTAAGGTTTTAGATAACCAAGCCTCAAAGTATCTTGGAGGCATATCTCCATAAGCTGAAGGTATAGACAACCACATTTTCGACTTACACATAATCTGTGCGTATTCTTTATAATTAGTAATACGACAAGAAACAGAATCACTACCTCGTAAAAAACATTTTATATCTTCCCGTTTAGAGAAAGCCTCTTGCACTTTAATCCTCAAATTCTCTGTACTAAACGCTCCTTTCGGATAATACTTACTGTGATGTAATGCTCCCGAAAAACCAATATCATAAAAACGTTTATAGCCATAATCTTTAAAAATTGATGGATCAGCAGCATGGCACAACCTTCTAGTTTTAATTTTCGTATTTTTTTCGTACTTTTTATACTCAGCAGCAGCGCATAAAATTAAATCGACATTATTTCTTTTACAAAAAAACAATTTCTTTTGTAAATAGTTTTGGGGTTTAAATAAATTATAAATAACCAACTGCCTCGCTTGGTTTAGCCCTTTAATACTAGAAAAAGAACGATCTTTGTTAGACCAACCTAAACCGAAAAATATAGTTTTCGGAGAAAAAGGGCAAATCCTTAATATTTCTAATATATTTTTTGGGGTTTTGTTATATAAATAACAAGGAGTTAATTTTTTCAATTCTTTATATAAACTTTTGTAAATAGGATAAGTATCTGCATAACTAGTATTTACTATAGGATCTATAAAAAGTATAGACATAAATAAAAACCTTTCATAATTTATAAAAACTAATTCAATAATGGAAAATATTTTTCATCTAAAAAAATTAAATTCCCAGTATCTACTAATAATATATAATTTTTACTTTCTCCTAAATCTTTCATGGACCAAAAAGAAGTAGAACCATCAATATCTTTTTTATGTATAGCTCCTTCTCTTTGTATAATCCAATCATCTATACCGCTATGTTCTATTATCACAATTTTAGGTCTATAATTTGTTAAAGATTTCCAAATATGATAATCTGGACCATCAACATCAATACTTAATATATCAAAATCTTTAATTATGGGAGTATTAGAAAGAATATTATCTAATAAAGTTCCTTTACCTGGAAGATAATGTACTATTTTGTTTCTTAAAATAACATTTTTTGGGTATTTTAATTTCTTTATTGTCTTTTGCAATTGTCTAAATTTAATAATATCTGCTTCTATTAATACCCCTTTCCAATTTTTATTTTCTATTAAATTAAAAGTATTACTAAAACGTTTTCCATCCCAAGCCCCAAACTCACAACACCAACCTTGATGTATATTAAGTTTATCAATTAAATAAGCTAAAATGCCATCTTCCCCGTGTTGACTATAAATACTTCGCCTTTTGCAAAGTAAGGAACTTGCATAATTTTTGGGTTGTTTTATATATTTCATATTTACTTTTATTTTCTAAAATGTATTATAGGATTTAATTTATCCGCCTTTTTAACTACATCTTTAGATATAAGTTTATAATTATATTTATTCAACAATTTACAAAACTTTTCAATCCCGTAAAAATACCAACGCCCATTATTCGGTGGACCATCATAATCTTTTATAAAAGTTTCTAAATTTTTGAAACCTGCTTGAAGCATTAATTTTTGTTTACCTTTTATATCATAATATTTATCTGCATCTGCTATCATAATAAAACAGTTAGCTCCGAATTTTAATTTGTTATACAAATTTTTCAAATAAGCTTCCGCTCCGGAATAAGAAATATGACAAAAAACATCATAAGAAAAGATATAATCTATAGTATTGTCTTTAAATACCGAACAACTAAAATCAGATACAGTAAAATATTTAATATATTCTCTTTTAGGAATACGCTTCCAAAAACCTGTATGTATAGGATCTGAAATATCAATACAAAACAACTGTCCAGCATTAAGCATTTTCTGTGTCCAAAAACCCCCATCTGCTCCTATTTCTAAAATAGTAGTTTTTGGAGTAATATAAGGAATAATACAAATACTAACTATCTGTTCTAAATCTTGGAATTTAGATAAACGACAAGCTTTCTTCCAACCGAGTTGTGCTCGGGAAGTACCATTTTTCCAAAAAACTTTTAAACTTTTTATTTCTTTTTTAAGCTTATTAATAATCATTTTATAATTCTTAATATGATATACTGTGTTTATTTGTTTATATACAATATATAATCAATTCCTTAAAAGCCGACTCATGGGTACTACAATTATCCTCAAAGCTTTTTCCTTTTGTTCTAAACGTTTTAATAAATTATCTTATAAAAATAAATAATCAGAATATTTATTCGTAATCTTTCAAAGTAAAAGCAAAATAATCAATTTCTTTTTTAAACTTCTTATATACTAAAGCGGCCGTTTCTTTATTATAATATTCAACAAAAGACTTACTATGGTTATAAGATCCTACATTTAATTTTAAATTTTTATTGTATTTTTTAATATTCAAACGATTTAAAATAATTGCTAAATCTTTATTAAAATTTTCATAACGACCTATAAAATCAAAAATGGGCTTGTTTTTAATTACAGTAAGATAGTATTGGTCAATCCAAAAATCATAAATATCTTTATTGGGTATTACAATGTTTTTAATAAAATTTTCAAAAGAAGTACCTGGGCGTTTATCATAATGCCAATTAGATACTAAAAGATCATATTTATTTCTAATAAAAGTAAATTTAAAATAAGCATCCCATTCTTTTACTATGTTTTTAAAATACTCAAGTTTATTATTATAAGACAGTTTTTTGTTTGTTAATACTCTCTCATCTATTCCATTATTTCTTAAAATCTGGGTGATTGTGCTTCCTCCAGTTTTAGCTATGTGAAAGTATAAAATTTTCTTTTCTTGATTAAGTACGAATGGTGTCAATAAAGTTTGTCCTTTGCCGTCCATTCTAGCAAATTTAGTTAAAATATTAGAATACACAAATAACTCCTATTAAAAAATTTTTTGTATATAAAAAGCTGGTATGTTGTTTTGTTTTAATAGCAATTCCTTATAATTATTATTCAATAAATCTACTATATTTTTAGGATAAACTTTATAATCTGCTTTACTACAAACAAATGTTTTTTGTAATTGTAAAGCAAAAACTTCTGGCAATTCAAGAAACGCCGCCAATTCTTTTGTATTTTTTTGCAAAAACTCATATTTTAAAAACAGCAATTTAGGATGTTTAAATTTTAACCAAGATAGAAAAAATCCTGTAAAATCTAAAAAATCTGGATAATCTTCCAAAAAAGTTTTTAACGATATATCTTGTAAAGTTAATTTTTTAGATATACCAAAAGGTATACTTAATTGCACAAATCGTCTAGTACTAAAAAAATAATCGTCCCCTAATTTCCGAAAACGATCACACCGCCTTATATGCGACAATAAAGCGTTTCTTGGATCTCTATAAACAAAAATTATCTTATCCAATGTTTTATAATTTATATTTGGTTTAGTATGATGTATATAGGAATGTATATTACTAGGAAATTTAACAGATAAATATTTATTAATAAAAGAGTTTAAAAATTTAAACCCAGAACCCCCATAACTAAATAATTTAACTCCAGTAAATAACTCTTTATTATTCTTAATTATTTTAGGTAACTTATATACCCGAAACATATCTTTATCTAAACCTTTCATAAATTATTTCCTATATCTAAAATAAATTATTTTTTATTGTCTTTAATGCTCGGAGCTATGTCGTGTAAATGCCTATATAATCCTTGATTATGATAACCTTTTTCTACAACCTTTAAATTATAAATAGGTTTATTGTCGTATATTAAATAGAACAAGCTATATAATTCATTATCCCCCCATCTATATTTATAAATACCTCCAGCACTATTTATAGCCGCTACCCACTTCTTCCATAAAATAGAACGAAACATAGAAGTCTTCATTATATAAGAATCTGCCCAAGGCAAAAAATGAAAATTTTCTTCTGCTTTGTTATCTTCTAACAGATTTTGTAATAATCTGGACTTAGGCGTTATATTATTTACAAGCAAAAAATTCTTTGTAAATTGCCATAAATTAATTCTGGTATCTAAATGTCCTTGATGTGGTTTTCCGTTTTTAAGTCTTTGACCCACTATTAAAGCTCCCATACTTTCAGTTCTTTTACTCATAAACTCAAATGGATCATAAGGCAATTCTTTAATATAACCAGATTCATCATCATAAAAAGCTATATAATCGTAATTTTTAAATTCTGTATTTGGATAATTATAACAATTAACTATAAAATGACACATATGTAAATAACCTTTTCGAGCAATAGAAAAAGCTTTTTTAACATACCAAAGATTCGTACGATTATAAAATAATTCTTTTTTTGATATGTGTTTTGGAGTATTGTAATCTATTCTTCGGAAATAAATATTTTTCGAGATCGTATCCCAAACCCTTTTTCTAAAATCTACATCTTCGTAAACAGTATCAAAGTAATATACATAAACAGGATAATTATGTTTATAATTATAATAAGTAAATAAAGATTGTAAAAACCTCGGCAAACATTTTTTTCGAGAAGAAAGTAAATTTATACAAGCTTTTAACATTTCTTTAAATCCTCTTTGTAAAGATTTTTTATAGTTTAAATAAGTTTATTATATTTCTCTTTAAAACCTTAAACTTGTAATTATTAATAAACAATCAAATACCCATAATTATAAATTACTATTGCTTTACAAAGAAGGGAGGTAAAGAATCCTGTAATTTTATCAATTTTTCATATCTTTGAGTTAATAACTTTTGAATCTGTAAATCCTTTGAAAGATAATCAGAAATTCTATGTTTAAAGGTTTTTCGTAAAACAATAGCATAATTGGAATCGAGTTTTAAAAACTTTAACAACTCATTTATAATTTGAGGCAATTTTTCGTATCTAACAAAAATTAGAGAATTTCCCGGTCCAGGATTAAAATCAAACCACGCTTTAAAATAGTCATATAATTCAAAAATATCTTCAGAATAATTCATCAAAAAAGTTTCTAAATTAAAATTTAATGGTACCATCTTCCTTTTAATACTGTGATTAATAAAAAACATATTTATCCAATTTTTATTTTTGCCGTTTTGACTCCTTTTCCATTCTTGTCTTCTAAAAAAAGATAGCACAGCATTACGAGGATCTCCATAAATAATTATATGAATATTACACAATCCGGGAATTGGCCTGCGGTGTGGGTTGTGCTTAGAATTTCGTACTACTACATATTTTTCTAAAAAAGAAACTAAAAAGTGATAACCGCAACCACCATAACTAAATATTCGAATACTCATAATTGCTCCTTAAACATTTTTTCGAGAAGAAAGTAAATTTATACAAGCTTTTAACATTTCTTTAAATCCTCTTTATAAAGATTTTTTATAATTTGAATAACTTTATCATATTCTTTAATAATCCATTCTTTTCTTCTATCAAAACCGTAGCTTTTATAATTCGTTTGTTGTAATATATTTATTATAATACTATTAGTTAATTTTACGGTATCTAAACATTGTTGTATATAAGGAATTCTTCTAGGAATAGCTAATAATCCGTTATAATATTGTTCTAATAAAGATTTAGAAACATTAAAAAAAGTAAAAAATTCTTTTTTAATAAAAAAAGCGTCTTGATAACTACATAAAAGCTTATAACCTTTACTTTCAAAAACAGAATTCATAACTTGTAAACTCTGTTGTATGTTATACTTAGCTATTATTTTAGGTACTCTTTTATAAAACGGGTGTAATACCTGACCTCCTTCGATACAAACAACTATAGGTAAATGTTTAATAATAGTTTCGAAAATTTCTAAATCTAAACCGTCTATATCAATAGAACAAAAAGCAATCTGAGGAACCTTTTTATAGGTATTCTCCAATATATTATCAAATAAATTATTGCCAGAAAAACCCACAGCAATATTTACGCAACGAATGTTTTTATCCTTTTTATAATTTTGTTGTAAGTAATCAAATTTATTTTTATTACTTTCTATAAAAAGCCCTGACCAACCATATTCGTATAACCGTCTACAATTACTACCTTTAATACCATCCCAAGCACCAAATTCTACAAAAAAACCGGTATTCACAGCTAATTCCTTAAATATATATTCTATAATACCATCATTTCCGCAAGTAGAATACTTATCATATTTATAATTTAATATATTCTTTTTTACACTCATTTATATTTACTCTTTAGATTTTAATATCTGATTTACAATCCAAGGATAAGTTTTTATTAAACCTTCTTTTAAAGTATATTGAACTTTCCAACCTAAAGTTGCTATTTTGTTACTTATTAAAACTCTGGCTTCTACGCCAACGGGCCCCGGAATTGAATGTAATTTTATAGTTTTATTGGCTACGCTGGCTATAGTAGCTGCTAACTCTGTTACAGAAACAAATTCTGCTGAACCAATGTTTGCTGGTTCAGTTAAAGAAGATTGCATTAATATATATATACCCTTAATAGTATCATCTATGTAAGTATAAGAACGTACAGCCGTACCATCCCCCCAAATATCTATAGTACTGCCATCGTTCGCTATAGCTATTTTACGGCATAAAGCCGCGGGAGCCTTTTCTCTACCTCCTCGCCAAGTACCTTCTGGCCCATAACAGTTTTGAAATCTAGCTATTCTAATAGTCATGCCATATTTACGACCGAAAGCAGCAATCATGCGTTCTGTATATAATTTCTCCCAACCATATTCGTTGTCTGGAAAAGCTGGATAAGCAGCTTCTTCCGGCAAAGCTTTTTCTCCTATACGCATATTTCTATAAACACAAGCAGAAGAAGAAAAGAAATATTTTTTAACGCCTTTTTTAGCACAAGCATGAATCATATGAATATTTATTAAAGCGGAATTGTGCATGATTTCACATTCTGCAGATTCAATAAAACCCATACCTCCCATATCTGCTGCGAGTTGGTATACTTCATCGGGTACTTGTTTGTTGTCTATATCCATATCTTTTATATCGACAGCTTTTATACAATTTCCTGGATCTCTCAAATCTAATAAAAGAAAATCGTCTGCTGTGCTGGCTGAAAATTCTGGGTGTTTCAAATCAACCCCTCGAACCCAATAGCCTTCTTTTTTAAGTTTCTTGACTAAATGAGAACCTATAAAACCGCCAGCTCCTGTCACTAAAGCTGTTTTCATAATAATACTCCTTTCTTAAATAATTATTGATATACCCCTTCAATTTTAAACTTTACATTTTTAATATCTTTTAATTGTTGAATTAAAAAATCATGTTTTAATTTTGAATACCCCGTCTTAGTATAATGAAATTCTACAGATAAATCATTTATATAGTGAATAGTCTTGTCTTTAAGCATTTTTTGTAATACCTCATATTCCGCGCCTTCAATATCCATCCTTAAAATAATATAATCATCTTTCTTGAAAGTTCTAACTAACCAATGACTAAAATCTATACATTTAACTTTAAAAGCTGCTTCTTTATCTACATTATTTTTACTTCCGATAAGTGTACTACCTGTCGCTGTTAATTTTTTTGAATTAATAAAAAACTCTACCCAACCATAATATATCCATAAAGCATAATCTAAAAATAATATATCTTCCCTATTTACTAAATATTTCTTAAAATAAGGATTTGGTTCAAAACAATAAATCTCAAAAGAAGGTTCATAAAAACTTTCTTGTTTAAAAGCCTCTATAGATTGGCCTTTGTGGCCTCCGGCGTCTATAAAAATTTTTCGCATATATTTATCTTAAAAATATATCAAAACAAACAACTTTGTAATACTTCTAAATATTGTTTAGAAACATGACTAATTTGTAAAATCTCAGGCAATTTCACTCTATCTCTTTTAAAATACTTTTCATGTAAAGCTTTTAACAATTTTTGTTCTATAATATTAGGTAAAATATTAAAAGATTCTTTATAATAGTCAATCTTTTCTTCTTTTTCTTCTCCCGATAATATAATACAACCTTCAATAAGTCGAGACATTTCTGTCGCCCCACCGCAGGCATCCGTAGTAATAATGGGTATACCAGCGCCTACTATTTCTAGAAAAGCGTTTGGACACCAATCTTTTTTTGCTATATAAATCCCTAAATCCATTTTTTGTAAAAGGGCTTTAATCTGTTCTTGATTTCTTTGTCCATGATATTTTACATTAATAATATTTCTTTGTATATCTGGGTTACCTATTACGTGTAAAAAACTATTAGGATGTTTTACTACAAACTTTTCAAATATATTTAATATCTCTTTTAACCTTTTCCAACGTCGCCAAGAAGCTAATACTACTATATTAAATTCTTTATGGGGTATATAAGAACTACACCAATTTGGTTCTATGCCATTATATATTATTGTATTTTTATTTTCTGGTACTTGTAAATATTGTTGACAAACTTTTTTACAAAAACTACTTTGATAAACAACTTTACAAGCAATTTGGGTACTTTTTCGTACTTTAGAAATATGGCTTTTATCGTTCAAAAATAAACCGTCTAATCTTAAAACTTTGGGTAAGTTCGTTTTGGTTTTAAATTCTATAAAAGAAAGATGTATATTCGCTTTTTTAAAATCAGAAACTATGTTATGATTTAAATTTTTCCAATGGGGTATTAACCTTTGAGTAAATATATGGGTTTTACCATTATCAATAAAAATATTCATTTATAAAGTTTGTGCCTTTAAAAAAACTTGTTTATAACGTAAATTAACATCTTCAATATTTAAATTTGGAATTTTTGTTTTTATTCTATCTTGATATTTAAAATAAGAATTAAATAATCCACGTATTTGTTCTGCGCCGAGCTTAGATAAAGAAGTTATATAATCTTTTTTTTGAGTGTCTACCTCTAAAACTTTTCCGGTATTACCTACAAAAATTCCCACAGAACCACCTTGAATACAAATAATAGGTACACCACAAACAAAACTTTCTAAAACTATATTCTGCCAATCATCAGGCAAAGGATGATATAAAGCATCTAATTTATTATATATTTCAAGTCGTTTTTTTGCATCTGGTTTGCTAAAATAAGTATATATATTATCTTGCAATTTATACAATATAGTTTTAGACATATTATCTCTAAAATGTTTTTGACATTCTTTATTAATTTTTCCAATAAAAAACAAATTCATAGAATAATTCTTTCTCTTGCATTCAAAAAATATCTCAAATAAACTATTTATCTGAAAAGGATATTCAAAAGGTCCAAAAATACCAACGTTTTGTAATTTTCTATTTCTTCCTCGATATTTAAAAAATTCTAAATCTACATTATTTTGTATGATATCGAAATTTTTCTCTCTAAAATATAAGGCATCGGCTTTATTTTTTATATGTATATTAGAATATATTACAAAATCGGCATTTTTAAGACAGAAAAGAACTTTACTATTATATTCTTTCATGCGTTTTGTAAAAGTTGTTTGTAACATCTCATAAAATATAGAGTAATAAAAACTCGAAAGTTTAAAAACAATTTTAATATTTTTTTCTTTTAACGAATTTAAAATTTCTTGATCAAAAAAAGTATTATCATAAAAAGCCGCTATTCCTTTTTTCGGTTGTCGTACTATATTTACATATTTTGTATCTATAGTAGTTTTATATTTATCTTCTGCTTTTAAAAAAATAGTACAAGATTTATACTTAGGATTCTTTAACACTTTTTCATAAATAGTAATTAATTTTTGGCCTGTTTGTTTCCAAGTAAAATTATTTAATATAAATTTATGTAATTTATCATTCAAAGGAGTTTTTAAAACTTTATTTAAAGTTTCTTTCATACTAGACAAACTAGAAGTACAATAAAAACCGTAACCCCCTAAATATTCTTCTATGCAACCTACTTTTGTAGTAATTACGTGACAACCCGCAGCAGCCCCCTCAATACAAGCAAGTGAGGCAACTTCTGATGTCGATGGTTGCATAACAATACTAGCTTTCTTAAAAACTTCAATCATCTGTTCATGCGGTATCCAATCATTAAATTTTATATTATGATTTGAAGCTTCTTTTATGCATTTATCATAATAATTATAGTCACTGCGTTCTTTACGGCCATAAAAATCTATCGGTATATTATATTCCTTTGCAACTTTTATAGTAGCCAATTGATTTTTCAATCCGCAATAAGGACCTACTTGTATTATTTTGCTTTCTTTTTTATTTATAGGTAAATCTTTAAATAAAGAAGCTTCTACACCATTATGTACTATATAACAATTTTTTTGGTTTTTAAAACCAGCACTTATAGCATCTTGTTTTTCCCTTTTTCCCAAAAAAATAACAGCTTCAGCTTCTCTAAAACAATTATCATAACATTGATAATGCCTACCTTGTTTATGATAATTGGAAAGGCCCCAATAAATAGGAGACCAAACAATAGGTTTAGATAAGCTATGAGCTATTTTTATATAAGTATAAGCTTTCACAAATAAATGAATAACATCAAAATCTTTTAAGTGTTTATGATCACTAGTAGTTTTAAGAAAAACTTTATATCCAAGTTTTTCTATAGCTTTCGCTGTTTCTATAATTTGTACTGCATGACCACCTTTGGGTAAACACCTCAATCCTGGCATCCAAAGACAGATATTCATTTTTTATTTCTCCAATGTTGTTGTATTTTTCTAACCCATTCTTGTTGTTCCGCGTTTCTTGTTCTACTCATTTGATTTGCGTGTCCTTTCCATATACAACAGAAATGGTTTATTTTCGCTATCTTGAAACCTTTAAAAACCAGACGTAACCACATATCATAATCACCACAACAAATAATCTTATCATTATAACCGCCCGCATCAAAAAAAGCTTTTTTACGATAAGCGACGCTTGAATGACATATTGGATTACAAGTAAGTAACCTTTGTTTACTAAAATTTGGAGTAGGTTTAATAGGTTTAGAACCCAAAAACCAATCACCGCATACTAAAGTTACGTCTTTATGTCTGTCTAAATAATCGCATTGTATAATTAATCTGTCATTAGTCATCATATCATCAGAATCTAACTCTACTATATAATCTCCAACAGCTTTTTTATTACCGTAATTTCTAGCATTAACCCATGTATTATAATGTTTATCTAATTTATAAACTCTTAATCTTGGATATCCGGCTTTTTGTAAAAAAGATACTGTTTTATCGGTAGAACCGTCATCTACTACTATAATTTCGAAGTCATCAAAACCAGTACAAGAAGTATTTAAGTAGACACTTTCAAGACAACGTTCTATAAATTTTCTAGAATTATATGTTGGAATTACAACAGAACATTTCATGTTTTAAACTCTTTATATGATTCCGTATATTTAAATATGGGTATTCTTCCAAGGAAATACAAAACTTTTGAATATTCTTTTTGTTCTGTTCCTTGATTTGTTTCTATTTTTTTCACTTGGTTAACCAATAAATCTTCTTCTTTTTGAATACATTTAACTTCTTTTCTTGTTTCAGTTTCGATATTTATAGGAATTATCGGTTCCTGTCGCTTTTTGATATCTTTAAACTTCCAAGCTTTCCTTTTTAATTTCTCATGCTTTTCCATATCAATATATTTATTATTCCAAACTTCAGGACAAAAATCATTATAATAAGGACCTGCAGCATGAAAGCATTTTACATCTTTTAATATACCCGCTCTTAAATGGTTTTGTTCAAGCCGCTTTATATAATTACCATCTTCAAAAAAATAAATACGATCTTTTAAATAAATAAATTCCCCTACTTTATCATATACTGTTCTCGGAATCATAGAACACCAACCACCAACTGGTCCGTATTTAATAACGAAATCTTCATAATTCTTTTCTGTATATTGATAGTCTGCCCAAATACCTCCATTCGTATGTTCGTTCTGTACTACGTCTAAAGCTAAAAAACCTAATAACTTATCTTTATGAAAAGCTTTTAACATTAAATAAATAAAATCTCTATCTGGCAAATCAATAACATCATCATCAATCTCTAAAAAATGAGTACCAGTAGCTAATCTAGCTAACAAACAAAAAGCATTACAACCAATATTAGTATGAAAATTTATACCGTAAAAATCTTGTATAAATTTATTTTTTTGTTTTAAATTATTTAAAGACAAATTATTAATAAAAGAAGCAGTATTATCTGTACTGCCATTATTCCATATAAGTAACTCAAAAGGATGTCGTATTTTATTTATTATAGCATTAAAACATTTTTCAAACAATGGAAATCTATTATAAGTTACTAATAATATACTAACATAATTGCCTGTTTTTTTCATATTTTTCTACCTATACAACCAAGACCGCAACCCGATCTTTCTTCATTATAAACAAAATCTTTATGAGCATTTAAAAATTTTTTTACTCCTCGCATTAAATCTATACCGGGAGTTGCTATGTCATGTAGTAATATATAACCATCATCTTTTATTTTCTTATACCACAAAGTAAGCTCTTTATATATATGCCCTTCTGTATGTTCTGTATCTATAAATAATAAATCTATAGTTCTTTTTTCCCAACTTTTATGGGCTTCTAGACTAGATTCGGTATTAAAAGTCCAAAAATCATTAAATTTATTAGAATCTCCCAATCTTTCTATAAAAGTAGTGTTTGGAGGACCGACCCGTTTTTGTAGGGGTATTATATCATAACTATATAAATGACCCCCAACTGTAACTATCCCGGCAAGTAATGCTTGTGTTGAAACTCCTCCTCTTACTCCCAATTCTACTACAGTTTTAGCATTTAAATATATAACAAAATTCATCAAAACTGTAAGATGCGGTCTTATATCAGAAGATATTTTAGATAATCCCTTTAAATTATCTAATAATAATTTTTGCATTTTTAAGTTAAAAAATCAAATTTATGTTTTTCCAATCCTGTTAATTTTTCTTTCCAATCCTTCATAAAAACATCTCTACTGTTATTATAATATTGTTCAACTTGGGGACTCATAGAACCGTGTTGCATATGTATAATAGACGCTAAACCATTATATAAAATAGTATAGCCAGCTTCTATAGCTCTAAGCATCATTTCTGTTTCCTCATAATACATAAAATATCTTTCATCAAAACCTTTTAATTCATCAAAAACTTCTTGCTTCCATAACATACAACAACCAGACACTCCTTGTACTTTTTTAACATAATTGTATTGACCCCGATCCATCTCTAGTCCCCCAAAATTGTGTCCTTTAAAAGTATTTGTAGGCATTAAGGTGCCCGCAGACATTATATTGCCATCCAAGTTAATACATTTAGGCCCAACACAAGCAACTTTATCATCAAAAGAATATAAAGTATCACTTAAAATAGTTAACCAATAAGCGTCACATACAATAGTATCATTATTCAAAAACAAGTAATCTACATTACCAAACTGTTCTTTTGCAAAAGTAACTCCTTGATTACAAGCTTTTGCAAAACCTTTATTCTCATTATTAAGTATAGCATAACAAAACTTTTGATTTTGTAACTGCTGTCTTGTTTCATCTGTAGAATTGTTATCTACCACAATAAGTTCATAATCTATATGTTGTCTGCTTTGTTGTGTATTATGTATTATAGACTCAATACACTGTTTTGTAAGCTGCCATTTATTATAAGTAACAAAAATAATCGCTATTTTTTTTCTTGCCGCAACTTTAGATTTCTTTGGATAAAATAATTTATCAAAATATTTAAACCCTCTATTATTTAAATGATAATCTAACTTTTCAGCTGCCTTATCCCAAGACCAATTTTTTCTTATAATTTCAGATTGTTCTAATGCTTTTTCTTTATATAATTTATATTTATCATAACTTTCTTGCATACTTTTACATAATTGTTTTAAATCAAAAAAGGCACACATATGATCAGGTTCGTAAACATTCTTCCATGCTAATATATTTGATATAGGTTTTAAAATGGGTTTTAAAGGTAATGTCAATTTAGGATCGAGATAATCTACTGGAGCACTCCAATTAACCCAAATTATAGGTAAACCAGTTGCCGCAAGCTGTATATGCCATAATCCCCAACCTTCGTATGAAGGCAATACCGCAACCTGACAAGATCTTGCAAGTTCTGATAATTCTTCTTTTTTCATTTCTCCATGTACTAGATAAATATCAGGACAATCTTCTTCTTTTATCTTATTCTTCTTGCAAAAATCTCGCTTTATATCTCTTATGCGTTTAAGGCAAAAATCTCTATCAAAAATACTATTTGATATCATATATGTTTTAATAATTAACCCTACCTCTTTATTACCTCTAAATTGATATAAAAAACTTGATATAATCCGTCCAATACCTTTTCTATCAACATCCCCCTGACCCCACTGCCCTCCGGTTAAAAAATTAAATCTAGTCTTTATCCCTTGACTTTTTAAATCAAAAACCTTTCCATCCGGTTGAAATAATTTAACATCTACCCCGCCTGGTTGTATTTTCATTGGTACTACAACTCCACTGTTTCTAAAGGTTTCTAAATTAAAAGAAGAAGGTACAAAAACTTCATCCATGGCATTGCAAAAATGTACCCATTTTAATGATATTCTATCAGTTTCGAGCATTGAAAAACCTATATTATATTTACAGTTGGGTTTAAATTCGTGGGCTATAGATAAATGTAATAAAGTAGTATTTTTATAATAAATTTTTTGATTACACAATTGCATTAATAATTTTTTATCCTTTTTATCTACATCAATAAGATCAGAATTAACCCATACCAAATTATCAACTTGTATATGATACTTTCCAGTTTTATGTAACCGTAAAATTAAATTTCTAGCGAATTCACTATAACCTGAGATATCCCATATTGGCGCTCTAAACAATAAAGAAATCACAAAACCTCCTCTATTCTTCTATTTTTTGAGTGTAATTAAACCTACCTCTATCTTGTGTTATAGTAATATTTCGCTTGTGTAATAAATTTGGAATAATTTTTTCAAAATATCTTTGATTTAATCCTTGCCTTAAAGCTGTACGTTTATGTTTTAATATAAAAGAAGAAGTAGCTATTTCCATCTCTCCATAAATCTGTTCATGCAAAACTCCCGCATAATATTGATCTCCAGTATAAACAAACAATCTGTATTGCCAATCTGGTCCTGGATTTTGTATTTTTTCTCCCACGTAAGTAACCCTTTTAAAACCAATACAATTCTTTCCTTGGTCTAGTGTTTTCTGTTCTAACTGTTCTATCTTAGAATATAATTTTGGATCTAATATTTCATCTGCGTCTATACTTAAAACCCAACAATAATTTAAATTATATTTTTCAAGTATTTCTTTTTTTATTACAGAAAGGGCATAATTGCGTTGTATTTGAAACATATTAGGTATATTACTATCCCATTTATGTTCAGAAACAACATACGTACAAGTATTGCAACCTTTTAAAGTATTATTAACTCTAGAAACGGTATCATCGGTAGAACCTCCATCTATTATAAATAAATAATTTACTGTAGGAATTAACGACTTAAGACTGTTCTCTATATAGTCTGCTTCATTTAAAGTAATTATATAACCAACAGTTGGAGGATGCATTTACGCCTTTCTAATAAAAAAATCTGGTCTATCGATAATATCACTATTTATAAGTTTATCAGCTAATTTTAAAAATTTACCTCCTACCATAGAAGCCTCAAATTCTTGTTGTACAAAGTCTCTACAAGAAACGCTTTTTTGTCGTATTTCATCTTGATGATTATAAATATATTCTAATTTATTAAGTACTGCTTCATCAGATACCAAATCTTGATAAATTAGCGTTAAACCGTGCCCTGATAACATATGTCTTATATCAGGAGGAAGTAACCAACCAAGTTTACCTTCTGCTAATTTATGTTTTTGTGCTGCTGTATCTGTTACCAGACAAGGAGTACCACAAGCCATAGCCTCTATTTCTCCTAGACCAAAACCTTCATTGTAAGATATATTTACAAACACGTCTATATAATTATATAACTCCCTCAAATATGATCTTTTTTGATTAGTAGCATTAGATACAATAATTAACTCTTCTTTAGAATCACCTAGAAAATGCGTCTTTGCTTTAAATAAATTAGGCCCTCTTAAATCTGTAGGATTTGTATGTAATACTAATCCTACATCTTTGTGTCGTTTCATAAACTTTCCAAATATACGAATTAAATCTGGTAATCTTTTCCTATCTATATTTGCCTCCACAGTACCAAACCATAACTTAACTCTTTTTGCTTCGCTCATACAATTTTGTCTGAGTAAATCTGGAAATACTTGCATCTCTTTTTTACGCATAGGTTTATAAACTCTAGTATCTACACAATGGGGTATATATTCAATATTGTCTATACCATTTTGTTTTAATAAATTATAGGTAAACAAAGAAGCGCAAACAACTTTTGATACTGAAGCGTAAAAAGGAACGTTATTAAAAGGGAATGGATCGTTGTCCCATAAGTGCCAAAAAAGAAAAGGACCAAACTTTCGTATGTCCTTTTCTAGCATAAAAAGATATTCAAAAAACCTAACATCTGCTAACGCAATAAATATATCAGGTTTTAAATCGTGTATAATTTTTCTGACTTGATGTAATTCTCCTGAACCAGGTACTGAATATACTTCAATACCCTCATAAATATAAAATTTAGATTTAGGTCTTGGAGTCATAGCTATGCAAGATACAATATGGTTTTGTTTTAAAAAATGTTTGCACACCTCTAACGTCTGTTGTCCGTAGCCACTATGTACATCAGGAGGTTCACTCATCCAAACAATATGCATAAAAATCCTTTTAACAAAAAATTAAAAACAACTTTATCAATATAATACAAAAAAAATAAAAAATTTCTATGAACTTTTTTATTTTTTAGTGGTTGTATAGGAATGTTTTAAAGCGTCTAAAAAAATAATCAAAGCGCCACCTACTGCAGGACCAAGACAATCTGTTAAATCCCCGGCCGTAACAAAACGATTCCAATTAGCAATTACAAGGGGTATTAAAGTTACTATAAAAACTTTACAACCTTTTATAATAGACCGCAACCAATTTATTTTTTTAAAATCAAAATTAGATAATTTCATTTTTGACCTCCTTTAGGTTTTAATAAAGAACGAACCCAAGTATACAATATGTTAAATAACGATTGTTTACTGGTTGTTTTTACTGCATCTACTTGATTCGATACTTTGTGTTCTAACTGTTTGTACCGACTGCTTAGGTCGTTTACTTTGCGTTGTAACTCAATTTGCCTTTTTATAAGAGGAATTTTAATATTTGTTATTCTTTCCTCATATAATAAATTAAAATAAATATCCCAACGAAAACCATCACCAGGATCAATTTTACGACCATATTTGACATTTGGATTTTTGTCTCTCAAATTATTAGTTACAGCATACCAACCAGCAACGTTTTGGTGTCCTAAAATATAATCAAACTTATAACCTATAGATTCAAGATATAAAGTTAAAGATACTAAAGATTCGTATTGTTCAATAGTAAATAAACCTTCTTTCAATCCTAAACATTCTACTCCTATACTAAAATCGTTTACTGATACTTTTTTTGCAGTATCAGGAAGTATTGAACGACCTGCATGATAAGCTGTATACTTAGGATCTACTAATAAATAAATATTACCTGCTCTGTCAATTAAAAAGTGAGCTGAATATTTATAATCTTTTAGAATTTCAATAACGGAAGCTACATCAAAAGGATTTTGAGGATTAGTATTAAGGGCTGAAATATAATGGAAAAGTAAAGTATTAACATTTTCTCCCTCCGGGCGGCTTTTATAAAGACCCGCAGTTGTAAAACTTTTCTGATATTTTGTTATAAAATCTTTTTCTGTAATTTTTCGTACCATTCTTAAGTCCTATTAATTATACAGCTCTGTAATATTATAGCACTTTTAATTAATAATATTATTATAATTATATAAATATAATTATAATTATTAATTATAATAAATAAATAAATATTTTTATTAAAAAATAATTATTTTTATTATTTTAAAGAATACCTAAAGGTATATAATAAACGGAACTGTTTACGATTTTTAAGCCTTTTTTGCGTTTTCCGCTTGATCTTGTATTTGCCTTAATTGTTCCTGTGTTTGTTTAAGTTGTTGTTCTACTTGAGCTTTTTGATTACCCACCTGCGCTCTCTCTAATCTAATTGTTTCCAATTCTTTTTGCAATTCATTCCGTTTATTATTAGCCGCATCTCTTTCTAGATGTGCCTGATGTAATTTATCAGTTAATTGTTTTCTTAACTCTTCTTTTTCTTTTTCCATGGTTTGTACTTTATCATACAACTGATTGCGGGAAACTGTTATGCGTTGTAAATTTGCAAGTATACTGTTTAGAATACTACTAAAGTCATTTACCGATTGTAGTATAACAAGTTTCTGATTGTTAAAAAATTGTTCAAAATCTTCTGAGGTTACAATTCTCTTTTGTTGTTCTTGATTAGGATTGATATTTTGTACTTGCGAATTTTGTTGCTGTTGTTGATTAGGAATGATTACTTGGGGTTTATTTTGTTGGGCGTTCATAAAAGGTTCCTCCTTTTTATCTTTCATACTTTCTTATTTTAAATTATTAAATTTTAAATTATAGGACTAATAGCCTTTGGCCATATACGTAAAACAATATGACACCATACTGTCCATTTTATTAAATGTTTTAACTTGTTAGTATAACACATTCGAAAAGGAACTTTAAACACAACTAATCACCTCCTTTTTATATTTTTTATATTTTATAATAACTTTTTTTGTGTTTTTTATTTAAGTATACAAAATTAAATCATATCGTGAAAAACATGACAAATTAAGTATAACTCTCCAGTAAAAGCTGTATTAGTACTATTATTTATAAAACACAATTTAATATCTGAACCGTCATCATAAAAACCAAGACCCCTAGTTTCTGGGGTGCCTGTACCTTCGTGTATGCCGTGTTGTCCTCTAGCTGGTAAAGACCCTCCAGGAATGGATGACCAACTAACTGTTCTAAAAGATGCTGGAGTAGCAGCAGTAGGATCATCCCAAGGTATACCACCATCCCCAGGAACGGCATTTAAGCCATCACCATAAATCCAACCACTAGCATCTCCTGTTTTATCATCATCCACTTCGGCATTAGGATCTCTATAAGCTAATTCTATATACCAAACTGTTTGTCTAGCTGGTATACCAGTTATCAGATCATAAATACCCGATTCTCCTTCTCCTTGACAAGGTACATTAGCTGTAGTAGATAAAGCAAATACTAAAGGACCTCCATATTCTTCTAAATAATCTGTAGTAGAAGTAGCACTAGTATTTAAAGCTAAACAATGTTGTACTATTGTATCCCAAGAAACAGACCCGTTTTCTACTCCTATTAATGTATGTTTTAGTTGCATCGTATATTCAGAAGCCATTGTAGTGCCATCAAAATACCCTGAATAATTATTTGCGTTATTTGCTACTGTAGAATATATACCATAATTAGTACTTCCGCCAGTAGCCGTAACACTTATACCATAGTTTGTACCATCACCGTTAGCTGAGGCATAAAGACCCATAGCTTCTTTATCACTTCTTGATGTCGCTTTACTATAAGTACCTACAGATACTACTCCACCACTAGCTATAGTACTTTCCGTCCAAATACCTACAGCCCTGCCTTGAGTTTCACTAGTATCTGCGTCAATTCTTATTGCTGCCGCAGTATCCGTTAAAGTAGTAACTCCAGATGTAAAATCTACACTTAAATAGTCAGATAATACTGAATGACCGGTTATAGCTACATCCTCCGCAACTGTTAAATCCCCTGCAAGTACTAAATCTCCATCATCAGTAACATACGTACTATTAGCATTTAAATATAAATTAGACTGGTGCGTTGAATCATAATACGCATAAATACCGATATTACCTGTAGCTCCTCGATGTTCTATTCTAAAATGGGCATTCGGCTTAGATGCCTGATCAGAATCTGGATAAAATCGCATACCTGTTGTATCATAAGAATCTGCATAAATATGACAAGCATTAACAAAATATAATCTACCTTGTTTGACATACATAGCAACATCAGCTGGTTCTGGTTGTAAATATAAACGCATATTATTAGGTGATTCGCTTGAAGTAAGCGCGTATAAAGCTATAGCTCCGTCACCCCCAGCTACATTATAAGGACTTACTCCAAATCTATATTTTGCTGCGCTATCTCTATCAGGTACAAAATATAAAGTACCGCCATTATTACAAATACTACCACTTGGATCTACAAATACCCCATCATCAGTACCGGAATGAGAATTTAAAAACAAATAAGCTGGATCATCAGCACTATCATTGCCATATGCAAGTAATGTAATATTAGCTCCAGCATCTACATCATCAACTTTTAATCTTGTATTTGTATAACCTATAGGTTGTGGGTATATTTCGAAATAGCCAGAAGAACCACAAACTCTTGTACCATATATATGCCCATCTTCATTTACATAAGTAGAATTAGTATTAAAATATAAATCAGTAAGTGCCCCATCTTCCATAGCTTTCAAAACCAATCTGGTACCTAGATCTACATATTCTAATTCGAAATGGGTAGTAGAGGCTTCACTCATGCTTGGATATAAATAAATAGAACCGTTATCACTTCTAATAGACCCCGAATCTGATTCAATATAAAGATTATCAGCTCCAAAACTTGAACCTGGATCATCAGGACCCGCAATTAATCTATTTTCTGTATCTATTCTCATATTAGCACATTGAAACTCTATAGAACCTGAAGATGTAGTAATTCTATTATCATCAACTTTTCCAAAATATAAATTTCTTGCTCTTACTCCTCTATCTTCTTGGCCTGGGGATATCCAATCACTATCTGTTGCGAGCATTGATAAAACACCCCGTATTCTACTTAAGTTATCTCGTAAAGTCATCCCAGTCCATGTAGAACCTGACGGTAATGTAGGTTCCGTAGTATCTCCCGGAATTTTATCTTGTAACACGTAGGTTGAAATCCATTGTTCATCTCTTAAATCAATTAAAGTACTTGTATCAATAGAACCAGATATATCAGTTGTAAATTTTGCAAGTATAACATCATCATCGCTTGTTAGTAATGTTTGCGAAGTTTGTATATTATAGCTATCATAATATCTAGTATAAAATTTACTACCTTCATCATCAGTTTCTATAGAACCAGATTGTTCGGCATAAGATACGTAAACATAGTAATCTGTACTTGGTACGCCAGAAAAAGAAATACCACTTCTCTGTGGTCTGGCATTTGGATGTAATGGATCTGAAGTACTAGATGGGGCATAAGGTACATTAATTAATTCCCCAGACCTAGTTATAGCAGAACCACTACATACAGAATAAGAATCAGTACCAACCGTTACTTCTAGATATTCGTCTCCTGGCTGCCCAACAATTGACCCTGAACCTCCTTCAACGGGTTTGATAACTATATCATGTATAGTTCTTTGTAACGAATCAATTTTAGATAATTCAACGAAATCCAAATCTTGTTCATCTACCATCTGATCATTAAAAAAATCACTTCTTTGCATAATACCACCTCACTTATAAACGTATTGCCATCGGATCTTGAGCTTCTCTGGCTTTATATGTAAATTGATGTATTCTAAAGTCTTCAGAGCCAGAGGCATAAGCTGTAATTTTAAATTGTTGGTATTGTTCAACTGATCCTGAAGGATTAATATCATTTAACTGCGTTAAAGAGAATGGGTTATCACCTACCGACGCTGAATCTACTCCTTGCCTAACAAAAACAGCTCCTGATGCGTTATTAAATAATTCCCAACACCAATCATAATACCAATTATATATACTACAATCAGTACCTAGATTTATAACTGGACTAATATAATTTTTACCATCTCCATCTGTTTCTTGTGTAATATATAAAGATTGGTTGTCATAACTAAAATATTCTGAATCATAAGATCCGGAAAGCCAATCATCTGCGATGTATGGTACATAATGGGAATGATATACTATAACATCTCGTACATGAGCCGGTTTTAAAGTTCTTACAGAATTTTGCATATGAGACATAAGAGATCGAACAGATGAAGAACTTGGTAAAGAACCGCTTGGAATCCAATAATGATAAGTAGCTCCATGCCATCTGTTGTATTCATCATATAGTTTTGTTTCTGCACCAAGTTTAGAATGTGTTAAAACATATGTATTACCAGATTCTATTCCGTGATCATTTTGTAAATCTGTAAATGAAGTTGCTGAATTATATGTACTTTCATATGTATGAAAAACTTTAAGAGACATTATTATACCTTATAACTGCTTTTAATTAAATTTTTTAACATTATTTTTTTACCTATACCATTAAAATGTAAAATTTTTATATCTTTATCTTTTAAAAGTTCTTCAACTGGTTTATGTTTTTTTGGTATAAAAGCAAAATTATATTTAAATCCCATATTTTTAACTGTACAATCGAAAGGTAATTGGTGTTTGTAAATAACATTTAAAAAATCTTGACCTATACTCCATCTTAAGTGTCTATGTTTATATTGTTTTCTATATTCTTTATAAGGTTCCCATGTTGGGTTAAGTAGTTGTTCTACTTGGAATTGTAAAAATCGTTTAATTGTATCTGAATACTTAAAAGCCCAAACACCACCATTTACATCTCGTTGATAACCGTCGTGTTCTGCAGTAACAAATACATCAATATCTTTTTCCCTTTCAAAAATATCAAAAATATTATCTGTAATTATAATATCAGAATCAAGAACAAATACTCTATCCCCTTCTTTAAAATTTATTTTATTTAAACAATTAATTTTATCAAAAGCTATTTTATCTTTCCACTCAGCATCTGGTATTCAACAAACATCTCTTTTATTTATATTACTGTTTATCTTATTAAAAAACTCATTTGTAACATTATTATCT